>Ga0181575_10001861_pt1 | contig 15051 bp, 9 predicted proteins | sample 101ome_23_FD_145599 | JGI IMG/M metagenome (GOLD analysis project Ga0181575, IMG submission 145599) | Coastal salt marsh microbial communities from the Groves Creek Marsh, Skidaway Island, Georgia - 101411CT metaG (spades assembly) | ecosystem: Environmental > Aquatic > Marine > Intertidal zone... | reverse complement strand
GTCCTCACTCAAGGGATCAAAGTGATCGTATACATCAAACGTGCCGAATTCATCATCATCTATTTTTTTGTTCTTACCTCCCATTTCACTTTGAACATTATTTGTTAAATTTGCTTCTTCTTCAACAGTCAATGCAAGATTGTTTGGAGTTGAAACAATTTTATCAGTTTCATGATCTCGTCGACCATTTACAAAACCAGTAAATCCCAGCACACGCTTAGAGGTCTGATCCAAATCTCGCGAGTTGTCCCGCATGAGCGCACGAACCGGTAAATCGTAAGGACGGTTCCCGAAAGGCTGTTCTATCTGCTCAGCAGCAGCCTCAATTCCAAATAAAGCTAATGATAATAACGTTGTGACTGGCACGACACCAAAAACACCTACTTCATGTACAAGAATAAACGGAAGGGAGCACACATAAACCATAAGTGTGCACTTTAAATGTGTAATGATACAACCTGGCGGAGGCTGGTTTACCACCTTCTCACACGAACCATAATTATCCATTATAGATGCAACTTCTGCATGAACTGTAGAAGCGATGGCAGGAGGCATGTATCCACGTCTAAAAGCTTCCTGCACACAACCTCTGAGAGCTTCTAAGCAAAATAAAACCTTGTTTGATGCCCCAAAAAGACCTTCTAAATCATCTGAATCTAATGGTGTTGTTAATCTTTGCACAACAGAAGCATCTGTGATTGATGTTCCATTGAGTCTGTCTGCTACACACTCCTTAAGAGTACTTATCAACGCAAGTGCTCTGGCTGCCAAGATTGGATCGTCTGGGGCTACCCAAGTACAGAATGTTCCACCCAAATTTTTGCAATAAAACAAAATATTTCCCAAGCAAGTTCTTCCATACCACCAGCGTTCGTGAGCGTTGTTCCACCGAAACACGAGCATAAAACCCATTGGAAGTCCTAGAACACCATGCATGAAGTTAGAAAGAGGTTTCAAATTGGCCCCAAGACGAACTTTAGCAAAAGCAGCGGCACATGCGAATGTAGTGCTCAATAATGTTGGTTGTAAGGGTCCAAGTTCTCTATTTAACAGCCACCGAGGATTACGACCAAAAACAGAGCTGAAAATTCCAGAATCGTTAAAATCAAGCGGATTCTCTGGATACAGGATCAGTGAAAGAATAAAAAGCGACACACCAGACACTGAAAATAATAATAGTCTAGTTGTTTTTGAAGGATCTCGAGTAATCCAAATATTTATCATTCGTTGCTTTGTTCGTAAAGCAATATCATATGCATCTCTGTACACTCTATCAATCCATAAAATTCGCGTTTCAGCTATTGAGAACGCATCGGGATCAAAATCATTTTCATCATCATCAGAGTTACCACCATTGTTGCTATCCCCACCACCTCCAAAACCATCATCACCACCACCACTTTGTCTCAAAGCGTACGTGAAAGTGCCAACATCACTTTCCATGATTTTACTTTTATCTATTCCAGGTACGCCCTTCTTCTTGTCTATCACGAAGAAGTTGCTTTGATGTTTGTTGTTGTTGTTGTTGTTGTTGTTGTTGTTGTTGTTGTTGTTGTTGTTGTTGTTTGTTTCTTTACTTGAGTCTGTCTTGAAAATCTTTTGTGTAAAAACGTTGGTTTCCAGTTCTTCCGAATCAGAGTATTTCTTTACCGAAGCATTTCTCGCACTAGATTTTCCTATATTATTATCAGTAAATGTGGTATTACTTTCGTTTGCAGTTCCCGATTTCTTTGCACCTGGCTCCCGCATTGATGGAGGTAACAGTGTGTCGTCCGCAATTTTTTTATTCAAGTCAGGTGTATCACGCCTGGATGTCTGTGACTCTTGAGAAAGCTTCAAAGAATCATCATCTCGAGATCCAGGACTGCTTTCATTTACAATTGTCCTAACAATTGATCGGAATTTTTTAGTAGGTTGTGGGTTAGCTTTTACCGCGAAACGAGAAAGTGTGTGTGCTCCCAATTTTTGACGTGTTGAGAACGAATTTGAAGTTGGCAGGAGCGTGGAAAGCTGCATCTTGCCTTCACGAAAACCTCATTCAAGCTTACTTCATCTTTCTCTGTCAGTTTTGTGTGTGTTCAACACAAAAAATCCTTCTTCTACTTAGTACACAAACGTATAAAGTCGCTCTCTCGGCAACAAGGTATGCCCCCCGCCTAGTGTCTTGTATTTTTTGCAGAAAAATGCAACTCCAAATACGACATACTTACAATACGCATATGACGTTTATAGATATGATCATAACGTATATAAGTCAAGCTATTGATTCTTTCGATTAAGACTTAAAAATGGCGGTTCCGCGGGGATAACTATGACGTTCACGCAGTAGCCCGCACATGGATGGATTTTCTAAAATAGACTGAACCACCTATACCTTGGTATCCCCTTAAGGCGGAAAAAAAAAATTGCCTTTGAACTGGGCGTCCCAGGGGATATGGTAATAATAAAAAATTTATAATTCTTCTCTCTCTCTCTATACTGTGACACAGTCGGATATCTATGAACTCTTGATTCAAATTTTACAGAGTTCCGAGTTACCGAGTAATTTCAAAAAAAAACGTAGGAAAGCTGCCGCCCTCACTTAAATTTGAAGGAAAGGATCGGAGAAAACGAGATATTGATTCTTACTTTCAAACGTTGTCAAACGTATATCACATAAGAATACGAATTAGCCGCGTTATTCGTGGCTAATCTTTTTTCTCCAGTATTGCCGTGTACAAACGTTGTCGTCCTGCCACTGACTCCGTGATTTTCAAAAAAAAAACACAATAAAACTGATTGACTTTCGTCCTCTGCTGTAGGCTCCCTTTCCCCACCAAAATAGACGGGATGGGTGTGTCCGAGCCCAATTTTCAGAATCAGAAGGGTATGGAAGTAGTAAAATATCAGCCTTCTCAGAATCTAATCCTTTACTGTTGAATAGAGCTCCTGTTGAGGTTTATCGTGAATTTCACGGACGGAAATCAGTTCAAGTACTTAGAAAAACTGGTGAGTGAAAATAATATTAATATTAATATTAATATTAAAAATAAATAAACTCTTTTTGCAGCGCTCCTATCACGAGCAAGAATTGAAGACCATAGTAATTGATCTGGAGGATATTGACAATGCAAGTGCACGCTTTTCATTTCTTCTTTGAGTTCACTTTTTTGCCACTTTAGTTCAACGACATTTCAACTGAAGATAAAAGAAATGTTCTGAATGGTTTGTTATCAAATTCGAAAAGATATCTTCAGCTGCTGTCAGAAATATTTCATGAAGTGCGAGAGAGGCCGAGCGATACAAGTACTTCAACGTACCCTCAATTTGCTTCAGAAGAGGTGATATTTTGAATGAAAGTTTGTCCATTTCAAATTAAAATAGATGTTTGAAAATAAACAGAGTGAGCAAAATAAACGCTTTGCAGATGAAATTGCAAGAAAACAGTATCAAATACTGCTGAATCCCGGTGCATTAATCTCAATTAAAGGACTTCGTAATATCCGGGCCTCTGATATTGGACATCTTGTGCGCTTTCAGGTTAATGTAGCTACCACATTCATTACTTTTTAGTTATTTTTTTGTCTTCTTTCTAGGCCATGTGTACAAGTGTTGGAGATGTAAAACCAATGATGGAAGTTGCATGTTTTATGTGTGAATGTGGATACAAAATTTATAAAGTCAGCTGCACCTTCACACATTCATAGCATTTCTTATATTTATTTGTAGGAAATTCTGCAAGAAAGCTTTACACCTGATAGTGAGTGCCCCTCAAGAACTTGCTCCAAGAAAGGTATACATTTGAACTATTCACACTTGGATACTCAAGCATGATCTTCAGGAAAGCTTTTTCTTGAGACTCGAGAATCAAAATTTGTGAGATATCAAGTACTAATATTTCCGATAATACAGCTTATTTCATTTTTCTAACTTCTCTAATTAGGAAATCAAGGTTCAAGAGCTATCTGAGGACGTACCTGTTGGTCGTATTCCTCGCTCCCTGCAAGTTCAAATCAAGGGTGCTTTAACTCGTTGTGTTGGGTGAGTAACTCTTGTAAAATGTGCAATACAACAGCATCATGTGCTTACAACGTATAATAGTCCTGGCAATGTAATAGAGATATCTGGCATCTTTCTTCCAAAAGCTTTTACTGGCTATAAGGTGACGTCTTATTTGAAAAGTTGCACAGCACTGAAATTCTGTCAAATAGGCAATGCAGGCTGGCCTTGTAACAAATACTTTCATCGAAGCAATGCAAATACAACAAAGTAAAATTCGTTACAGTGATTATTCACTGAGTAACGCCAATTTGGACAGATTGAAGTTGTACCGGAGTGAGCCTGATTTTTACAATAGATTAGCTGAATCAATTGCTCCGGAAATATATGGACATCTTGATGTAAAAAAAGCGCTTCTTCTTCTGTTGTGCAGTGGTGTCACACGAGTTTTAGATGATGGCGTGAAAGTAAGAGGTGATATTCATATTTGTCTTATGGGAGATCCTGGCGTTGCCAAGTCACAACTATTGAAGCACATTGTTAAAATCTCTCCCAGGTAAATTATTAATAAGGATACGAAGCAATATTTGATTTTTTTCCAGAGGAGTATTCACTACAGGTAGGGGAAGTAGTGGTGTTGGTTTGACAGCTTTTGTTCAAAAAGACCCACTTACTGGTGAAATGATATTAGAAGGAGGGGCACTTGTATTGGCAGATAATGGAATTTGCTGCATAGACGAGTTTGATAAAATGGACGAAAGTGATCGCACTGCCATACATGAAGTAATGGAACAGCAAACCGTAAGCATCGCTAAGGTATGTTGTTTCTTTTCCATCTCATATTTCTTAGATATTTTACTTTTCAGGCCGGAATAACTACAACTTTAAATGCACGCACTGCTGTTCTCGCTGCTGCAAATCCTGCATTTGGTAGATATAACACGTCTTTTACTCCTCAAGAAAATATGAACCTTCCTGCAGCTCTCTTGAGCCGCTTTGATCTTATGTGGTTGCTTCTTGATATACCTGATTCAGGTTCTGATATGAAATTGGCACATCATGTTTTGCATGTGCATCGAGAAGGAGTGCCTCCAGTATGTATACCAAAGTTCGCTCTAATATCTTACCGAAGTCAAAAATTTCAGGAACTTTCATTCACTCCTATATCGTCTATAGAACTACAGTCATACATTTCTCATTCGCGCAAATTCAAGCCATATGTTCCTATTGAACTAACAGAGTATATATCTGGACAGTACGCAGAGTTGAGAAAAGAAGAAAAGGAAGCTGGCGAAAATTCTATGGTGATCATTAAATAAATTTTGCGTATCACCTGATAAAGTATCCACATTTTCATCAGGGTTATTCAACTGCTCGAACTCTGTTATCAATTCTTCGTCTATCTGAAGCACTTGCACGCCTAAGATGGAGCGATAAAGTACGTACTAAATTGCCTGTGTCCTGCTGGGTTCAGTATTTTTGCTTAGGTTGCGCAGACCGACGTGGATGAAGCACTGAGGTTGATAAAAATGTCTAAGGTTCGCACTGAAATCCAAATGAATCATATGTATAAAATGACCATTTTGTACAGATCAGTCTTGAAAACTCGCGCACAGAAAAAACTTTAACGGACCCAGTAACATCAATACATATGGTAAGTTTTGAATTTTTCTCACTAAAATTTGATGATTTTGTATAGATCATAAGAGAATGGGTAGAACGTAGAGGTTCTTCGGACATCACATACGACCAAGCTCTTTCTTTAACAGTCAACAAAGGCTACAAAAAAGAGGTATTTCAAACTTTTTTTGTTCTCAACTTGCTGAAGGAAGATTTCAACACAAGGATTTGGACGCCTGTTTGCAAGAATATCATGGCTTGGATATTTGGATAATTGATGACAACAGGAATATTACTTTTGCTTAGCTATCTGGTTTTGATTTTAAATCACTTCCCTTCTAAGATTTTTGAGTCACAAGCAACTATTTTTACTTTGTCTGCGTGTATCTCTTCAACTATACCACTATAATTTGCAGTTTTAAACTTTGCATTTTCTAATATGAATGTCCACACGTTATCACAAAATCTGTAGGTGTGTAAATGAGCTCCAAAAGTAGTTTTTTGTTTGAGTAGCTCTAGTTCCTTCACCACGCACCTATCAAATTCAAGTAAAATCCTCATTGCAATAGTAGGTGTCAGCTCTCTTGCCGTCACCATCTCATCTAACGCATCAGTTAACGCCATACCGATTGAAGACCTTCTGTATAATTCAAGGCTCTGAGAACGCGGATGAGAATTATTAAAGTTTAACAAACAAATACATACCGACATGTTTATGAGTCGTAACGAGTGAAGAACTCCAATAGTAAGTGTTGGTCTTTGATTGTCCTTCAGAATCTTTTCTTGTCGACGACACTATACAAGGTCGGTAGCACGAAGGTTCCTGAAAAGTATTCAGAAGAGGAAAAGCGAAAGTTACGAGATAAACTCCAGGCTTTTCGACTAGTCGTATGTTTAATGCGGGAAAAAAACTGAAGTCAGAAGAATACAAAAATTGATCGAACAGACTACAGACTGACAGACAAACAGACAAACATCACCAGAGTGTACATGCATACCATATGCTGAGGTGTTCTTTGCAAAGTTTTTTTTTCTTATTGACCCGCCTGGATGGTCGTTGGTGCTCTGTTCGATCAGAGAACTTCAAAAAAAAATTTAAAGCATAAAGCAATTTCTCCTTCACCCTTCTACATATATAGATCATGGAGAGGCTAGACCGAGGAGGACGTATAGGGCGCAAAATGTACTTCAATTTATAGGTGGAAAAAGTTTTCATTCAAATATATATTATATTCGTTCTTCAAACTCTACTTGACACGGCTAATCATTCAAGAAAAAACTGCACAGCATATTCCACCAAGTAGTTGTCGCAGCCTTATAATTTACTCGCAATATCGATATGCTCCCTCCACAAATTCATGATATGGAACTTGACCTCGTTGACGGACTTCGGGTCTCACAACTTCTCGATCAAGGAACCTGTTACACTTACGATGATATCATCTTCCATCCCGGATACATAAATTTTGCCGCAGATGAGGTGAAACTGGAAACGAATGTGACGAAGAATATTGCGCTTCGGACACCGATTGTTAGTTCTCCCATGGACACCGTGACTGAATCGAATATGGCAATTGCAATGGCAAAGCTCGGGGGAATTGGATTTTTACACTATAACTCAAAGATCGAGGAGCAAGTCTTCCATGCAAGCTGCGTGAAAAAGCACAGAGCTGATTTTCTTACTGATCCATTGATTCTTCAGCCCAATTCTACCCTTTATGATTTCGATCAAATACGAGATAGATCAAAACATACCTTTGCTTGTATTTGTGAGGCAGACTGTATTGGGTCTAAGTTATTGGGGTTGGTTACTACAACCGACCATGAATTGCTGAAAGACAGGTCTTTGGAGCTCAGTAGCGTCATGACAAGTATTCATGATTTAATTACGGCTGGGGTAATGGAAGATTCGGAAAATTATGAGAAAGTTTTGATTGAGAGTAAGAAAGGAAAACTTCCTATTCTAAATGACTCGGGAGAGCTTGTTGCAGTAGTTACCGGCTCTACCTTAAAAGAGAAATTAATCAATCCTTCACCTGGTGCACCTTCTACCGATCGATCAGGAAGGTTACTGTGCGGTGCTGCCATCGGAACGCGTGAAAGTGACCGTGGCCGTGCAATTGCCTTGGCTGAAGCTGGTGTTGATGCCATCATTCTAGACTCCTCTCAGGGTGACTCTATGTATCAGCTAGAAATGCTTCATTATCTGAAGAGGGTAATTCCAGAAGTAGATATTATTGCCGGAAATGTCGTAACGCAGGTGCAAGCTGCTCATTTGATCAAAGCTGGTGCAGACAGTCTTCGCGTCGGAATGGGTTCAGGTAGTATTTGTACAACGCAGGAAGTTTGTGCAGTGGGGAGAGGACAAGCTACAGCGGTGTTTAAAGTGGCAAATTTAGCGTCTAAATATAATATTCCAATTATTGCAGATGGTGGTATTCAAAATAGTGGCCACATTGTGAAAGCTTTGGCGCTAGGAGCTAGTGCTGTCATGTGTGGATCAATGTTTGCTGGAACTACTGAGGCACCAGGCGAATATTTTTTTCAAGATGGAGTTCGTTTGAAGAAATACAGAGGGATGGGAAGTTTAGAAGCGATGTTGAAAGGAAGTGATTCGCGCTATTTAAGTAGTAGTACACACTTGAAGATAGCACAAGGTGTTTCGGGCACAGTGAAAGACAAAGGATCAGTTTTACGAATGGTTCCTTATCTTACGCACGCTGTTAAACAGGGATTTCAGGATCTTGGTGCCAATAGCTTAGAAAGTGCCAACACCTTGCGAAACTCTGGTGACATGCGTGTAGAGACCCGTACAAATTCTGCCCAGCTTGAAGGTGGAGTTCATGATTTGCACAGCTACTCGAAACAACTTTGGTGACAATATTTACTTAAGGAGCGAACTATAGGTCTTTTTTCGCATCACAACATACGATATTTTAAGTTATGTTCTTACTACAAAAGGTGCCGAATGTCAGAATATATTAGTAAAATAGTGATTCCCTTCGATTCTTGTTGAAGTTCCAAAATTTTAAGGAATGATCGTTCGTTCTTACCTCTTTGGAGACAAGTAGGTATGGTGGATACTAATACAGCTCCAGAGTAGAAAGCATTTAGTTCAACTACAGCATTTTTCTCTCGCAACGGCTTTCGATTTCTCAATTTCAACCAAATTTTCCGTAGCTTGCTTACTCTGCATTGGTTCTATACTTGTTGAACGCTGCAGGTAAGGCACTCAATAAAAACATGAAAATCTGTGAGAAGAACTTTTCTACCTCATGAATAACACTCAAAACTTTCTGAAAAGCTGCGTCGATGTTCACCGAACTGAGAGCTGACGTTTCCAAAAATAGTAAGTCTACAAAGTACTACACATCAAATCGAGAATGGGATCTTTAAAAAAATACCTTCTTTTGCTGCATATATTTCAGCATCCTGGGTAGACACAGAACGTAAATGCTGAAGATCACACTTGTTTCCCGTCAGCATTATTACAATTTTAGAGTCCGCATGATCCCTTAACTCCGTCAACCATTTTTCAACATCAGCAAAAGTTTCTAGCGAACATGTTACAATCTTCAATTTACTAGTAAATTGCATTACCTTTCTTTGTAATATCATATACAAGAAGCGCGCCCACAGCTCCTCTGTAGTATGCGCTCGTAATTGCTCTGTATCGCTCCTGCCCAGCCGTATCCCATATTTGAGCTTTCACTACTTTTTTCTCGATCTAATTTTATTTGTTACACAGCTTCTTTTTATTGAAAATGAGATTGTACCTCTATACTCCTAGTTGCAAATTCTACGCCAATTGTTGACTTTGATTCAACCAAAAACTCGTTTCGAGTGAATCTTGATAGAATGTTCGATTTACCAACTCCAGAATCCCCTATCAGAACTATCTTGAATAGGTAGTCATAACTTCACAACGGAATTTTATTCAAGAATATTAAAGATTACTAAGATAAAATGAACTTACTCATCGTGCTCATTAGACATCGATTCAAAAAGTTGGAAGTGACTGAATCGTGCTGTGTTAATTTGTTATATTTTTCTGAAGGATTCAAAACTCTAACCAATTTCTCCGATAGTCTGACATATCATGTGTGAATGTGTCCGAGGTGTTATCGAAATATATTAGAGCGCTTTAGCAAAAAAAAAGTTGAAAAAATCGAAAAAAAATTTATGTTTGCAAAGAAAAATCGCCGATTCCGGGAGAATTCAAGCAAAAAAATGGCCAATTCTCCCGGAATCGACGTTTTTTGTTTGTTTTTCGAACTTGAAATTTTCATATTTTTTCCAACTTTTTTTTTGCTAAAGCACTCTATTATAATTAAGAGTTTAAGACTTTCAGAGTTTTACGAGCTTGGAAAAAACACGAAAGGGAACCACAGATCAACAAAAGAAAGGGCACTGTCTCAAGCTTCTTCGGGTTCTTCGTTTGTACTTACTCTGGTACTGTTTCTTAAGGATTTTGACTATCATATATTGTCATAATAGATAAGAAGGTACATAAACCACGAAGACTTACGAAGCACGTATTGGAACACACACGCACATACACACATACACTTGCTTCATGTCCGCATTTCTCACGCGTTGCAGCGGCTTCGTACAAAACGTAAGGAAACATGAGAAGCGTTCACCACGGTTACGAAAATTAAAGTCACTACAAGTTGACATGCCGGCAGATGAAAGCTATGGAACTAAGTTTCCACCTGCGCGAGACTCGCGTCGTTGCGGGATTTTATTGCATCCAACTTCGCTCCCGGGACCCTATTTAACTGGTGATCTTGGACCAGAAGCATATGCTTTTATAGACTGGCTTGAAAGTGCCAAAATGCAAGTTTGGCAAGTTCTACCGCTGGTTCCACCAGGTCGCCCCATACCGGGTATACGAGATGACTTCTGGTCCCCATACAGTGGTCGCGATGCACATTGTGGTAATACCTTGATGATTTCTTTGGATTTACTCGTAAACGATGGTTTATTAAGTTCCACCGATCTTCCAACGAGCTCCATTCAAAGTAATCACAATAACAACTTTCAAATTGCTTCAGAAGCTATTGAGCCCTTACTCCACAAGGCAGCAAGAAACATGTTAAATAGAAATAGCAGTGATAAGTTACGACTTGAATATGAGGTATTTTGTGGGCGCTCTGATACAAAGTTATGGCTCAAAGATGCAGCTTTATTCGACGTAATCGAGAATATCCCAGAGTTACGTGGGATTGACTGGTGGGACTGGCCTGTTGGTTTGCGTGACAGAGAAGAAAATGAATTATTGCGAGTCAGTGAAAAATATTCTGAACAGCTAGATGAATTCTGTGCTATTCAGTTCTTTTGGCATAGACAATGGCTTTCATTGAAAAAATATGCAAATTCGAAGGGTATCTCAATCATAGGAGATATGCCTATTTATATGGGAGGGCATTCAGCAGATGTCTGGGCACATCCGCATTTATTTCAACTGGGCCCAGATAGGAGGCCAGAAATGGTTGCCGGCACTCCACCAGATGCGTTCAGCGATGTTGGTCAGCTATGGGGAAATCCTTTGTACAGCTGGAAGTTTCACAAAAAGGAAAAATACGCGTGGTGGTGCAGTAGAATAAAGAGGGCGCTTGAACTTCATGATGAGATTCGAATAGATCACTTCAGGGCATTTTCTGCATATTGGGCAGTGCAAGCTGGCGAAAAAACAGCGAAAAATGGCAAATGGTACAAAGGACCAGGCATAGAATTCTTTGACGGCATAAAATCAGCCATTGGTGACTCTACTATCATAGCAGAGGATCTTGGCGTTATTACTGCAGATGTTACTGAACTAAGAGAAAGCATAAGTGCCCCTGGTATGGTAATTCTGCAGTTCGCATGGGGCTCTGATGGGAAAAATCCACATTTACCACATAATCATTATGAGAATTCCGTGTGTTATACCGGAACTCATGATAATGAAACCTCAAAGGGATGGTATTTGAACCAAAGTGAGTCCGTTCAGGAGAAGTTGAAAAATTATGCACGTGTGACCCCAAGCAACTGTGCGTGGGACCTCATCGGTTGTGCCATGGCTTCGGTTAGCAAAACATGCGTAGTTCCGATGCAAGATGTCCTAAGCCTTGGCAACGAAGCTCGAATGAATACGCCTGGTGTAGCAGATGGAAATTGGACATGGCGACTTGGTGCTCCCCAAGTTTTTTCAAGTTTGACTCCAGAAGCAACAAAATTAGCACAAATGGTAACTTTATACGATCGCGCTCAGGACAGTAGAGATAGTTAGCAAATAGGAAAAAAATGAATTAAGATTGGTTTACAGATTTTGTAAGGTCAAACTTATACGAATTTTAAACTGCAACAGGGAAATGTTCGTATCTTGCCAGCCAAAAATTCATCTAACTCACGATGAAAGCCAAACAAAAATCGTCAAATCGTCGCTCGTGGTTCCTCTTCCGCTTCTTTTTTGGTTTCTTTCAAACCCTAAATTACCATTGGATAAGCGAATGATTACCTTGTCATTGTACGGTATACGTGCTGAATTCAATAGTTTATTCGCATGAATTAAATACTAGGTATAGGTATGGAGGTGGAAAGTTTCTTCATTTTGCACCGAGGTGGAGAAATTTTATTTCGTTGGCTTGCGAATGAAGGAAGTGAGAAACAATTTTCATTCAGTGTTTTCATAAAAGACCACCTACTAAGGAAGAAAAATGAAAATCAACTTTCAAGTTACACTCCGGTCTCAAGCTCTGTCTCATTAAGTTGGATAACTTATGAAGAGCTAGAGCTGATCTTTGTGGTCTCAAATCGGAATTCACTATCTATTCCGTATCTTCATGACCTACTCGTCCAACTTCGCTGTGCCTGTGTGGACGTTATATTAGAAAATAGCCAGTCAACTTCTTCTTTTTCTAGTGTATTTAACGGGATTTTTGACAAAATTCGCTTGAGGTTCTCAAGTCAACGCGGAACACACAAAGAGAAAGATGTTATTGACTCTCCTAGTTCTGGAGTCGATAAAGTAACTCGAAATAGGCTTGACTTCTCGAGTGAACGTTCAAAAGGGCAACTAGTCCCCACGTATGAAAATGATGTTGAAAACTCTACCGTGAGCAAAGAAAAATATAGTAGCCCAAACACTTGGGTAACGGAACTGCTGCAAGGAAAGCTTGCGAAGAAATTGACTGGGAAAATTAAATTATCGGAATCAGATTTCAAGCCTATTATAGAAGAATTCAAGCTCAAGTTGGTAAATAAAAATGTAGCTGAAACAATTGCCGAGAACATTTGCAAAAGTGCTTCGTTACAACTATTGCAAAATACGGTCACGTCGTTATCACAGGTTTCTAAAATTTTAGAGCAGGTAGTGGTAGATAATTTAGTACAAATATTGTCCCCAATACGACAGGTAGATGTTTTGAGGGAAATACAAGAGATGCGCTCTAGGAATCAAGTTTATGTAATACTTTTCGTAGGAGTTAATGGTGTCGGGAAAAGTACGAGCTTGTCTAAAGTTGCTCACTGGATTCAAAAGAACAAACTTTCGACAATGATTGCAGCTTGTGACACTTTTCGAGCTGGAGCAGTAGAGCAGCTTCGGACGCATTGCCAACGGCTAGGTATACCTCTTTATGAGCGTGGTTATGAAAAAGATCCTGCAGTTATTGCTTTTGAAGCTGTTAAGCAGGCAAATCGTCTGAAAGTGGATGTACTATTGATTGATACTGCTGGACGTATGCAAGATAATGAACCTTTGATGAGAGCTCTATCGAAGTTGATCAATCTGAACAAACCAAATCTAACACTTTTTGTAGGAGAAGCTTTGGTTGGGAATGAGGCTTCTGAGCAACTGAAGACTTTTAATCAGCGACTTCTGGATTTAATAGATGAGCGCCAACATACTGCAGTTGATGGCATTATATTATCAAAGTTCGATACTGTTGGTGACAAAATTGGGGCAGCTATATCTATGGTATATTCAAATAACATACCAATAATATTTTTAGGCTGTGGTCAAACTTACACGGATCTTAGAAGGTTTGATGTTGAAACTTTTGCAAAAGTCTTGTTAAACTAGATACACGGTATCTATTAACAAAGAAATTAACAAAAATATTTGCCATGCAACCTTAAGGAGAAGATACCAGTAATTTCGAAAATAACTGCCGAACATGTAAGTTTTATTCTACACGCTTCAATATTAAAGACCAAACTCCACACAGTAAGTACCACTAGTGATCACTTTACTCGCTGACAGACGCGTGCTTGAAGAATATTTGTGATGGCGTGTCGAGGAGTTAGCAATTAAACTTCAAAACTTACATTTTTAATTCAAATAAATTTTACGCGCTCAAAATGGCATGATGCGATCGGTGAGCGACCGTATAGCACAAGTAGACAATTTCTCTGGGTAGGTATTAAGTCGAGTGAACTTGTTCGGGCGGTTTTTCATTTGTTTGATGCAATTAAGGGTGATCTGATGCGCCTTGCTGTGGCAGGAAAAACTTACATTCTGAATTGTCAAGTCTTCGTTAGAAACGGTGATATTCCAAACGACTACGTTTACCTTAGCCTCTGGAATTTTGCAGACACGTAGTGTGGTCTATTAGGATAGTATTGATACCAAGAACGATGTCATTGGATGCGCCGCGCGTCGCTGAAGAGCGTATGTAAGTTTTAATTTTAATTAACGCGATTTTTTATTTTCGAAATTACTGGTACTTTGGAAGTAAAACGAGAACTTTTACTGCTTAATCTTTTATTCCACAAAGCTCAAAAAGTTTTTGAGCTGAGTTACCCCACTTATCACACTCACTTATGGAGCTACCGGCTCGTATCAAAAGGTTTGCAGCTTCATATTGTTTTGAAATAATGGCGACGTGTAGTGGAGTCCAACCGTGCTTAGTATCCTTAACGTTCAAGTTTGCTCCATTTTCTAATAAAATTTGTATTGCCTTAACGTGACCATTTTTAGCTGCCAAGTGCAGTGGTGTCCAGGCCCCCTTATCTTGAGCGTTCACATGGGCACCTTGCTTAATTAAGCATTCGAGTAAATTTGCAGAACCGCTATAATATGCAGCCTTATGCAATACAGATCTATCGTATGCATTTTTTTCGTTGACATTATTGTAAACGTATTTCTCTCCTTTTGACATAGTCATTCGTTTCTTGATGATAAAAGTTCTTTTCTTTCTAGTTTCCTACGAGTTGCGAGAAAGAGAGGACCGGACTGCAACTAAAGCTTCAGTCGCATAAAAGACCTGCAAGAACACATGGGAAATTGGTTCATAGGTATAGATTTCACAAGTTGGTGCAACTCAAGTTTCTTGTTTTCTTTGCTGGAAGCTCGCTGCCTTGCTCTAAAGACAGAGTCTCAAAGTAGCCTTGAAAGTTTAATTTTATTCTGAACCCCTAAATAAAAGCACAAGATAAACGGGTGACGCCGGACGCCGCCGAAAAAAA
>Ga0181575_10001830_pt1 | contig 15174 bp, 19 predicted proteins | sample 101ome_23_FD_145599 | JGI IMG/M metagenome (GOLD analysis project Ga0181575, IMG submission 145599) | Coastal salt marsh microbial communities from the Groves Creek Marsh, Skidaway Island, Georgia - 101411CT metaG (spades assembly) | ecosystem: Environmental > Aquatic > Marine > Intertidal zone... | reverse complement strand
GACCTGCTCTGCGGTCCAAGGATTGATTTCATCTGGCTTAACATCTCGAATTGCAATCCAAACATTCTTACCTTCATTCAATCTTTGATCAATCAACCAACGATGACCGGCGTGCCAAGGTTGCCAACGTCCAAAGAATACTGAATATTTCTTTTCCGAACTTGATGTTTCTTTATCTGCCTTTGCTTTAAAATCTGCCATAATTTTGCTCCATAATATCTACAATTTCTCTTACCGAATCTTCTGGTGATTTAATTGTAGTATCAATTAAATAAAAATTCTTTTCAGGTGGTTCATAATTCTTAACATGAAAATGATCACGTTCTCTTGGTTCATCTGCAAAGATATAAAACTCAATGATGTGATGTTTCATTTTTTCTTTAAACTCTTCACGAAGCCAACGATATGGTGAAACCAATGATACAATTACATTCATATCTTTGTTATGACAAAACTCGGCAATCATCTGAGCATTGCGAATGTTGTTAATTCTTCCCTGTTCGGAATAATCTTTGTTAACAGTAAGTTCTCTTAGATCATCTCCATCTACCTGAACAGTTGGTTTAGTATTTTTTAACCATAAAGTATCTTTGAATAAATTTGACAAAACAGTTTTGCCATGTCCTGGTTGTCCAGTCATCCAATAAATCATGCTGCTCCTTGCTGCTGACGATATTGCACACCTACACCATCCTTAGCTCCTTCAGGTACAGGATAACCATATGCTTGATAATGAAAATTAAAGTTTGTTCGATAGTTTACTGTTGGCTCTGAATAGTACTTTGAATCCATTCGGTGGTCTTGAATATTTTTATATAATACTTTATCACCAAAAATATGCAAATTATCTGGCATCAACCACCAAACATTTGCTATACGTTTTGCTGACTTATGTATCATATAGCAATTTGTGTCAATGAAACTATTTGGATTTGTTTCAAAACAAAGACCCATCACTTCACCCTCAAGAGTAGTAATTTTTCTTTGACAAGTGGCAATTGGACATTTTTCATTTAAATTTGAAGACATCACCTTTGCATGGTCTTGATCTACCCAGTTGTCATCATCAAGCCAAAATACAGCATCTGCACCACGACTAAATGCAGAAACTGTTCCAACGAATCTAGGTGTATCACCATAATCACCATGTGGTTCTGGTAATTCAATAATTTCAATATTATTTTTCTTCAATGCATACTCACGAACCCAAGCTTTTACTGAATCATTAGGTCCATCAAATACTAAAATATGATTTACTTCTTGACTTTGATTCTGTATTGAATCAATATTTTGTTTTAAATATTCAATATTTGAATTATACAGTGGTGTTATACAATATATTTTCATGCTGCTAATAATCCTAACAAATAATTTCCATCACGATGCATTGCACGGAATGCTTTACCAATATCTTCTGGCAAATAATTAGGTAACTCATGCATTTCTTGTTCTGCTTCAGTCTTATCATATTCTGTTGATGGTGGATGTTGAACAGTGTATCGATAATCTCTTAGCACTGGTCTCTTTTGTAGATATGAGATTGCACAGATTACCAAATCAACAGACCATCCAAACTTATTTCTTTCTTCCATAACGTCAACATACTTTCGATATTCATTTACAATATCTTTATGAATACACCAGAATGTACAATCAGGTGTTCTTACAAATTTCAAATGATCATATCTTGTATTTGCAAGGACTGATTTATTATCCCAAAATGTCCAATCAACATTTGGTGCATAGACGCCAAAATTTGTTTGTTCATATGCTTCAATCATTTGACGTTCAATTAAATTGAAATCAGCCTCACTGAAATTTGGTAATTTTGAATCACCTTGAATATGAAAAAGAAAATCGCCGTCAAATTCTTCAAGTGCTCGATGAAATTGTTTTGTAAAATAATATGAATCATCAAGTTGAATCCAATGTGGTAGTGTTTTATTTTCATCAACATTGAAAACATTATATTTTTTATTTGCTAATTTTAATCGGTGTTCATAAGCACCAACATTCTCATGTGTTTTAGACCAATTGTATACCATATATTGTACATTATAATTTTTCATATTTACCTTGCTCAAATTTTCAATTGTTTGACGAATAGGATCAGTCTTAGGTAAGATTCTTTTCATTTGTTCACAAAATGCAAAGTTCATTTTCTCATAACCAAGCCGTTGATTTAAATCAAAGAAATGACAATGTAATGTAGTAACTGGTTTACTATCATACTCAAGATGATTAATATAACCAAAGTTATCGAGAATTGATTGAGAATCCTTTTGTTCATAAACACGCCACCATCCAAAGTTGTCATTAAAATCAAATTCAAAATGATTGAATGTTTCAGGAGCTTTTTCAAGAATGCCTTGCTCCTTAAATTTTGAGTGTGGTGTATTATCACGCCACCATGTTGTGAAATCTTTATCTCTCACATAAACAAATCCGCCATTATATTTACCAAATTCATCTTCAATATGTTTATGAATTTTATGTGCAGACAGACCAATATCATAATTTTTATGAACTCGTATACTATTCATGATGCACTGATCACAATCAAGAAACAATGTATCTTCATGATTTGCAAGTGCATCATCAATTGCTGTACATTTCTCAAGCATGAATTCAGTCCACAAATTCTTTGCTTCCATCTCAAGACGATTCATACTTGCATATTTTTCAAGCACAGTGTTTACATGAATGTGCGGATCATTCTTTGTTGCTGCCCATTGCTTTACATAATTATCACCAGCAATATAAAGGTTATGTTTTGGATATTGTAAACGTAAAGATGTGTAGAATAATTCTAAATCTTTGTGTGCGCTATTTGTTGCAAGAGTTGCAAAGGAGTCGGGTGATGTCATAAATTTTTCAATAATATTAATTGTTGTATTGAATGATCCTCTTGGTGAACAGTTGCGTTCATACCAGTCAACACCATTCTGGTGCATTCGAATCCATTCAATTTCAGTTGTGCCATAAATCTTTTTTCTCAGTTCATTACCATCTTCTGCATATATATAGTGAACTCCTTCAACTAGTGGATCTGCATAATTACTTACATCGACACCAGGTGTAATGATTGGTACTGTTCCGAGTGCAAGTAGTTCAATTTCACGATTACATTTTCTACCATAGCCTGGTAAACATAATCCATATTTTGAAGAAGCTACTTTATTCAGATATTCTTCCTGTGTATACTTACGTTCACCATTGATAGGACATGAGAAATCTTCAATGTATTGTGACCAATCAACTTGCGTTCTTCGTTGATGCTGAACTTGTGTTTCAATTTTACCAGCAAAAATAGTTTCTGTTGTACGATATGCATAGGGAAGTAGACCATGCATTCGTCTTGCTTCAAGTTGTATCGGATGGCGTGCCCAGAAAATCCAAGATGATTCATGTTTAAATCTACCAGGAGGTGCTGGATTTCCAAATAAAACATAATCAGCATTTACATGTTCTGACCATTCTTCAAAGACTGGACGATCATATAAACATATTAATGTATTTTGGTATTCAATATATGGATGGACATGATTCTTTGAATATTCAATTTGAATAAAAGAACTCCACATTGTAGCCAATTCACGAAAGGTATCTTGCACATGTGAGAATTTGCCTTGAATAGATGGGTCGGGTAATATTAGTTTCATAATTTATTCATTCATCAATTTTGATTAATGTTATTTGTGTTTTAGATAAAAGATAGCGATTAATGAAATCATCAAAGGTATAATCCATTTTTGTTGTATTTTTAGCCCATTGATTCATTTCTTCATCATAGTATAATATAATTTGTTTATCCATCAAACTGGCAATAATAGTAATACCAGTACAAGTTGCATGAAATGGATGTTCACTTTGTTTAATAATAGCACAATCGACAAGAAATGGAAAAGTGCCTGTTAAATAATAATAGTCATCTCCTTTACAGTAATTACTATTTTTAATTACATAACTTTTTCTTCTTCTATCTAAAGAGTTGTTTCTATCTCCTACTATTTTTTTACTAGTAAAAAATTCTATATCTTTTTTTTCTGTAAGATTAGGCGCCAGAAGTTTAAAATCTTCATTATAATTACATTCAATATTTAATTTTTCTTTAAAAAAATTTACAAAATGTTGTGCATAAAAATCTTCATAAGATTTATTAATCATATCAAATTCAATAAATTCACTAATGTTTTTTTCATTTTCTACTAAATCACAAGAATTAATATATGGCTGATAGGCGATTAAGTCACAGAATCCATTATTTCTTTTATATGCATTTGAAATTCTAAGATCAAATTTTAAATTAAATTTTCGATATAAATCTTCAAATACAAATAAACAGTAAATAAAATCTCCAATATTTGACAATCGGTTATGATAAAATTTGGTTGGTAAATTCATTTTGTTTAATATGTTTTATGTTTTCTTTGAATAAATTTACCATCGTCAAGTTCTTCACCTGACATAGCACTTTTTATAATTTCAATAATTTTTTCATCCATTTCATCAATCAATTGATTCCTTTGAACATTTAGGTCACAACACTTCTGTAAACCTTTCCATAAATTTTCAGCACCTTCTTCATTTGAAAAATATTTTTCTTTATATTCATCAAAGGTCATTCGACGAATCTCATAAAGAAGTTCCTGATTATTCCACATCTTCAGGTTAACTGTAGTTAATTTATCAACCAAACCACCAAGAGTATCAGACATTATTATCTCCTAAGTATTTTTTTTCATATTCAAGTAAATCTATTTTTCGTTCTTTCAAATATTTTGCTTTAGGATTGTTACCCATATAAATTGAATTCTTATTATATTTTCCTCTTATTAAAGAATAAGCACCAAAAGCACACACTTCTTCAATATGTGTTTTTGGTAAAATTGTGCAATTTGCTCCAACAATTGAATGTTTTCCGATATACACTTCACCAGAAGTTACATTTTTAAATTCAGAAGGAACTGTAGGATTAGTTAACGAACCACCGCTATAATCATCATTCATCGTAAAAATATTAATTGAATTTGAAAGTCCAGAAAAATCACAAAGAGTAATTCCAGCAGAACCATTCAAATAACAATATGATGCTATATGAACATTTGAACCAATTGAAATAAATCCAGAAGAGCAAATTAAATTACAAAAGGCATCAATTCTTACATTATTTCCGATTTCAATATTTTCTTCACCAATAATATTACAGCTCGAATCAATCATTACATTTTTACCTAATGATTTAAATCCAAAATCCTTTAAATCAACTTCAGTATAAAATTTATTTTTTAGCATATATTTCCTTATAATTCAAAATAGTTTCAATTATATATGTCAATTCTTCTTCTGTCAGATCTGGATAGCTTGGTATATTAAATCCTCTACGGCTGATATTCTCGGCAACAGGATGATTTTCATATTTCTTCGAATACATTGGCATTGTATGTACAGGATAAAATAATGGTCTTGTATCAATACCATCTTTCTTTAGTGAATCACGAAACGTATCTCTCTGTTGTTCTGAGCAATCAAAATAAACACTATTCATCCAATAACTATGTGTTGAGTTTGGTTGTTCAGAGTGAAAAAATACATGTGAACCATTAAATGCTTTTTCATAAGTATGTGCAATCTCTCTTTTTCTTTCTAATAATTCTTTTGATCTTTTTAATTGAGCCTTACCAATTGCACAAGCAATATTTGTCATACGAAAGTTAGTGCCAATAATATCGTGCCAATATTGTCGATGTTTTGCTAAACCTTGTCCTTTGATGTGCAATGCTCTTTGGTATAATGTCTCATTGTTAAATGAAAGCATTCCACCTTCACCAGTTGTAATCGTTTTATTACCAAAGAAACTAAATGTTCCAATATCACCAAACGTTCCAACATGTTGATGTTTATAGTAAGAACCAAATGCTTCTGCACAATCTTCAACAACAAACAAATCATGTTCTTGTGCTATCTTATTGATCTCTGTCATCTCACAAGGTTGTCCATATAGATGAACAACTATGATTGCTTTTGTTTTATTTGTGATTTTTTTACGAACATCATCCGGATTGATTTGCCAACTTGATTGTAATGAATCAACAAAAATTGGTGTAGCACCACAATATTTGATAGGATTTACACTTGCAATATATGTAAAGGTCGGCACAATTACTTCATCACCTTCTCCAATACCCAATGCCATTAAAGCTAAATGAATTGCAAGTGTTCCGTTACATACAGTTAATGCATATTTTGAATTAATCTTTTCAGCAAATGCTTCTTCAAATTCATTAACATAAGACCCATTTGCAGAAATCCATCCAGTATCTAAACAATCATTTACATATTTTTTTTCCAAGTCAGTTATACTTGGTTTATATATTGGTATCGTTGGTATGTTCATGTAATATTATCTCTCACATATGCTAACTGTTCTTCTGTTAACAAATTTTCATATTCTTTATTTTTAATATAATCTATTTTTTTCTGATCAAATGTATAATGACTCATTTCTACTTGATTGAAATTGACCTTAAAGTTTGAGTTTGTTCTTTCATAACCAATGTCAACTAATTCATTTAAATAATTTTCTGTATTTAAAATCAAGTCTTCATAACTGTAAACACGCATCTTTTTATAATTTCTTTGCATTTGATTTATATGTTGAATATACAAATCATAGTCACGCACTCTTTTTTCAAAAGGATATTTTTTATCTATGTTATCTTTGGTCACAGTAGGAAACGTGTGTAAGAATTTGTCAAAGCTGACAAGCCAGTGGACGGGTTCTTTGTAAATGAAAAAGTAATGTTCTACATCCTCGCTTAAAAAACTAAAATCATTTGTTTCTTTTTCATGAAAATAAGAATTCATGTTCACTTCAGAGGAGCAATATGAATTTAATTTGTTTGAGTAAAAACGAAAGTGTTTGTGTTTTTTTGAAATGCGACTATGGTTTTGATTTGCAAAATCCACTTTAAAATTATTTAAAAGCAATGTTTCTAAATAATTTGTTCCACTTCTTTGAAGACCATACAATATAATTTTTTTCATAATTTTTCTCAATTTTAAGAAGCTGGAGGATGAAATTGGTGATACCAACCCGGACAATTATCACGATTCACTTTAGTTAAATTTTCAATTGCTTTCATATATTCAGTATCTTCAAAACCCCAACTTTTTTTACTCAGCCATGTTAATTTACTAGCAATATTTCTTGACACAAAACAATTACCAGTACCCGCCGGTCTCCATTTTACAGTGCCATCATTATTCATTGTACTACATATTGGAAAGTAAGCTTGGTTATTATCAACATGATGAATTCCTCTTTGTATAACCAAACATCTTACAAACAACATATCACAATCAATAAAAGCAATTGCATCTCCATTTGAATTGTCAAAAGCTAGTTGACGACCAGAGCCTCTTGTGAATTCATTTTCTGGTTTTCTTATAACTTTAACTTTTTCTTTTGAAAATAGATCACTAAGAAACAGATTTAAAGATTGATAATCATTATCATTATCAAAAGATGAAATTACAATTTCATAATCAAGAATATTTAAAATTGTTAATTGATTTTTTAAAGTAGATAAACAATTCATAAAAAGTGGAAATGTTTCTTTATTAATATTCCACGCTAATCTATTTTTGTGTGTAAAACAAAAACTAATTTTTTTCATAAAGCAAACCATTTTCCAGTTGTTGATGAACGAGTAATATCACTAACATCACGTTTTTGAGTTCCTAGACGTTCATACAAAAACCATTTATTATTTTTTTGAAATTTAGTCATAATAACATCAATTGCATTCTCATGAATAGTAGTATTTGTATTCATCAGATTAAATACAGAATCTTCAATGGATTTAATCATTGTTTTTGAAAAGTCTACATTAATAAAATAACCACTTGTAGTCAGTGAGAAATTACATCTATATAAACTATTTTGTTGAGTTTTTATTATAGGTGCTTTTGTGCTATACGCTATTTGAATTACATCATAATCTATAGTATCTATGTGTTCAAATGAATGCTGTATTTTTTCTTTTGATGCTATCCAATCAAAGTCATCTTCCAAAATTAATATATTTTTATAATCATTTGATATAGCATCATTCCAAACATTTAAATGTGATAGAGAACAACCTGCAGCACGTTCTTCTGTTTTTTTATAATGAGTGTGATCAACAGCAGAAAATCTTTGTACTTTTTTTGGGTGAGGTATCAAGGGAATCACATTTTGTTCAATATGTTTCCATCTGTCAGGTCTTTTATCGAGATTGATAATATAAGTTTGATCAACCATAATTAAATATTTCTAAATCTTTTTTTATCATAGGTAAAAGTTTGTTCTTTACATTTGTTGTCAAAAAATCTTCATAATTATATTTCTTTGATTGATTATAATTTTTGAACTTTACTTCAATATTAAAAACATCTGATAATTTTTTCTCTGCTGCAGACATATTTTCCATATGAAAAACATCATCAACAAGAAGATTCATATTTTCATCGTAAATGAATTTCCACATTGGAGCATCATGTGTACTTTGAATTGATAGTGAATTATGATTTTCTTTTTCATAATCAATCAGTTGATTTTCAATAGTATAGTGTGCATTACGAAACTTTTTCTTCCAAATAAATTCAGAAACAAATTTTTCCCAAGGATTTCTTACAACAGTAAATTTGTATTTTGAATTTTCAAATTCTTTCAATTCATATTTGTTACAATAATAAGCAGAGAAATGTTGTGTTTCAATATTAGTCAATTCATATCCAGGTTTACTTTTACATAGATATTCATGTGTTAATCTGCGATCTAAATGTGCGTGAAACTTCGCAGCCAACTCAGGACTCAATTCCTGATATATAGCATTTGTATTTTGTATTTCAATACCATGTTCTTTAAAGAAAAACACTTCAATTGAAGTTCCCGCACATTTTGGTACATGAATAAAATAAGAATTATATTTTGGTATATACATATTATAAATTATCCTCTGACATTTTAATAAGTTTTCCAAGAAGAGAGTGATTCAATATATTTGGATTTTTTTCTACTGCTCGATAAACACTATTGACTAAAATAATGACAGGTTGAAACTCTCTTTGAATTCTTGAATAGTCAACATCACTTAAATATATATTACATGCATTTTCATAAGGAACTGGATAAATAGTTGATAATCCATCTAATAAGGAATAGTCATCAAGTAGATGCTTTGAATTTTTATTAACACGATCTAAAAATTTAAACCCAAGCTCACCCCAAACAATTTGTCGATTAGTACTTACAGCATTTTCAATTACTCGAATATTATGATCATTCCAATTATTAAATAAAACAGTTTCTTTTTTTGAACCAAAAACTCCATTACTTATTCTTTTATTATCAGCAATAAAAAAGAATCCAGTTTTTTCTTCAAGTATGTCAAATAATTTTTTAGGTGATTCCATAAACAAAGTATCAGCATCAACCCAAATACCACCATATTGTTTGATTGTATTTACTCGTACATAATCTGCTTGAAAAGCTAAGTTTATGTTTTTGAAACCTTTTGGTATATAATCTAAATAACTGTCTAAGTTACTGTAGTTAACAAGATGAACATTATATTCTTTTGAATGCTGAAAGATTAGGTCCTTTAGTTTCTCAATTAGAAAAAAACTAGGACCTTCCCAAAATAAAAATAGATTATTCATACGATTATAATCCTAAAAGTTCTTTTGTATTTGATTTGATTTCAAAGTTATTATATGGATAATAATTTTTAGATGTGTTAGTAAACAATGAACTTATCTTTTTATCTTTTATACAAATCTTTGTTTCTAAGAAAGAACCTCCAAATTTTTCATCTTGATAGAACATTGGTTCTCTTAGAGCATAACAATTAATATAAGGTTGCATTCTTGTGAGACTTATATCCCAAGCGATAGCATTTGTTAGAACATTTTCAAGCATCATTGAATAATATAATAATGCACCTTTTAAAGAATAAATCATGATAGCATGTGTTGACAGCATATTATATATTTTCACAACAGAATCATCTACATCATCAATGAATAGTTGATTGTGTGGTTGCCACTTTTCATATTTTGAATCGTAGGCACAAGAAGATATTCCAAGATAGAGCCAATCGGTGTTTGATGGTATGTCTATTTGTTTTTTCGAATAAAGAAAAGAAACATCATCTTCTAAGATAACAAATGGTTTGAAGTTTTGAATTGCTTGATAAACAATTCTCATGTGACCGGAAGAACCTGACTTTTGTTTATTTTTACATGCGAGTGGAGTTACAAATTCAAAATCATAATCATTCAGTTGATTTCTTATATGATTTGCTCTTGGACTGTTTTCATCCATCGTAAGAACATAATATTTTAAGTCTGATGTTTGCATACTACAAATTGATTCCAATGACGTAAACATAAATGTTTCTCAATTTCAAAATAGTCTGAAATATATCTTATAAATTCTTCTTTATTCCACTCACGAATATGTGCTTTGTTATGAGGTGGTCCAGCTTGTGTATCGTAATTATCCGGAAATACATGAAGTTTTGAAAGAAGGTCTCGATCAGGAGTTGAAATGATGAGTTTCTTAAATTGCAGTTTCTTTAACTTTTCCAATAAAACATTTGGATTTAGAATATGTTCTATAACATCAATAGATAAAATTAAATCATTACTTTCTTCGTAAGAATTATAGAATTCATCTAAATTCAACCAATTGTTGTTTGGATATTTTTCATTCAAAAAATCAATTGTAGGTTGTTCATCAATACCTGTTATTTGTTTTTGTCCAAAATACTTAATTAATTTATATCCAGAACCACATCCTACATCGAGTATTGAATTGTAGTTATTTTGATTAGCCAAATTATAAGCATAGTGATATATTTCATCTTGAAATTTATCTGTATTATGAGTGTCATCAAAGTATTGATAACTATCTCGATGAACATAACCATCTTTTATATAATAATTTTCTTTCTTCATTACATATCTCTTTTTATATACCATTCATACGTTTGTTTTAAGCCATCTTCTAAACTAATTTTAGATTCCCATCCATAGTCTTTTGCTTTTCTTACATCTAAAAGTTTTCTTGGTGTGCCATCTGGCTTTGTCCGATCCCAAATGATATCACCTTGATAGCCAACAACATTTGCAATTGTATAAGCAAGGTCTCGTATTGATACATCTTTACCTGTGCCGATATTGATCACTTGAGTACTATTATAATTGTCCATCAAATGAATGGCAGCATCGGCAAGATCATCTACATGAAGAAATTCTCTCTTAGCCTCACCAGTACCCCAGACTTCAACAGTAGGCTCATTGTTGATCTTTGCTTCATGAAACTTACGAAGTAATGCGGGCAGGACATGTGATTCATTCAAGTCAAAATTATCATTTGGTCCAAATAGATTTGTAGGCATCAAAGACATTGCATTCCAACCATATTGATCCATATATGCTTGACACATTTTGATACCAGCAATCTTTGCTATAGCGTATGCATCATTTGTACCCTCAAGGGCACCAGTCATAAAGTATTCTTCTTTGATCGGTTGTTGTGCTAATCTTGGATAGATGCAGGAAGAGCCAAGAAAACAAAGCTTCTTGACACCACTTTCATATGCTCCATGAATCACATTTGTTTGAATCAACAAATTATCATAAATGAATTCTGCTTTGCGTGTTGAGTTAGCTAGAATACCACCAACTTTAGCTGCAGCAAGAAAGACATAATCAAATTTATAGTTACCAAAAATGTAATCAGTACTTTCTTTTAGGCGTAAGTCAAAATCTTTACTATTGAATTTCAATATATTTTTATAGCCATCATTCTGCAATCGTCGATAAATTGCTGAACCTACAAGACCGGTGTGACCCGCAACAAATATTTTACTGTCCTTCTCCATAACACATTTCTCTCACTAATGATTTAAAGTCATACTCTGGTTTCCATCCAAGGCGCCATCGTGCATTTGTAGCATCACCTAATAAGCTTTCTACTTCAGTTGGTCTGTAGTATATATCATTGATAGTAACAAGCTTTCTGCCAGTCTCAACATCAAATCCACATTCATTCAAACCTTCTCCTTCCCAACGAATATCATATCCAAAATGTTCTGCAGTCAATTCAACAAAATCTCGAATTGAATATTGTTCACCGGTTGCAATCACATAATCATTTGGATATGAATCTTGTAATATCAACCACATTGCACGAACATAATCCTTCGCATGTCCCCAATCTCGTTTTGCATCAAGGTTGCCTAATTGAAGAACCGCTTGATCATTATCTCTCATCTCACGAAAGCCATTGACAATTTTTTTCGTGACAAATGTATCACCTCTTCTTGGTGATTCATGATTAAATAATATTCCAGAACAAGCGAACATTCCATATGCTTCACGATAATTTTTTACAATCCAATAGGCATATAATTTTGCTACGCCATAAGGTGAACGAGGATAGAAAGGTGTCTGTTCGTTCTGAGGAGTTTCACGAACTTTGCCATATAGTTCTGAAGTTGATGCTTGATAGAATTTGACTGATGTTTCAAGACCAAGTGTGCGGATTGCTTCAAGAAAACGAAGTGTTCCTAATCCACCAACTTCACCAGTATAGTCAGGTATCTCAAATGAAACCTTAACATGTGACTGTGCAGCAAGATTATAGATTTCATCAGGTTGTGTTTTTTGAATAACATGAAGTAGACTTGAACCATCGGTCATATCACCAAAATGTAATTTCAGATTAGGATGATCATATAAATGATCAATTCTTCCTGTGTTGAAAGATGATGACCTTCGAATGATACCATGAACTTTGTAATTTTTTTCAAGAAGTAATTCGGTAAGATAAGAGCCGTCTTGTCCAGTGATGCCACTAATGAGAGCAGTTTTCATAATATTTCACCTCAAGTTGAGAATGTTTATAATGATCTATACATTTTATATTTCAGATACTTGATCTTCTTTCGCTTGTTCGATATCTAAATCAAACTTATTTAGCGAAACGTTTTTAGGAGGTTCCGCTGTTTCGCTAAATGTATTTTGTGTATTTGCTTGATAAGACACCGTTAACTTATTTCAACCCAAGAAGTTGATTCTTCATCCCAACGGTAGTCAGTTTTGATTGTTGTGGGTTTTTCAACTGGTGGTTTCCACCTTGCTTTTGGAATATCATTATCCATATATTCTTCAAGCACCCATGATGGGTAAGGTTGAGGAGGTAAGAACATATCAAGTTTACGATCATAAGTATCACCTATGGCAGCAAACTTGTTACGAAATTTATTGTTATACGATGTTTGTATATATTGATGTGGGTCACCAACGGTGCCGTTGTTAATTGTAATCGGTTCTGCGACAATTACATTAACAACTTTACCGTTTGGTTTAATTTGTGCAAAATGTGGCATAATATACTCTATAATTAATTACGATGTGATTCCAAATAGTGATGCAGCATATGGTCCAAATACATCAGCTAATTCAATTCTTACTAAAACAAAACCAGAACCACCATTTCTACCCTGAATTGCAGGATATAAATTATGGTCAATAAATGAATCATTAAATCCGTTTGTTCCGAATGCAATTCTCGTAGATCCTCCAGCACCACCTCCAGTATTTACACCACCGGCGCCACCAAATAATCTATCTGCAGAATACCCAAACGCATAGCCATTCTTACCGCCCTTACCATTAAAATATCTTTTGTTCTTTGTATCAAATCCGGCAGCAGCACGATAACTTGCACCGCCTCCACCACCACCTAAACCACCATCACCGGGCTCTTCATCAGCAGAAGATGATCCACCACCTCCGCCACCCCAGTAGATGTCTCCATTATATTTGTAGACTTCTTGAAATACGTTATTGACCCATGGAATTGTTATTCCATCACCACCATCACCAGCTTTCTTTTCTGTACCGGGTCCACCAATTGTACCTGCTCCGCCACCACCACCTGAATAATATGTTTCATATGTACCACCTGGACTAAAAGAAGGATCTTCATCCCAAGGATTTGAATTACCACCTCTATTTGAATAGACAGTTAGGGCGCCTCCCATAAATGTTCCAGCTAAAGATGGAATACCTGAATGTTGAGTAGATGCAGCACCTTTCCAAAAGTCTGAATCGGCATGATTTACTTGGGAACCACCAGAATCACGATCAGCACCTCCAGCACCACCACCATTTCCACCTGACGCTGAAAGTGTATCTGCAGTACGATATCCACCACTACCTCCTCCTAGTGCATATACTAAAGGTACTTCCGGATAAGCTGCAGTAGGATCATTCCATGGTGACACACCTGATGTTGAACCACCAATTGGACCAAAAGAACTATCATTTCCTATACCACCAAGGTGTGAACTTGCTGGTGAATTGACAACTCCATTCGCACTATAATCTTGTACCGCACCTGCCCCTCCGGCACCTACTGTACAAATATAATGTCCTTCAGGCAATTTAGCATTTTCAATACTAATTACACTTCCTCCACCAGATCCACCAGAAAGGTTGCCGATAGAACTTCCACCACCACCTCCAACAATCAAAATATCTGTATTTGAAGTTTGATTTAAGATCAACGCTCCTGTTGTTGGATAAGCAATAACTGCATATGATTTGTTGCTCACTAAATCAGTATAGAATTTATATTCTCGATTTTCGACAATATATGTTCTTAATGTTTGATCGAGATAACCTGGACCAATCTGCACAAGTTTATCTAATATTTTGGTAAGAGGCATTATATCTCCGTATTGATTTATATTTTCATTTGAAATACTTATAAAGCTATTTAGCAAATAACTTGTGGCGTATTTTTAAAATAAGATTATTTGCTTTGCGTAGAGTCGGTGCGAATTTTTCAATAAACTCAATCTCTAATTTATCTATATCTTTTTCTCTGCAACGGATTATTGGACAAACACATTTGACATAGAAAAGGATGATTTTAATTTGAAATTTTCGAAATGATTCTTCATCCATATGTACTTTGAAGAGATGAGTCCTTTTATAGTATTTATCAGACTAATTGATTTTAAAAATTATAAATACATACAGTATAAATTAGGCGCTCAACTTTAAACAAGGAATTAAAATCATGCAATCTTTTTCAAGTTTTATCAAGGGGAC
>Ga0181575_10001811_pt1 | contig 15307 bp, 15 predicted proteins | sample 101ome_23_FD_145599 | JGI IMG/M metagenome (GOLD analysis project Ga0181575, IMG submission 145599) | Coastal salt marsh microbial communities from the Groves Creek Marsh, Skidaway Island, Georgia - 101411CT metaG (spades assembly) | ecosystem: Environmental > Aquatic > Marine > Intertidal zone... | reverse complement strand
CAGGACAAGCTGGCGCAACAGTTACATTTACAGTTCCATCTCCTAGACCATTGAACTTAATGTATTACTGTGGTGTACACGGTGTTGGTATGGGCGGACAAATAAATGTTGGTTCAGATGCTTATGTTGCTCCTGTAGCCCCAGTGTCTACTGAAGGTTTAATTGATAATGCATGGGTTATAAGATCGGATGATTTAAACATAACTTATGAATATAATTCTTATTATGATGTTACAAAAGATTCGGATGATAATATATACGCAGTTGGTCAGGCAGGATATCCGTCTAAGTCCGCAGTCACTAAAATAGAGCCTAACGGTACTATTGTATATAATAAATCTTTCGGAACAACATCAGGTGCTAACAGAATTCACTCTACCGCAATTTACTCAGATGGAAGCATTGTGTTGGCAGGTTTAACCGAAGATGTAAATGCTACTCAAGGCGATATAGCTCTGCTTGCTAAGATGTCAACAGTTGATGGTAGCTTTGTATGGCAAAAATTTTATAATGGTGGTTATAATGAAGAATGGCATACGGTATCTTTAGATTCTAATGATAACGCATTTGTTGGTGGCAAATCTGGATCGTATATGGGTAGCGGAAGTTTTAGCTCCACGCATAATGGTGTGGTAGCAAAATATGATTCATCTGGTTCCATGTCATGGCACCAAGTTATATATAATTCTAGTTACAATTACAACGATTGGAGAGGATCTGTTACCGATTCTAATGGAGATGTTTGGTTCATAGGAGATTATTCTCCTAGCAGTGGATGGGGGCAAACTCTTCTTGTTAAATTAAATTCGACTAACGGTAGTATTGTTACAGGATATCATATATCTGCTGCAGATACACTTCATAATATACAATGTAATTGTATAGAAATAGATGGTGAGGGTAATTTACTATTGGGAGGCAAAGGTAGAAATATTTCTACTAATTCTGATAACGCTGTATTAATTAAACTTAATCCAAGTGACGGTAGTATAATTTGGATTAAGAGGTATACAAACAGTCTGCATCCATCTTCTAGTTGGAGAGTGGCAGGAATTAATCCACTTAGTGACGGAAATATCGTAGTATCTGTAAGTGCTTGGTCGCAAGCAACATATATATTGAAGTATGATACTACAGGTGAATTATTATCAGATGTTGGTTTGACAACAATAGCATCAAATTCTTACGGATACAATGATATTTTTATTAATGGAGCCGATATAGATTCTAATAATCAGTTATTAATATCTGGTTCTACTATGCCGTCTGATCCAACAAACTATAACTCTTCTTTTGTAGCTAAAATCCCACATAATGATCCAAATGGTGAGTTATTGGGTACATACGGAGACTATGTATTTGCTGATGTATCTTCTACAAGAACAGATGGTACATTAACTGCTTTAAGCGCAGGTCATGGATTATCACAAGCAACCCCACAGGCACCTACAAGTCAAAATGGTTTCTCTGGATATTCTTCTGGTCTTTCAAGTCCGTATGATAATACCACAAATACAATTGATAAAACCGATATTAATTCAATAGGAAGTTAAAGATGCCATCATATTCAATTCAATTTCGTAGAGGTACAGCTACAGACCACTCAGCATTTACTGGTGAGTTAGCAGAAATTACTGTTGACATCACAAACAATAGAATTATTTTACACGATGGCGAAACTCCTGGTGGGATTCCTATCGCTAAGGTTAGTGATGTACCCGTAGATGTTGGTGATTTGAGCGATGACTTATCGCATATTGCAGCGGCTAATGTTCCAGCCGTTAACTGGTACGGCGATAGGGCTTTAGTTGCTGGTGGTAGCGGGGTGTCCACGTATAAAACCATAGATTATTTTGATATCAATACTGGTGGGACTGCTACTGATTGGGGCGAACTGCCAATCGTTAGAACTGGTATGACCGCAATGTCTGACGGTACATATGCATATATTGCAGGTGGTGGTGGAACTTCCGTATTTGTTGCAAATATTTCTACAACCGGATCTGCAGTTGAGTTTGCTAGACATTTAGATGGTGGGGTTAGTAGATACTTATCCACTCAACGTATAGAGCCAGGTTCTGCAAGTGATGGCACATATGGTGTTATAATGGGCGGAGATGAAGGTGGTACCAGCTGGGTACTTCAAAATGACCAAATAACATTTGCTACAGCCGCACATGCAGTTGATCATGGTGATCTAACTGTAGCTAGAGGCCATGGAGATGGCGGATGCGGAGATGGTACTTATGGTCTATACGGTGGTGGAGCCATTTCAAATTTTGTCTATGAAGATACAATAGACTATTTAACAATCGCATCAGCTGGAAACTCACAAGACTTTGGTGATTTAACTATAGCCAGAAGACATATAGCAGCACTAGCAGATGAAACTCGAGGTGTATTTTCCGGTGGAACATCGACTTCTGCCGGTTACTTGAATAGAATGGACTATGTTACTATAGCATCACCGGGACATGCTACAGATTTTGGTGATTTGATAGGACCTACTGGACTTATTCAACACACAGGAACATCAAATGATACATATGGTGTATTTACTAGTGGTAAACCTACACAAACTACATATGGGCAAGATATTCATAGATTTACAATACAAACGCTAGGTAATACAACAGATATTGGAGACTTAACACAAGCACGTGAACGTGCAGGAGCAACATCAGGTAACGCATAATAAAACAACTTGACATTTAAGCATAAATAAGTTATATTAGAAGTTAATATAACTTATTTTCCACCATGGAGTCATTAATGAGCGAAGAAGATAAATCAACACAATTAAGTGCTGAAACACAACAAACCACACAAATTGTAAATGCCGAAAACGTAGTTACATTTAATATGCCTACTGTAACAAAAGATGTTATTAATTCAACAGCAGTAGCAAAAGTAAACGCAGGGTTACCTGAGATTGAAGCAAAGACACGCTTCTTTGATAGAAACAATTCACAAACAACACTAAGCATGATGAGTATTACTATGCTTAATGGTCAATCACCAATGCGTATGATGCGTCAGGTAATGGCTGAGGTTGAAAAGCGTAAGATGGCATTAGCAGAAGCACAAGTTTCACATGCTAAACAACTTAAAAAGATTGAGCGTCTACAAGAGCAAGCTGATGCTGATCCAGATGATCATGTATTACAAGCGCAGCTAAGACTAGCATTTGTAAGTATTAGTACACTTGAAAGTAAAATCAACGGTTCCTTCAAGGATATTGCTACGCTGATTGACAGTTATGAGAGTCTAAAAGAAAAACACGGCGTAGATGATTGGGATGAAGAAGACTTTGAACGTGAAGAAAAACGCCACCATGTTCGTAGAGGCTTTGAATTGATGTATCGTAATCTAATGGATGGCGGTCGTGCTTCTACAGCCACAATTGAATATATGCAGCAATACGGTGTACACCCACAAGTAGGTCTTACAGAAGTAAGTGGATACATTAAGTTTGTGAATGACGGGATCTCAAAAGGAAACATTCCACATTCAAATCATTTAGAAGAATTCTTAGATGAAATGGCAGACAAGTACTTTAAGTTTGCTGATGAAACTACTGACCGTATCTATGGTAAGAAAGATGTATTCAATACTGAATATATGAATTTGTTACCAAAACAAGAAGCAACTGAAGAAAGTACCGAAGAGGATACTTCTACTGAAGAATAATGGCTGACTTAACTAAACGTGCGTACAGCAAAACAGAGTATACAGATGAACAATTACTTGAATTTAGTAAATGTATAGATGATCCTTATTATTTTCTAAATGAATACTTTACAATTCAACACCCTACAAAGGGTAGTATGATATACAAAGCATATAATTATCAGGATGAACTTGTAAACTCTTATCACAATTATAGATATTCTATATCAATGCTCGGCAGGCAAATGGGTAAATCTACTACAGCTGCCGGGTATTTGCTGTGGTACGGTATGTTTATTCCAGACCAAACTATTCTTATAGCAGCACATAAGTATTCTGGTGCACAAGAAATTATGCACCGTATTAGATATGCGTATGAAATGTGTCCTGACCACATACGCTGTGGTGTCACATCATATAACAAAGGTTCAATTGATTTTGATAATGGTTCTCGTATCATTGCTCAAGCTACAACAGAAAACACAGGTCGTGGTCTTTCTATCTCACTGTTATATGCAGATGAATTTGCATTCGTTAGACCTACTATTGCGAAAGAATTCTGGACTTCAATCTCTCCTACACTTGCTACAGGTGGTAAAGCGATTATCACAAGTACGCCTAACTTAGATGATGACCAGTTTGCTCTTATCTGGCAAGGCGCAAACAAAAAGATAGATGAATATGGTAACGAAACAGAAGTGGGTGTTAACGGCTTTAGACCATATATGGCTATATGGAGTGAACATCCAGACCGTGATGATAAATGGGCAGGCGAAGAACGTGGTAGAGTTGGAGCAGAACGATTTATGCGAGAGCATGAATGTAAGTTCGTAGCATTTGACGAAACACTAGTAGACAGTATAAAACTTTCACAGTTAAAAGGAAAAGAACCACAGCAAAAAACTGGGCAGATAAGATGGTATGAACCTATTAAAAAGGATTCTACTTATGTTGTAGGTCTTGATCCTGCTATGGGTACAGGTGGTGATAACGCAGCGATAGAAGTTTGGAGCCTACCAGAGCTTAAGCAAGTCGCAGAATGGCAGCATAATAAAACAGATATACGTGGACAAGTTAGAATATTAAATGAAATTTTACATGTAATTAAAGATGAGCAATTAGAACTTGGTAATAGGCAACCAGAACTATATTGGTCAGTTGAAAACAATACACTAGGAGAAGCAGCACTTATCGTTATTGATGAAATGGATGAAGATAAGTTCCCAGGTGAGTTTTTACATGAACCAAAGAAACGTGGAGTACAACGTTCTATTCGTAAAGGTTTCACAACTACATATAAGACAAAGATTACAGCATGTATGAAGTTGAAGTCTTGGATTGAAAGCGACAAAATGCATCCACTTAGTAAAAACTTGATACGAGAGTTGAAAACATTTGTTGCCAAAGGAAAATCATATGAGGCAAAATTAGGAGAAACAGACGATTTAGTTTCAGCGACACTTCTATGTGTCAGACAAATACAAGTAATTTCACGTTTTGATGAACAATATGAAAGTATATTAGGGGAAAGTTTAGATGGAGACGACTACGACTTGGATCCCTTGCCAGTTATATTTTAATAGTTTTGATAAATACTATAAAGGAAATTAAACATGGCTGTAAATTTTAGTAACATATCAGAAAAAGTAATGCGTGTAATTCAGGGTAATGGGTTACAGCCTAGTATGTTTTCATCACAAGATGGAAAAAGTGTAGCAGACCCAACAGAAGCTAGATTTTTCTATGTCAAAGAACCAAACATCATGGTTCAAATTGATGAAGACAGTAAAGAAATTAAATATCATCTAGGTGAACAAGTTGATATTGATAACTCACAAGTTCACACTATAATGAAATCACTAAAAAATATTTCACGTGAATATATGTTAGATTTCGATATTAGAACATTTGGTAAACATATTGAGCCAAAAAATTATGCATACAAAGTAGAACAAAACAAGGAGGAGACTATGGCTGATGTATTCGAGGGATTTGATCCATTAGAAGGCTCATCACGTACAAGTCGCCAAACACTAGAAAATGTAAGACTTATCGTAAAACATAAAGCGCCAGTTAATGAAGAACAGCGTGGTGCACGTTCTCGTAACATTTCATCAATCTTTATTGAGAATGCCGACGGTGAACGTTTTAAGTATCCATACAAGCATCTTAATGGTGCGAGAGCAATGGCTAGACATGTGGCAAGCGGTGGTGTTCCAAGTGATATGGTTGGCGAAGCGATTGTTGAACATTCGTCAAATCTATCAAAACTAAAAGAATTTATGAACGTTGTAAACAAGCAAGGACTTGTAAATGAAAACAATCGTTCAATCGTTGCTAACGTAAAGCAAAAGATGGAAAGCATCAAAGAGTCAATCAAACGTATTCAAACTGCAAAAGGTTATACATCATTTGTTGAATCAATGGCTCTAAATGAAAAGTCAGAAGAAGCAGAAATTACAGAAGAAACTGTAAATGATTACGTAGCAAAATTCACAAAGTCAACATTTGAAGAATCATTAAAAGACATTCTGCCACTTGTTCATCGTGTAAATGAAGAAGAAATGGAAAACAACCGTGCTAACCAAGTTGAACGTGTTAAATCAATCATTATGGGTAAAGATAAAAAGACAGGTGAAAATCTTAATCGTATCTATTTCCCAGCAAGACAAGATGGTTACGACTTTGATAAAATTAAAAAGCAATATAGTGAACCTTCTGACAAAGAAAACGCAGCAGAGCGTAAAATGGATATGATTGCGTTAGAATTAGACGATATCGCACATCGTGTAGATGTTGATGCGTCTGATGATAAGAAACGTAAAAATAAAGGACACGATAGAGCAGCAGAATTATCTAACTTCTTATCTGATGTTGCGGAAGAAATACGTAAAAATCCTAAAGGTGTAGGAAAAGATAAAATTCAACTAGCAGGTTATCTTTTAAAACTTTCGAAAGTACAGAAAGAAGAAGATGCTAAATCAGCAGATGAGCGTATTGATGAAATGCTGAGTGAAGCATTTTCAAGATTTGATTTAGACTAAAATCACAAAAATATTTTTACAAAAAAAGGGAGCTTAGGCTCCCTTTTTCGCTTGACATTGATAAATAAAACTGTTATTATCAATCTATTAACTTAGAGAGGTAGTACATCTAGGCTAATACAAAAACTAATATAGGCTAATATAGGAGTAAACATTATGGCAACTTTAGCAGAAATCCGTGCAAAACTGCTGGCACAAGAAAACAAAGCAGAAACTAATTCTAATCAAAATCGTGGTACAGACGCAATCTATCCATTCTGGAATATGGATAATGATAGTACTGCGGTTATTCGCTTCTTACCAGACGCAGACTCAAGTAACGTATTCTTCTGGCGTGAACGTCAGGTCATCAAAATGCCTTTCGCAGGTGTTGTAGGTGGCGAACAGAAACCAGTTACTGTTCAGGTCCCATGTATTGAAATGTGGGGCGATACATGTCCAGTACATGCTGAAATTCGTCCTTGGTTCAAAGATCCAGCAATGGAAGAACTTGGTCGTAAGTATTGGAAAAAGCGTTCATACATCTTCCAAGGGTTTGTAGTAACTGACCCGATGAACGAAGAAACCCCAGAAAATCCAATCCGTCGTTTTGTGATTGGTCCACAAATCTTCAAACTGCTAAAAGCAGCGTTGATGGATCCAGATATGGAAAATCTTCCAACTGATTACGATGCAGGTACAGACTTCCGTTTGACAAAAACGCAAAAAGGTCAGTACGCAGATTACTCTACTTCAAATTGGGCACGTAAAGAGCGTTCTCTAAATGAAGCAGAGCGTCAGGCAATCGAAACTCATGGTTTGTTTGACTTGAATGAGTTCATGCCAAAGCGTCCTTCACAGGATGAATTAAATGTAATCATGGAGATGTTCGAAGCATCAGTAGATGGTGAATTATATGATCCACAGCGTTGGGGTAACTTCTATAAGCCATATGGTCTTGAGGTTCCTGAAGGTGCAGCTACTAATTCATCATCAGGTTCATCAGCTCCAAAAGCTGCTCCTGCTCAGGCTCCAAAGCCTGCTCCAGCACCAGCAGCAGTAGAGGAAGACGATATTCCTTTTAAATCAAATGAAGAAGCTGAAGCTGAAGCTGTCACAACTGAGTCTCCAAGTGCTGGCAAGGATGCTTCAGATATTCTAGCAATGATTCGTGCCCGTAAGAGCGACTAATCATTTTACTAACTTAGAGGGCTTTATTAGCCCTCTCTTTTTCACAACATGGAGTAGATTATGGCAAAAGCATTTGATGCGAGTAAATTTCGTAAAAGTATTACAAAATCAGTTCCAGGTATGTCAATTGGGTTTCGTGACCCGGACACATGGATTTCAACAGGTAACTACTGTCTAAACAAGTTAATCTCAGGTGATTTTCACAAAGGTATTCCGCTAGGTAAAGTAACAGTTCTAGCAGGCGAAAGCGGCGCTGGTAAGTCTTATATTGCGTCAGGTAACGTAGTAAAGAACGCACAGGATCAGGGTATCTATGTAGTTCTTATTGATAGTGAAAATGCACTAGACAACTCTTGGCTAGAAGCACTTGGTGTAGATACAAGCGAAGATAAACTTCTAAAACTAAACGTAGCAATGATTGATGATGTTGCTAAAATCATTTCAGACTTTATGAAAGAGTATCGTTCTGATTATGGTGACGCAGACGAAGAAGATCGTCCTAAGGTTCTATTCGTACTTGACTCATTGGGTATGATGTTAACACCAACAGATGTTGACCAGTTCAATAAAGGCGATATGAAAGGTGATATGGGTCGTAAGCCTAAAGCACTATCAGCACTTGTTCGTAACTGTGTGAATATGTTTGGCGATTTTAACGTAGGTATGGTAGCAACTAATCACACATATGCGTCACAAGATATGTTTGATCCAGATGATAAGATTTCAGGCGGTCAAGGCTTTATCTATGCGTCAAGTATTGTTATCGCTATGCGTAAGTTGAAACTGAAAACAGACGCAGACGGTAACAAGACATCACAAGTTCATGGTATTCGTGCGGCATGTAAGATTATGAAAACACGTTATGCGAAGCCGTTTGAAAGTGTACAGGTAGAAATCCCATATGAAACAGGTATGTCTCCTTATTCAGGTCTACTTGAATTCTTTGAAGCAAAAGGTCTGCTTGTAAAGCAAGGTAATCGTCTAAAGTATGTGACCAAATCTGGTGAAGAAATGATTGAGTTCCGTAAAAATTGGACTGATGAAAAACTAGATGTTATCATGGCAGAGTGGAATATGGAAGATATTGACGCTGAAAAGCACGGCCTTGAAGCACTACAAGTAGATGATAATGGTGAAATTATTGATGAAAACGCTGAACTTAATGGTAATGAATAATGGCTAAATATCTTTCTACAAAAACATATGGACACAACATAGGATTATCAGCAGTCTTTCGTCAACCACATGCAGACCACTCACATTGTAGATTTTTACATGGATACAGTCTCGCATTCAAATTTACATTTGGGTGCGATGAACTAGACCATCGTAATTGGGCTGTAGACTTTGGCGGACTTAAACCGCTTAAAGCATGGTTAGAAGATAACTTTGATCATAAAGTAGTGGTTGACAAAAATGATCCTATGCTATATAAATTAAAAGAACTAGAATCAGATGGTATTGCTGAACTTACTATATTTGATGGTGTCGGAGCAGAACGCTTTGCCTATCATGCATGGAAACAGGCAGACGAACTGGTTCGTAATATGACAGATAACCGATGTTGGTGCGTTTCGTGTGAATGTTCAGAACACGGAGCAAACTCAGCAATTTATGAGGCATAATATGGCAGCAATTGAAACTGATTTTATCTTTGATATGTGGGAAGCAATGAAACCTTTAGTACCAGCTAAAGATAAAATGGAAGCTGCTGAACGTATCATTAAACTGTGTGACGATTATGGTATATCAAAAACTGATATTGAAGAAATGACTGAAAATGATAAAATACTAGAAACAGCATTTGATAGATATTTTGTTGATGATTACGAAGATGAAGACGATGAATGGGATGAGTATGACGAATGAGTTGGTATCGTAAAGTTGTACAAGACTGGAATAATATTCCTTCTTGTCTTGACCACTTTGATAAAGAACTTGCTGAAGCACGTGCTGAAGTTAAGATCAAAGGAAATGTAGAGAAAAATTCTACAGAACTACCAGCATATGTTGAACTAAGATTTTCTCAACTACAAGAGTTAGAAGCCATTCTAGAACATCTAAATATAAGTTTACGCAAAAAGCGTAGCGAATACCTAAGAAAATATCTGGAGAACTACAACAAAGCACTGTCTAGCAGGGACGCAGAAAAGTACGCAGATGGTGAAGATGAAGTTGTAGCAATTTCAGAATTAATAAACCAAGTAGCATTTATGCGAAATCAATTTCTTGGTATTACGAAAGGATTTGAAATTAAACATTTCCAACTAAGTAATATTATTAAGCTACGTGTAGCTGGAATGGAAGACGCAGATATAAACAACAGATATTAAGTTAATAGTAATGTGTGTAAATACATTGCAATTTTGGAGATATAAAAACAATGAGTAATATTCAAGTTACTAAAAGGGATGGAACAAAAGAACAATTAGATTTAGAGAAAATGCACAAAGTTGTATTTTTCGCTTGTGATGGAGTAAACGGTGTATCACCGAGTGAAGTAGAAATCAAATCACATATTCAATTCTATAATGGAATTACAAGTTCTGAAATCCAAGAAACTCTTATTAAAAGCGCCGCTGATTTGATTAGTGAAGACACTCCAAACTATCAGTGGGTAGCAGGTAACTTAATTAATTACCATATTCGTAAAGAAGTATATGGCGACTTTGAGCCAATGCATGTTCTTGACCTTGTTAAAAATAATGTAGAACGAGGTTTTTATGATCCAGCATTACTAGAAGACTATTCAGAAGAAGAATGGGATAGAATTAACGGTTTCATTAAGCATGAACGTGACTTCAATATCTCATACGTTGGAATGGAACAGTTTCGTGGAAAGTATCTAGTACAGAACAGAGTAACGAAACAACTATTCGAAACACCACAAATGGCATACATTCTTATTGCGGCGACATTATTCAGTCAATATCCTCGTGATGAAAGAATGCGTTGGGTGAAAGATTATTATGATGCTATCAGCAATTTTGATATTTCACTTCCAACACCAGTCATGGCAGGCGTTCGCACTCCGCAGAGACAATTTTCCTCCTGTGTTCTAATTGAAACAGATGACTCGCTTGATTCAATCAATGCGACATCTTCATCAATTGTTAAATATGTTTCACAAAAAGCGGGCATTGGTATTGGTGCTGGTAGTATTCGTGCTATCAATTCACCGATACGTAATGGCGATGCGTCACATACAGGTGTTATTCCATTCTATAAGATGTTTCAGTCTGCCGTGAAATCTTGCTCACAGGGCGGGGTCCGCGGTGGGGCTGCGACACTTTATTATCCTATCTGGCATTTAGAAGTAGAAGATTTACTAGTTCTAAAAAATAACAAGGGAACTGAGGATAACCGTGTACGACACTTAGATTATGGCGTACAGTTTAATAAACTAATGTATGAACGTCTAATGACAGGCGCCAACATTACATTATTCTCTCCAAGTGATGTTCCAGGATTATATGAAGCATTTTTTGCTGACCAAGACAAATTCCGTGAACTATATGAAACAGCAGAAAGAAATACTAGACTACGTAAAAAGTCTATACCTGCTGCAGAATTATTCTCATCATTTATGAACGAACGTAAAAATACAGGTCGTATCTATTTGATGAATGTTGACCACGCTAACGACCATGGTTCATTTAAACCTGATGTAGCTCCTATTCGTCAATCAAATCTATGCTGTGAAATTGATCTACCAACTAAACCGCTAAAGCATGTGTTTGATGAAGAAGGCGAAATTTCACTATGTACACTTTCAGCAATCAATTGGGGCAACATCAAAACACCAGTAGACTTTGAAAAACCGTGTGAATTAGCAGTACGTGGGCTTGACGCATTACTAGATTATCAAAAGTATCCAGTTCTAGCAGCAGAACTATCAACTAATAATCGTAGACCACTTGGCGTAGGTATTATTAACTTTGCTTACTGGCTTGCGAAGAACGATACAAACTATTCTAACCCAGATTTAAATCTAGTAGATGAATGGGCAGAAGCATGGTCATACTATTTGATTAAAGCATCAAACACATTAGCAAAAGAACAGGGTGCGTGTCCTGGTGTCGGTGAAACAAAATACGGTGACGGTATTGTTCCAATGGATACACGTAAGACTGATGTTGACGAATTAGCGGAGTACGTTGAACGTCAGGATTGGGCATCATTACGTGCAGACCTAAAAGAACACGGTATTCGTAATAGTACACTAATGGCACTGATGCCAGCAGAAACATCAGCGCAGATTTCAAACTCTACAAACGGTATTGAGCCGCCACGTAGCTATGTGTCTGTAAAGCAATCAAAGCATGGTGTTCTAAAGCAAGTTGTACCAGGCATTCATAAACTGAAAAACAAATATGAACTACTATGGGATCAACAGACACCAGAAGGTTATCTAAAGATTATGGCTGTTCTGCAGAAATATATCGACCAGGGTATTTCAGTGAATACATCATACAACCCTGTATTCTTTGAAGACGAAAAGATTCCAATGTCACTTATGTTACAACACTTAATCATGTTCTACAAATATGGTGGCAAGCAACTTTACTACTTTAATACATTTGATGGGCAAGGAGAAATCGATGTAAACAAACTAATGGACGAGCCATTAGCACAGACAGAATTAGACGATGACGCAGCTTGTGATAGCTGTGTAATTTAAGAGAGGTTAAGATATGTCAGTATTCAATGCACAAAATAAAGCAGACCACACGAAGGCACTAGCATTCCTAGATCCAAACGGCGGTGTAACAATTCAACGTTATGATATGCTAAAGTATAAGCAGTTCGATAAGTTGACAGATAAGCAATTGGGTTTCTTCTGGCGTCCAGAAGAAGTAGATGTAACAAAAGATTCTAATGATTTTAAAAATCTTACAGAACATGAAAAGCATATCTTTACATCTAATCTAAAACGTCAAATTCTTTTAGATTCAGTACAGGGTCGTGCGCCAACAGAAGCATTTGCTCCGCTAGTATCTATTCCAGAACTAGAAGCATGGATCCAAACTTGGACATTTAGTGAAACAATTCATTCACGTTCATATACACATATCATTCGTAACGTGTATGCTGACCCATCAAAAGTATTTGACGAAATGATGGAGATCGAAGAAATCATGGACTGTGCTGATGATATTTCAAAGAACTACGATGAACTGATTGAAATGTCAATGTGGTATAATTTATTGGGTGAAGGTACTCACCAAGTTACTTCAAACCGTGAAGCACGTAATGTCAATGTTAATTTGTATGAAATTAAGAAATCGCTTTACAAAACTCTAATGAGTGTGAATATCCTTGAAGGTGTTCGCTTCTATGTTTCATTCGCATGTTCGTGGGCATTTGCTGAATTGAAGAAGATGGAAGGTAACGCAAAAATTATTAAACTAATCGCACGTGACGAAAACTTACATCTTGGTTCAACACAAACTCTACTGAAACTTCTACCAAAAGATGATCCTGATTATGTAAAAATTGCGCAAGAAACAGAAGAAGAATGTATCAAAATGTTTGTTGATGCTGTAGAACAAGAAAAACAATGGGCTGAATATCTATTTAAAGATGGTTCAATGATTGGTCTAAACACACAACTTCTAAGTGATTATATTGAATGGATTTGCTGTAAGCGTATGACCGCAGTTGGACTAAAATGTCCATACACAACACCACAAGCTAACCCACTGCCGTGGACACAAAAATGGATTGCGGGTGCAGAAGTACAAGTTGCTCCACAAGAAACAGAGATTTCGTCTTATGTTATTGGCGGTGTTAAGCAAGATGTTGACACAAATACATTTGGTGGAATGTCACTATAAAAATTAAAACATATTAAAAAGAGGGCGTTTATCGCCCTTTTTTTATGGATAAAACTTGACAATACTGAGAATCATGCTATATTAATTAAGTAATCAGATAAGAGAGGATTTCTTATGACACAGCTTCAGTCAAATACACAAGACTTGATTAACGCAATTGATGCTATTCGCAAAATTCAAACACAAGATGATTTGAATGCTCTTGCTAAAGTTTGGAAAGACCAAATGACTTTCATCGGAAATCAAGCAAAGCGTGGTTTGAAAAAAGGTGACACTGTTGAATGGGCAAACAATGGTTATGTTCGTCGTGGTGTTATTACTAAAATGAATCGCAAAACTATTGAAGTAGTAGACGCAGGTGCTACACCTTTCGGTCGCACAGTAACACGGGTTCCTACTTCAATGATTGTTGGAAAAGTTGCCTAAAAAGGTTGACAGTAATAGCGAATCACTATATAGTAATTATGTAATCAAGAGAAAAGGACTATCACATGGCTTATATTTCTACTAACGAAGTTAAAGAAATTCGTAAAGCACTAAAAGAAAAGTTTGGTAAGAATATCAAATTTGGTGTTCGTCGGGATAACTATAGTTCTGTTATTATCACGCTTAAAGAAGGCGTCATTGACTTTTATGATGGTTCTATGGATAGCATTGACAAGTATGACGGGCGGGTGCGTAAGTTCACAGGTCATGAGCAAATCAATCAGTATCATACTCATTTCTATGGTGAGCATGAAAATCTTTTCAATGATATTGTAGAAATTGTGAAGTCTGCTCCTGCTAAGGCAGAAGGTGGCCGTGCTTGGTATAACAATAGCGATGCTCAGATTGACTACTTTGATACAGCATTTTATATGAGTATCAATGTTGGTTACTGGGATAAACCCTATATCTGTACAAATAAACAAAAGGCAGCAGCATAATGTATATTGTAAAAGTTAAAGGTAGCGACACCACTGTCGCTATCTGTTCCCGAAAAGAAGATGCCATGGCATATATTGCCAGTGAAAATATTGATACAGTTATTTATGTAGTAGAGGAATTAAAACAGTGAATCTTTCAAAAACTAATACACTTGAGGCAGCAGTTGATAATGGCTATCCTGTTTATGTAGTATACAAATCTGATTCCAAGGAAATTGTGGATTGGTATATGTTTGGAGAGAAGATGGCAGAAAATTCATCAGAGTCTCGTAATAATAAGTTTGGTCCAGAAACACATGAGTATGCAGAATGGACTCAATATGTATACATCCGTGACCGTCATGAAAAGCATTTAGAACAACTTGCGGAGATTGAGCGACGATTATAAACTTGACAGAATCACGAATCATGTTATAGTAATAGAGTAATCAAGAGAGAAAGGAAGATTATGTCTGTAGTTCAAATAACAAACGGTTTTTATCGTAATCAAGAAGTAACTGGTATTTTTCCGGTTATACAAGAAATGAAAGAAGCAAAAGACGGCTCAACTTTTATCACAGTTGATGGTAGTGCTACTGAATTTGATAAAGCAAAAATGCGTGTTAAAGTAAAACCTGAGAATGTCAAAGTTCTTTCAGAACATGCTGAGACAGATGAACAG
>Ga0181575_10001790_pt1 | contig 15392 bp, 14 predicted proteins | sample 101ome_23_FD_145599 | JGI IMG/M metagenome (GOLD analysis project Ga0181575, IMG submission 145599) | Coastal salt marsh microbial communities from the Groves Creek Marsh, Skidaway Island, Georgia - 101411CT metaG (spades assembly) | ecosystem: Environmental > Aquatic > Marine > Intertidal zone... | reverse complement strand
GTCACAGGATCGGTCATGCCGGTAATCTGCACCCGCGAATCACGAGCCGCAAGCAATTGACCGCTTTTTTTGCAAAAAAATACCGGCTTTAACCTTTTATTTTGTTTTACCCCCTATTCTGTAATGACCGGATTAAACAGCAAGATGTGGTGTGTCATGCTAACCCGCATTGGACTTTTCATATTGCAGCAATTTTTGCATATCGGCTGTCTTCGTATCGTGATTGCCAATGGCCCCACCCACAGCCTGAAAGGTGACTCGGCCGGACCTGAGGTGACGATTCATTTACAGAATTACCGCCTGTTCTGGCGTATTTTGCTCAAGCCTGATCTTGCCATTGGCGAGGCCTATATGGATAGCAGCCTGACCATCGCCAATGACGATCTTGAACAGCTTATGGCGCTTTTGATGGCGAATAATGGCCATTGGCAAAAACATTGGCTGGCAAGGATAGGGCTGTTTGCCGGAACCTATCTTGCCTTTTGGAAATTTTTCAACCTTCCCGGACGCGCCAAACGCAATGTCGCGCATCATTATGATCTAAAAGACAGTTTATTTGACCAGTTCCTTGACCCGCGTCGTCAATATTCTTGCGGCTATTTCCATAACGCCAGTGACACGCTTGCCGATGCACAAGTCACCAAGCTAGCGCGCCTTGGGGCAAAGCTTTGTTTACAGCCAAATCAGCAAGTTCTGGATATTGGCTGTGGGTGGGGCGGGCTTGCCAATGCGTTATGGGAAACGCAGCCGGATATTTCAGTAACCGGCATCACCTTGTCGGAAAACCAGCATGTCTATGCCACACAAAAGGCAAAACAGGATAACCGACAACAACATCTGGCCTTTCATCTATGCGATTACCGGCATCAGCGCGGCAGTTTCGACCGGATTGTTTCGGTGGGCATGCTTGAACATGTTGGCATGCGCCATTTTGACAGTTACTTTGCCTCGATTGCGCGGCTACTGGCACCAAATGGGGTGGCGCTGGTCCATTCGATCGGGGTGCATCATAACGCCAAACGCTGTAACCGCTGGCTGAATAAATATATTTTCCCCGGAGGCTATATCCCCTCGCTTGAACAGATGACGCGTGCGGCGGGGCGTCAAGGGCTGAAGATTCTCGACATGGATATCATGCGTGGGCATTATGCCGAAACGCTAAAACAATGGCGACAGGCCTTTCGCCAGAACATCGCAACGGTTCGTCAGGATTATGATGAACGTTTTATCCGCATGTGGGAATTTTACCTTATTGGCTGTGAATATTTCTTTCGCTGTCAAGATGGGATGGTATTTCAACTGCAATTGGCCCATGATCACAATGCCGCGCCGCTGACACGGCGTTACATCAGCCAAACCGAAGATCAGTATCGGAAAAAATTGTGTCCCAAAATCAATTCTGGAAAACCATCGCGCTTGATCAGCTAGACAAAGATCAATGGGAGTCGCTATGCGATGGCTGCGGGAAATGCTGTGTTTTGAAACTCGAAGATGTCGATACAGGTGATGTTCACTATACTGATGTTGCGTGTAAATTGCTTGATTGCAAAAATGCGCGATGCACCGATTATGCGGCGCGCAAAACGCATGTTCCCGATTGCGTTTTACTGACGCCTGACAATCTTGGCATTTTAAGCTGGATGCCGCAAAGCTGTGCCTATCGGCTGATTTATGAGAAGAAAGATCTTCCAGACTGGCATCCGCTGATCACCGGTGATGCCAATAGCACAATGCTGGCTGGCCAGTCGGTGGCCAATCGCGTGGTGCCAGAAAACAGTGTTGACGAAGATGATTTGCCTGACCATATAACAAATTGGTAATCACAGAAACAGGGAAGATCCGATGAGCCGAACAATGTGGATTCTCGTGGCATTGATCGCCGCCTTATCAATTGCGCATATATGGCGCGATTCACAGGGCATGCCTGCCCCAAGCTATACCTTATGCAAGGAATCGCTTGTGACACAGATTTTCACAGGAGCTTGCACATTGCGGTTTAAAGGCGAAACAACAGCCTCTTAACTCGCCCAACGGGGCACATAATATCTTGTTCAATTCGGGCAAAGATGCCTATAACCTCGGTTCGTGATTTTAAGGAGTTCGCATCATGTATTTTCGCCCCGGATTGCATAAAGAGGCCGGTCTGGCATTCAGCCCGATTAAAGCCATTGTCTCACCACGGCCGATTGGCTGGATTTCCAGCTGTGGTAAAGATGGCAGCATCAATCTAGCACCATACAGCTATTTCAATGCGATCTCGGAACTGCCACCGATGGTGATGTTCAGCAGCGCGCCATCGGGCAATGCACAGCATAAAGATTCGCTTCGCAATGTTATCGAAACCGAGGAATTTGTTGTTAATATTGTTAGTGCCGCGCTTGGTGATGCGATGAATATCACATCGGCAGATTTGGCCTATGGACAAAATGAATTTACCGCCGCTGGCCTTGAGATGGCTGATTGCAACACGGTCAAGGTTCCGCGTGTTGCCGCCGCGCCAGCTGCGCTTGAATGTAAATTATGGAAAGTGATTGAATTACCGAAACCTGAGACTGCTGGTGCTCGGACTGCTGGTGCTGGGGTTATGGTTATTGGCATGATTACCGGCATTCATATTGCCGATGAAACTGTCAAAGACGGCAAAATTGATGTCACAAGCTATCAACCATTGGCACGACTCGGCTATATGGATTATGTGCGGATCGATGACGTTTTCGCGATGCCACGCCCTGCGGTAAAATAACACCAGCAAAGCCAGTATATTTACCGTCTAGCGAAGCGTACAGCTTTCCACAATCACCGTGACATAGCCAAGAATACTGGCATTTTTGAATTGTAATTTCAAAATCCAGTCTTCGGTGGGAATGATCGCATTTAAAGGCAAATTGCCAGTGACCGTTTTCTGGCCACCAAGGAAAACATGCCGAACGCTTACCGGCATTGCCGGATCAAACCATGGCGTGTCGCGTTGCGCCTGTTTACCAGCGCTACCTTCGACAAATAAATTCAGCCCACCACCAAACAGGCTCAGTTTTGATTCCGGCCCTGCATAAAGCGGCGTGGCGACCGCCACGTCATTGCGTTCTACTTCACGGCAATTTACCGGATTGCCAAGCGTCTGAATTGACGAAATGATCTGTTCAGATGTGACACCAGCGGCAATTTTCTTGGCGATCACGCGTCGCAAAGCGACATTGTCCTTGCCCGTCACCGATTTTGCCATGCCATCGGCCTTTGTTTTCGCAAGATCAAGTTGCAGCGATTGCACCTGACTGCTTAATTCAGTGATGCGAACATTATTTTCATAAATCACCAGATCAGCTTCGGCCTGCAGGCTGGATTGTTCAGCTTGGCCCCATACCCAGCCAAACCATATCGCACCACCGAACAAGGCAATGCGCACAAGCAGAACCAACCAGCCGCGCATTTCACGACGGCGATAGCGTTCTTGTGTCTCAAAAAAATCCATGCTGGCAATCCTTGCCGGAATCAAGATGCCTTCGTGGCGTCTTTGTTGGTTTTAGATACAACAATGACACCAAAACGCCAAGCGATGATCCGGCACGGCAACAGGCAACAGTTTTTAATCCGAATTGGCTTGGGGCTTGCCGGCTTGAAACTTTGGCAAAGACTTGTCAAACTGGCGCTGTAATCTGGCATGGTGACATTGCCTTTCAAACCAAGCGGCATCTTAACCACGCCTTGCCTTTACCCTGTCCGGAACATTGCCGGCTATCACACTATCAGCCACCACTTCATTATTTGGGTCATCTTTCATGCAAAAGCCTGCTTCACCCCGCCCACGCAAACCAAAGTCGGGTCAGCGCATATCCAAACCGGCAAAAGATGAAATCGCGGCGCGCGCATGGCAACGGATGCTGAGTGGCCGACGCCTTGATATTTTGAACCCATCGCCATTGGATATTGAAATTGAAGATATTGCGCATGGATTGGCACGCGTTAGCCGCTGGAATGGACAAACCCGCGGCAAACACAGCTTTTCAGTTGCCCAACATTGCGTTCTGGTTGAACGGCTTGTACGCGCCAATGCACCAAAGCTGGATCAAAAATGGTATCTGGCGGCCTTGCTTCATGACGCGCCCGAATATGTCATTGGCGATATGATCACCCCGTTCAAACATGTTCTTGGCGGCATTTACCGTGATATCGAATCCGGCCTTGATCGGGCAGTGAATATCCGCTTTGGCCTGCCGCCCAGCCCGCCTGAATCGGTGCAGCGTAGCATCAAACGCGCCGACCGCATGGCCGCATGGCTAGAGGCAACCCAGCTTGCCGGATTTTCCGAAGCCGAAGCCGCAAAGATTTTTATCAAACCGGCTGGCACACCTGCCAATATCCGGCTTCGTCCGCAATCACCAGATGATGCGGCAGCCAGTTTCCTGCGGCGGTTTTCCATCCTTGGTGGCTATAAGAAACAGATGAAATAGCCTGCGCTATTTGCGCAAGGCCGAAGCGGCGCGTTGTCGCTGTTTCACTTTGCGCGATTTGATCATCGCCTTGGCCTTGCCCATTGTCAGACAGTTAGGACAAACACAAGCCCCGGCAAGGTCAAACCCACCACGCAAATTTGGTAAATCCATACACCAGCAACGGTCTTTACCAGCTGGCGCACCGCAATTGAATTTGGTGCCGCAATGCTCACAAATCAGCTTTTCCATCAAAAACTCCAATCAAGATGGACCGGAAAATAGCATCCGCCAATTCAACCTTTAACGCAAGATGGACAGGCATCGCAAAAAATCGCACAGCCATTCTTTACCCGCAAGCATTGGCGTCTTTTCTTTGGTTGAAAATCAAGTCACTTTTAAACTGGAAAATGTCTTTTTCTTTACAGTAATCTTTGCCAGAGTAGGCTTTGGTAATCCAGCATTTCAGCGCTAGGACAATCATGCGTTATTCAATATGGTCATTGATCAATCAAGCGTTGACAGGCAACCGGAACTGGACGCCAGTTTGGCGCGAGCCTGAGCCCAAAAGCCATTATGACATTGTCATTGTTGGCGGCGGTGGGCATGGTTTGGCAACGGCCTTTTATCTGGCCAGCCGCTATGGCATGAAAAACATTGCCGTTCTCGAAAAAGGCTGGATTGGATCAGGCAATATTGGCCGCAATACAACCATTGTCCGGTCAAATTACCTTCTTGATGGCAACGAGCCTTTTTACGAACAATCGCTGCAGCTTTGGGAAGGGCTGGAGCAAGATATCAACTATAATGCGATGATGTCGCAGCGCGGTATTATCAATCTTTACCATTCAGATGCCCAGCGCGATTCCTATGTTCGGCGCGGAAATGCCATGCGGCTTCATGGCGCTGATGCCGAATTATTGAGCCAAGATCAATTGTGCAGCCTCTGTCCCTTTCTTGATTATGAGAATGCCCGCTTTCCAATCATGGGCGGTTTATTGCAAAAACGCGCCGGAACCGCACGACATGATGCTGTGGCATGGGGCTATGCTCGTGCCGCCGATCAACGCGGTGTCGACATCATCCAGAATTGCGACGTGACCGATTTTCTGATCAAAGACGGGGTTTGCACTGGCGTTGAGACAAGCAAAGGAACAATCCGCACTGGCAAAATTGGCGTTGCTGTTGCCGGATCGACAAGCCGTGTCATGGCAAAGGCTGGCTTAAGACTGCCGATCGAAAGCCATGTTTTACAAGCTTTTGTCACCGAAGGGTTAAAGCCGGTAATTCCGGGCGTGATTACGTTTGGCGCAGGCCATTTCTATATCAGCCAGTCAGATAAGGGCGGCCTTGTTTTTGGCGGTGATATTGATGGCTATAACAGCTATGCCCAGCGCGGCAATTTACCGGTGTTTGAAGATGTATGCGAAGGCGGCATGGCGATCATGCCAATGATTGGGCGCGCCCGCATGCTGCGTAATTGGGGCGGCATTATGGATATGTCGATGGATGGATCACCAATCATCGACAAAACGCCGATCGACCATCTTTATCTAAATGCTGGCTGGTGCTATGGCGGCTTTAAAGCCACCCCTGCATCGGGTCTGTGTTTTGCGCATCTTCTGGCGCGCGATGAGCCACATAAAGTTGCCACCAAGCTTCGACTTGACCGGTTTCGGCGCGGTGCCATGCTTGACGAACGCGGCGCAGGCGCGCAGCCGAACCTTCATTAACCAAGAACCCAAGGACGAACAACAACAACCATGATTATCAACCATCCCCATCTTGGCCCCCGTGATGCCAGCGAATTCACCATTCTTGGTGATGCCAGCCTGATTAACCGGCCTGATTGGCAGGCTGGTGATGCGGATGATGCTTTTTATACTTATCAATATCTACGCGATAACCCAGCCGGCCTTCATCGCGAATTATGGTTTCATGAACAGGGCGACCGGTCATGGCTGGTGGTTACACGCGACACGGTAACACATGCGGTTATTGCGGTGGCGCTGGCAAGCGATGTTGCCAAAGCGGCAAAGGCAAAAACAGCACAAAAAACCGCCCCCAAAAAGGTGGCCACACAAAAGACTGCTACTAAAAAGACTGCTGCTAAAAAGGCTGCGGCCAAGAGGAACGCAACATGAGTGCGGCAAGCCTATCGCAAAAAAACCGGATCACTGGCGGGCTTGTTGATCGCAACCAGCCGCTTGGCTTTCGTTTTGACGGGCAGCATTATACCGGTTTTGCCGGTGATACGCTGGCATCAGCATTGCTTGCCAATAATGTGCGGCTTGTCGGGCGCAGTTTCAAATATCACCGGCCACGCGGCATTTTAACCGCCGGATCGGAAGAACCAAACGCGCTGGTTACCATTGGCGATGGTGCCTATCAAGACCCGAATAGCCGCGCCACAACAGCCCAGCTTTTTGAAGGGATGACTGCGAAAAGCCAAACAAAGATGGGGCTTTTGTCGTTTGATCTTATGGCGGTCAATGATTTTCTGTCGCCATTGCTTGGTGCTGGCTTTTACTACAAGACCTTTATGTGGCCTGCCGCATTCTGGGAAAAGATTTATGAACCCATCATCAGAAAGGCCGCCGGTCTTGGCAGCCTTTCCGGCCTTGCCGACCCTGATCAATATGATAAGGGCTATCTGCATTGCGATCTGCTGGTTATTGGCAGCGGGCCAAGCGGGTTAATGGCAGCGCTGGCGGCGGCCAAATCAGGATTGCAAATTATTCTTGCTGATGAAGATTTTTGTCTTGGTGGCCGCTTAAATGCCGAACGCCAGGAAATCGACGGTATGGAAAGTGCCGCTTTTGCCGAGTCATGTCTGGCCCAGCTTGCGGCGATGGATAATGTTCGCATTCTGTCCAAAACAACAATATTTGGTGCCTTTGACCATGGTTGTTATGGCGCACTGGAACGTGTGAACGAACATAATGCCAATGGTTCCATTCGCCAGATTTTTTGGCATATCCGCAGCCAAAGATGTATTTTGGCAGCGGGCGCGACCGAACGGCCAATTGCCTTTAGCAATAATGACCGGCCGGGTGTCATGCTTGCCGGTGCGGTGCGAACCTATGTCAATCGGTTTGGCGTTGCCCCGGGCAAACGCGTTGCCATTTTCACCAATAATGATGATGGCTGGGCAACCGCGCAGGATTTGCACGCTGCCGGCGTTGAGGTTACCGCCATTATCGACAGCCGAACCGATATTGCCAAAACCCCGCCAACAGGCGTGCCAACCGTTCTTGGAGGACAAATCATCAACACCACCGGACGGCTTGGCCTTCGCAGCGTGACATTGAATAACGGAACGCATATTCCGGCCGATTGTCTGGCTGTTTCCGGCGGCTGGTCGCCAACGGTTCATCTAACCTGTCATCAGCGCGGCCGTCCGGTTTGGCGTGATGCGATTGCCGGATTTGTTCCGGGCGATAATTTGCCTGATGGCATGATCGTAACCGGCGCGGCAAATGGGGTTATGACCCTTGCCAGCTGTTTGCAAAACGGCCTCAAGGCAGGCCAGCAAGCGGCGCATGATTTAGGCTTTAAACCCGCAACAATCAAGCCGCCACGCGCCGCTGATGAGAGCTTTGCCATCCAACCGTTCTGGCATGTCAAAGGCAGTGATAAAAAGGCCTTTGTTGATTTCCAGAATGATGTTGGGGTTAAAGATATCAAGCAATCGCACCGCGAAGGCTTTCGGTCGGTTGAACATCTAAAACGCTACACCACGCTTGGCATGGCAACCGATCAGGGCAAAATTGCCAATATCCCCGGATTGGCCATTCTTGCCGATATTTCGGGCAAAACCATCGCCGAAACCGGAACAACCATTTTTCGCCCACCCTATACGCCAGTGCCAATTGCCGCCTTTGCCGGACGCAGCCGCGGCAAGAATTTCCGCCCCACCCGCCTAACCCCATCGCATAAATGGGCCAGCGCTGAGGGTGCTGTGTTTGTTGAAACCGGTGCATGGCTTCGCGCTCAATGGTACCCCAAAACAGGCGAAACTGAATGGCGTCAATCGGTTGACCGCGAAGTTTTGGCAACGCGGGCATCGGTTGGCATTTGCGATGTTACCACGCTTGGCAAGATTGATATTCAGGGTCGTGATGCGGCAGCGTTTTTAAATCATGTCTATGCCAATGGATTTGCCAAACTGCCGATTGGTAAAACCCGTTATGGCCTGATGCTTCGTGAAGATGGCATGGTGATGGATGACGGCACCACCGCACGGCTTGGCGAGACGCATTATGTCATGACCACAACAACGGCAAATGCGGTTGGCGTGTTCAGGCATCTTGAATTCTGCCGTCAATGCCTATGGCCCGAGCTTGATGTTCAATTGATTTCCATCACCGAACAATATGCCCAATATGCGGTTGCTGGCCCCAATGCCCGCCGTCTTTTGGAAAAGTTGATTGATTCGGGAGAAGATATCTCGAACGAAGCTTTTCCCTTTATGGCTTGCGGCGAAATCAGCATTTGTGGCGGTGTAAAAGCGCGGCTTTTCCGCATTTCCTTTTCGGGTGAGCTTGCGTTTGAAATCGCCGTTCCATCCCGCTATGGCGATGCAATGGTCCGTGCGCTTATGACGGCTGGTAAAGAATTTGGCGTCACCCCCTATGGCACCGAGGCGCTTGGCGTTATGCGGATTGAAAAGGGGCATGTTGCTGGCAATGAATTGAACGGCCAGACAACCGCCCGCCAGATGGGGCTTGGCCGGATGGTTTCACAAAGCAAAGATTCGATCGGCCTTGTGCTAAGCCGCCGCGCTGAATTGGTTCGTGATGATGATTATGAATTGATCGGCCTCAAACCAGTCGATTCCGATCAGCCCTTGATTGCCGGTTCGCATTTCATCGGTATTGGCGCCAGCACGGTTGCGGAAAATGACGAAGGCTGGGTAACATCGATTGCCTATTCGCCGCATTTAAAAAGCGCCATCGGGCTTGGCTATATCCGGCGCGGCAACAGCCGTCATGGTGATATTGTAAGGGCGGTTAATCTGCTTGGCGGTCAGGATATCAAGGTCGAATTATGCAGCCCGCATTTTATTGATCCAGAAGGAACGCGGCTTCATGGCTAAATCTGCACCTATGTCAAAAACACCGCCAAGCTTGACCGCGCAAAGCCCGCTTGGTGGCTATGAAATGATCACCGACGGCACCAGCCTTATTGAGGTCACTGGCCTGTCAATGGTGTCGGTTGCACCGCTTGCCGGCAGCCAAGCGGCCTTTCAAACGGCAATGGCTAAATTATTCAAAACTGGCAAGACCGGCAGCCCCAAACCAAGCGCGACAATGGCACTTGACCGGCCTGATAAACCGCGTTGCATCTTGATGCCAAGCGCGCAGAATCAATGGTTTTTCTGTTTTGATGATGATGGCACCAATCCAATTGACGCGGCCAAGGCGTTGCTTGGCACAAGCCTGTCAAAACAGATGGCAATGACCGATCAATCGGATTCATGGGTTATTCTGGCATTGTCCGGCTTGCACAGCCGGCAAACATTGGCGCGGATTTGCCCGATTGATTGCAGCGCATCAGCCATGCCGATTGGCACCACCGCGCGCACAAGCATGGAACATCTTGGTGCGATCATCACCCGCCGCCCCGATGAGGGCGATCACCAACCTTGTTTCTGGCTGTTATCGGCGCGATCTTCGGCTGCCAGCTTTTTGCACGCTATTACCGGATCGCCACCATTTCGCAACTAAACCAGACATCTTGATTTTTTTAAGTAGAAAACCCCTCTTTCCTTTTGCATCATCGGATTAGCTGGGCTATCACCTGAGGCAGACTAGCCATGCGGGCGTGATGGAATGGTAGACATAACGGACTTAAAATCCGTGGGCCCTAGGCCGTGGGAGTTCGAGTCTCCCCGCCCGCACCATCTTTAGTGTTCCAATTGAACTACTCAATTGATTTGCAAGCATATTATTTGCGGCAGTCAATGTGGGTAGACAATATGGTAAACAAATCTTGTGCCTCTTATCTCTATCAAAAGCGTGATGTTTACTACTTCAGTAAACAGGTTCCATGCGATGTCAGGCAGCATTACAAGCGTGACAGAATAGTTATTTGCCTCAAAACCAAGTCAGTTAACCGTGCAAAGAGGATGTGTGATTCCATCCTCCAAAGACTTCATGATTATTGGTTGTCGCTAAGATTGAGTGCTATGCCGCTTCCTGCAGCACATTTGGTGCATGATAGTAACGGTCATGGTCAATTGTCGTCTGGACCAACTCTATCAGAAGCAAGGGATGCCTATATCAAGTTGAAGGGTGTTGGTAAGGACAAAACCTTCATCCGTGGTGCCTCAAGGAATGTTGATGTTGTCATCAAACATCTGGGTGACAGACCCATTGATGGCTATTCATCTGCTGATGCAGCAGCACTCCGTGATGCCATGCTGGGAAAAGGACTATCCATTGCATCGGTCAAGCGCAACTTCTCTACCATCAGGTCAATTATCAATCTAACCATCAGTGAACAAGGTCTTGATTGTGGCAATGCCTTTGCTCGTACTTTCATGCCAGAGGAAGACAGGCAAAGAAGACTGCCCATTCCAATAAACTGTATTAGGGCTATCCAGTCTGACTGTCGTAATATGAATGATGATATGCGCTGGCTTGTAGCTTTGCTCAGTGACACTGGCATGAGGCTTGGAGAAGCTGTTGGACTAGCAGTCAAAGACATCAATCTGGATGATGAGATACCGCACATCAATCTCATCCCACATCCGTGGAGAAGGCTGAAAACCAAAGGTAGCGAAAGATGTGTTCCATTGGTCGGAGAAGCCCTGTGGGCGGCTTCTGGGGCGATTGAGGGTGCATCTGGGAGCAATTTCCTATTTCCCAGATATAATCGTGGCTCAAGTAGCAATGCTAATTCAGCGTCAGCTGCTATCAACAAGTGGCTAAAGCCAAGAGTGCCAGAAGGGTGTGTTATCCATTCATTCAGACATTCAATGAGGGATAGGCTTCGTGCTGTTGAATGTCCATCAGACATCATTGACGTTATTGGTGGCTGGACAACAACCGGAATAGGTCAGAGGTATGGTCTTGGGCAGCCATTGGAGGTTAAGGCAAAGTGGATGTGTTTAATTCTTGGCCAAGATGAATAAAGCGTTCACCTTCAATCATCCTAATTTTGTTTGAACCCTTCATTTCCTTGAGTTCCGCACTCATGATGGACATAATTTTATCAGCTTCTGATTTTGAGGTGAAACGAGAAACAACAAAACAAGAGTTGGACGAAACCCGAAATATTTCCCCACTCAATTGCCCAGCTGCAATGTTTTTTGGAAGGAACTCTTTTTCAATAAAAGCCATAAGCATTTTGAATTGAAGGTCTGATTGGGAGGTAATTTCTGCAACTCTGACGTACATATTGTCTACCCACATTGACTGCCGCAAATAATATGCTTGCAAATCAATTGAGTAGTTCAATTGGAACACTAAAGATGGTGCGGGCGGGGAGATGTTGTGTTCCACCTACATGCACCACTTGTAGTGCTATACAAGCAATAGCCTAGATTCATATACCTGCTTGTTCATGTCAACAGGCACATATTTGTCTACCGTTTTGTCTACCTCACAGAAATCTTCTGGTAATGGAATAAGCCTATTGATGCTTATCGTTATCAGTACAGGGTAAGTGAGATATGTAGGTGATAGATACATATCCTTGTTAATGACACCTAGCTGTACACTTACAGTGCCTTAACAATCCCAATATCAATAACACCTAACCACCTATGGGGCGGCGGGAGCCACCCCCCTGCCACACGTATATATACACCTACTCTAACACAGATCAGTCTTTGATAGTGTTAACCAATATCAGTTGCCATTTAAGTGCAATTCAATGAATCACTAAAATGCTCATAAACGTGTTTAGGCAAAGCCGGTGCCTAATACGTGATGCATTATTGGTGATCTTTTTAAATGGGTATGTGACAGGAATGACAGAAATGACAAAGGAAATGGAAAGTCGTACATGAGAAGAATTGGCAGAGGTTTATAGATCAGTTGTCATTCTTGTCATTTGTGTCATTGTAAGTATCAATCATAGAGAAATACTCTGGAGTTTCTGATGTTGAGATTGTTTTTCATTCTGGCTTTTTTTGGCATTTCAATCTCTTCAGCCAGCTGGGCTGCAAACTGGAACTCTGCTGATAATGAAGTGAAGCAAAACATGCAATCCAGTAAATTTGCCTCCAAAACAATTAACATATTCGTTCCAGATCTTGTTTTAGAGCAGTTCAAAAAAGCAGACCCTTCGCAAAAGAAAAAGTACTGTGATGCACAGAAGTCTACCTGGCCAAAAATTTCTGAAGCTTCCAAGTCACCGCCTCTGAGAATCAAGGGGTTTAACAGCCGTATGGATAACGGCAATCAAGTAGAGGGTAATCAAGCATCAAGTGCATTTTATCTAAAAATGTCAGAAGCTTTTCCTGATGCAATGGTCAATGAAGAACATCGAGATTTCATTCTCAATCAACTTTACAAGTGGGCGAAAGTTGGAGCATTGACTAAAACACTCAATTGTTTTGCAACTCGTTCATGTGGGAAATACTGGGAACAACCAGATGGACAAGACCCTTATCCAGGACATGATATAAACCATTCATTATTGAGAGGGCATTTTTTGGCATTTGGTTATTTTGCGGCAATGCCAAGCTATATGCCAAATGACCAAAGGCATTTGATAATTCAAAAATGGCTAACATCGTTTTTAACTGACGCCCCGTCAAAGTCTCGCCGGTCAAGATATATGGATCCTTACAAGTGGGGGCTGCTGTTGAAGGGTGAAATTAACGGCAAGCCTGACAAAAACCTTGCCAACAAAATACTAAAATCAAGCTTTGAGCATTTATACGAAGATGGAAGCATCAAAGATCACACAAACAGAGGCAATAGATCGCTGTGGTATCATAGTTCAGGCTTAAACGAGATAATGATTAATATGGAAGTTGCACGTAAATACGGCATTAAAATTCCTAAAGAAATGCATGCAAGGGTACAAAAATCAGCGGAAATATTTGTTAGGGGACTTAACGATCATGCATTCATGGACAAGTGGGCTAGCCAAGGCTACCGGGGGAAATTTGTAAAAGGATCACAAGATTATAAGCGCAATCTGGCATCAGTATCCGGTGGCGTCTCGTGGTGGTATATTTTTCAATATCGATACCCAAATCATCCAATGGCTAATGCACTGAGAAGCTTAACTCTTCAAAATCCACGCACGCAAGACAACCTGCTTGGATTTGGCATTGGTTGCATTTACCGTTCTTTGCTGCCAGGCATTGAGGGCCAAGCGAATAATCTCAATGCTACTGTATTGAAATCAGGCAAACCCCCTTTCGTTAAGAATTCATCAAACCTAATTTCCCCTTTTCAAGTCAGTAATGCTAACGCCCGTATAATAGACGATAAGGATGATTACCTTAGCTTCCGGATCAAGCTTGTTAAAGCGAATGAAAATCAAAATGGGCCTAATTTGGATACTCTAAAGGTAATGATTGATTTTAAGGGTAAGTCAAAAAAGGAAAGTGGTGAGGCAGAAGCGTTAAGGTTGGAGATTGCTTCAGATGATTTTTTAAACCCTTCACAAGCCGAAGCAGTGCTTAGCTGTAAAAAATCCACAATTAAAAAGAAAGGTAATATTCTCACTGCGTACCGTTTATACAGTGGCAAAGAAGAAGATAACAACGAATGTATACTTTCCACTATGACGGAAGCAGGGCGAAAAGAGGCTGAAAGTCTACTCGCTACAATGGCGAAAATCCTTGCCAATGAAAATGTCAAGAAGAGTGATCCATATGGAGTGCTGGAGAAGCATTCAAAGTTTTTGATGAAAGCTGGTGGCAACTGACAGTTTATCAGTTACCACCTAACCTGTTGTATAACATATGTTTTTGTCTTGACTTTGCGCATGGATTCGTAGTAAAATACAAACAAATGGGCGGTATGCCCAGCGAAGGCCACAGTTTCTGAGTCTAGGTAAGGACTCCCACGCAGCCCGCAGCGGCTTGCATTTTGTGGCTCGCATGGTTGGAGAAATCCATATCATGATAATAGAAGAAGAGTGTCCAACATCAGTTGGGCAAGCGCATGATGGCGCCATAGCCGAATTGCGCATAATGAGAAGACCAGAAAATGTCAGTGAAGCAAATCTAGCGCAAGTCTTTGCAGCGTACCTGCAAGGCAAAGCACTACACTGTTTTGATGACAAGCACTGGTATCTGTGGAATGGCCAAAGGTGGCAGAAGGACAAACAAAACCAGATTATACTCAATGCGGAAGCGTTTGTTCAGCTAGCAGCCAAAATGGTTATTGATGAAGGTGAGCCTGATATTGCAAGACGCATATTGGGTTTTATGTCCGCACAGAAATTGGACAATTTGGTGAAATTGGCCAAGCCAAGACTGGCAGTCAATCTAACTGATTTTGATGCTGATCCGATGCAGCTTTGTGTTGAGAATGGTGTCATTGACCTTGCTACGGGTACGCTGCTGAAACCTAATCCAGCAATGCGTCATAGCAAGATGGCAGGGGTGTCATATGATGCCAATGCCACATGTCCACGCTTCATGCAGTTCCTCAGGGACATCTTTCCAGATGACCCAGAACTGCTTGGCTATGTGCAAAAGGTTGTTGGCTATACGCTGACAGGAAGCACAAAAGAGCAATGTCTATTTATGTTTCTTGGAGGCGGTGCCAATGGCAAATCCACTCTGGTTAATGTGCTAACCAAACTGATGGGTGACTATGCTGCTAACACGGCAGCCAGCACTTTGATGGCTAGCAACAGTAATCAGGTGGGTGATGATCTGATCAGACTGGCTGGTGCAAGATATATTACCGCTGCAGAAACCGAACATGGTCAGCGCTTTGCTGAAGCCAAGATCAAGTCGTTTACTGGCGGGGATATGATCAGTGCCAG
>Ga0181575_10001777_pt1 | contig 15431 bp, 19 predicted proteins | sample 101ome_23_FD_145599 | JGI IMG/M metagenome (GOLD analysis project Ga0181575, IMG submission 145599) | Coastal salt marsh microbial communities from the Groves Creek Marsh, Skidaway Island, Georgia - 101411CT metaG (spades assembly) | ecosystem: Environmental > Aquatic > Marine > Intertidal zone... | reverse complement strand
TGAGCAATGCAAAGTCTTCCTTCCCCAGGTCCTTTAATTTCAACACCTTTTTTATCAACAATAACAGGTTTTATGCCGTAAAATGGTTTAGTGGCTGAGCCAGGTTTTAAGTTTATTGCACCAGTTTGAGGAGCAATCATTATTCCGCCTGTTTCTGTCTGCCACCACGTATCAACAATCGGGCATTTTGAATTACCCACAGTTTTATAATACCACATCCAAGCTTCTGGATTAATCGGTTCACCAACAGTTCCTAATAATTTTAATGATTTTCTTGAAGTTTTTTTAACTGGTTTATCTCCTTCACGCATCAAAGCTCTAATTGCAGTAGGTGCGGTATAAAAAGTATTTACTTTATACTTATCAATAATTTGCCACCATCTAGAAGTGGTTGGATAATTTGGTATACCTTCAAACATTATTGTAGTTGCCCCATTAGCTAGAGGTCCATAAATTATATAACTATGACCAGTGACCCATCCAATGTCAGCTGTACACCAGTAGATATCTTTTGGTTTATAATTAAAAATGTATTGATGAGTCATTGAAGCATACACCATGTAACCACCTGTTGTATGCAAAACTCCTTTAGGCTTACCAGTTGATCCTGAAGTATATAAAATAAACAAAGGATCTTCTGCGTTCATTTCTTCAGGTTCGCAATTTTTAGAAACATCTTTTATCAAATCATGATACCAAACATCTCTATCCTCATTCCAACTAATAAAATTTCCAGTTCGTTTAACAACAATACATTTTTTAACGTTAGGACAACTCTCTAAAGCTTCATCAGTTGTATTTTTTAAGGGAATTGTTTTTCCTCCTCTAACACCCTCATCTGCAGTAATGATATATTCAGACTCGCAATCATTTACTCTTCCAGAAATAGAATCTGCTGAAAAACCACCAAAAATAATAGAGTGAACGGCACCAATACGAACACAAGCAAGCATCAAAATAGCAAGCTCTGGGATCATGGTTAAATAAATAGTAACTCTGTCTCCTTTTTTAATTCCTAATTTTTTTAAACCATTCGCTGCTTTAGATACTTTTTCATGAAGTTGTTTGTAGGAAATTTTTTGACTATCTTTAGGATCATCCCCAACCCAGATTATTGCAGTTTTATCTTTTTTGTCCTTTAAATGTCTATCAATACAATTTGCAGAAGCATTTAAAGTTCCATCATGAAACCATTTTATTTTGACATCTTTGGTACTGTATTTAACATCTTTAATTTTTTTATATGGTTTTATCCAAGTTATTCTTTTTCCTTCTTTTCTCCAAAACTCATCGTTATTTTTAATCGATTTAGAATACTTATCTTGATATTTACTTTTAGTTGCTAAACTACTTTTAATCCATTGAGGTTTAGTTTTAATAATAAGTTCTTTTGAACTTTCTTTAATAACTTTACCAATAACTTTTTTCTTAGCTTTAGATTTTTTGGTTACTTTTTTTGCAACCTTTTTCTTAACTTTAGTTTTTTTCTTTTTTTTTATTGGCATGAAATAATTTTATATTTAAATTTTACTCATCTTATTTAATATTTTCCAGCTTTTAGAGTCTACAGGCATCACAGACAGTCTACTTTGTTTAATAAGAGCTAAATGGCTTAATTCCTTTGATTTTTTGATAGTTTCAAGGGTTACAGGTTTGGATAATTTTTCCACAAATTTAACTGTAACAGCAACAAATCGTCCTGATTTATCAGTTTTATCTAAGTAAGCTTCTTTGATTACTTCAACAATGCCAACAATTTCTTTTCCAATATTTGAATGATAAAAAAAACAAAGATCTCCTTTTTTCATACTTTTTAAATTTTTAGCAGCCTGATAATTTCTAACACCATCCCAGGGCGCACCTTTTGCACCTGCTTTTTTTTGTTGATCAATTGACCATACATCAGGTTCAGACTTCATTAACCAATATTGCATTACAATTGTACTCCTGCTCCCTTAAGAAAGGCAGCGTTTTCATCTAATGGCCATCTCGGTTTTGCTGGATGATCTAAATTGTCAAATTGTTTTAATTTAAATTTTTCTAAACCAACCATTGCAATCATAGCAGCATTATCCCCACAAAATTCAATCGGTGGAAATAAGCTTTGATAATTTTCCTCATGACATAGATCTATCAACATAGATCTAATTCTTTTATTAGCTGCTACTCCACCTGCAACTACAAATACTTTTTCTTTTAAATTATTTTGTTTTTCAAATTCAGAAAATGCAATTTTAGTTTTTTTATATAAAATTTGTTCAACTGTTTTTTGAAAAGAAGCAGCAAGATCAAATTTTTCCTGATCAGTTTTAATATCTTTTGTTATTCTTAAAATTGCTGTTTTAAGACCTGCAAAAGATAAGTTACATCCTCCTTTATTGAAAATTGGTTTTGGTAAATCATATTTATTTGGATCACCTTTTTCTGCTAAAATTTCTATTTGAGGTCCACCAGGAAATTCTATTCCCAAAAGTTTTGCAGTTTTATCAAATGCTTCACCCAAGGCATCATCAATTGTTGTTCCTAATCTTTGATATTTTCCTAAACCTTGAACATTTAAATATTGTGAATGCCCACCTGAAATTAATAAAAGTAAATATGGGTAATTTAGTTCTGAATTTAGTTTTGGACTTAAAGCATGGCCTTCTAAGTGATTTACAGCAATAAATGGTTTTTCTATCGCTGAAGCAAAAGCTTTTCCAAAACTCAAACCAATAGATAAACACACTATTAGACCTGGACCAGCTGTTGAGGCTATTGCATCTATTTCTTCTATTTTTCTGCCACTATCATCAATTGCCTTTTGAACAATCCAGTCAATTTTTTCCATATGAGATCTTGCGGCGAGTTCAGGAACAACACCCCCAAACTCCTTATGAACATCAACTTGGCTTGAAACAATATTGGATAAAACTATTGGTATTCCTTGTTCATTTTCAGTAATTATTGAAGCTGCTGTTTCATCACAGCTAGATTCAATTCCAAGAATTAAGGGTTTTTTACTCATTCAAATAGTTTTTATTAATTGTACAATCTCAATACAAGTAAGAAATATATTTATTTATGAATAAGAAAATTGTCATTGGATCAAGAGGGAGCAAGCTGGCATTAATATATGCTCAAACTGCCAAAAATAAGATTATTCAAAATACAGATTTAAACGATGAAGACATAATAATTAAAGAAATAACGACAAAGGGAGATCAGGTTCAAGATAAAAGATTATCAGAAGTGGGTGGAAAAGGTTTGTTTTCAACAAACATAGAAAATGAACTTCAAGATAAAAAAATCGATGTAGCGGTTCATGCATTAAAAGACATGCCAGCAAATGAAACTGATGGTTTGAGAACAAACACATTTTTAGAAAGAAACGATCCTAGAGAAATATTAATAACTAAAGATAAAAAAAAAATTAAAGACTTACATCCTGAAGCAATAATTGGCACTTCATCCTATAGAAGAGAATTTCAAATTAAACAAATTAGGTCTGATCTTAATTGCAAACTTATAAGAGGAAATGTTGATACAAGAATTAAAAAACTTAATGATGGTTTGTATGATGCAATAATATTGTCTTATGCAGGAATTAAATTTTTATCAATAGAAGATAAAATTACAGAAATATTTTCAACTCAGGAGATAATTCCAAGTGCAGGACAAGGAATAATTTCTCTTCAATGTCGAAATGATGATGAAGATATTATTTCAGTTTTAGACTCTATTAATGATCAAAAGACATATTTAAGAGCTCATGCTGAAAGAAATGTTCTCAAAGTTTTAGAAGGTGATTGTGAAACAGCTGTGGGGGCTCATTCTGTTATTGTAGGTGATGAAATTATTTTAGAAGCTGAGCTTTTCTCTTTAGATGGTAAACAAAGATTTTATGAAAAGAAATCTTCAAAAATTGAAAATGCTAAATCACTTGGTGAAGAGGTTGGAAAAATATTAAAAGTTAAATCAAATAATTCTTATAAAAAATAATATGCACATTCTATTAACTAGACCTCTAGAAGATTGTTCAGAAATGATAATAAAATTTAAATCTTTGGGACATGAAGTTTCTCATCTTCCACTCTTAAGGGTGGATAAATTAGATCACGAAGAGATTAATTTTTCAGATTTTAAAGGGATTATCTTTACAAGTGCAAATGCAGTAAAATTTTTAGATCATAAAAATATTGATAAAAATCTTTTATGTTTTTGTGTTGGAGGTGCTACAGAAAAAAAGGCTAGAAGTGTTGGTTTTCAAAATGTAATTGCTGCTGAAGGTAATGTTGGAAATTTAAAAGAGTTGGTTTTGCAAAATTTTAATCAAAAAGATGGAGCTTTAATTTATATAAGTGGTGAAACAGTGTCCGTTGATCTTGATCAACAATTATTGAAAGAGGGATATAACATTAAAAGAGTTATTAATTATCGTACTATTCATAATCAAAACTTTGATGATGAATTTGTAAATCAATTAAAGCTTAAAATGCCTGATATGGTTTATGTTTACTCCCAAAATAGTGCTTTAAGTTTATTAAATTTCATTAAGATTTATCAATCAGAAAGTCTTTGGATGAACACAAATTTAATGTGTATAGGTGAAAAAACCTCGTCAATATTGAATGAAATTAAGTGGAAGAAGATATTTCTTTTTAACCCTGGAGAAGAAGAGTTTTTGTTATATAAAATTTAGCTATGGAAATAATAAATAATTTTTCTGATATATTTTTATCGGTTTGGAAAAAGGGAATATTAGGAGTCGATATTTTTCAAATATTAATCGGAGTTGGGATATTTTTTATTTTCTTAATTTTTAGAGGCTTGATCAGTAAGTTGATCATTAAAAAGTTAGAAATAATTTCTAAAAGAACTACCAACAAGTTAGATGATACATTCGTTAATGCTTTGGAAGGCCCTGCTAGATTTCTTCCAATTGTTCTTGGTTTTTTTATTGCAAGTTATTATATGACTTTCTCAAGTGATGGTCGTGAAATTGTTGACACTATAAATAGAACATTAATTACAATATTAATTTTTTGGGTCATTCATCAAATCATTGAACCAATTTCTTATATTTTAAGTGGATTAGATAAGTTATTAACAAGAGAGTTAATTGGATGGATCATCAAATCTCTTAAAATTTTAATTTTTATTTTAGGATTAGCTGCTGTTTTAGAATTGTGGGGAATAAAGATAGGCCCAATTATTGCGGGGCTTGGTTTATTTGGTGTAGCAGTTGCATTAGGAGCACAAGATTTATTCAAAAATTTAATATCAGGTATTTTAGTTTTAGTAGAAAAAAGATTTAAAATTGGTGACTGGATAGCCGTTGAAGGAATTATCGAGGGCACAGTTGAAAATATCGGTTTCAGATCAACTTCAATAAGAAAATTTGATAAGTCACTTGCCATAATCCCAAATTTTCAGTTTGCAGAAAATGCAGTGGTAAATGTAAGTGAAACCTCTAATTGGAGAATAAGATGGATAATCACTCTTCAGTACAACTCAACAATAGATCAACTTAAAAAAGTAAGAGAAGAAATTGAAAATTATATAAACTCAAGCGATGATTTTAACCAATCAGCAGGGGTTGCAGTTAGAATTGAAAAATTTTCAGATAGTTCAATAGATATTTTGGTAAGATGTTTTACCAATTCTAATAGTTGGAGTAATTCATTAGAAGTTAAAGAGAGACTTGCAATTGAAATTAAGCAGATTGTAGAAAAAAATGGAGCCTCTTTTGCTTTCCCAAGTCAGTCGATTTATATCGAAAAAAAATGATAGCTATTTTTTATTTAGTTTTACAAATTTTAAAACTTTATTCTTACGTCGTTATAGCCAATGTATTAATAAGCTGGTTGATTGCTTTTAATGTTTTAAATACTCAAAATAGATTTGTTTATTCTATTCTAGAGTTAACTTATCGATTAACGGATCCAATTTTATATAGAATTAGACGTTTTCTACCAAACTTGGGCTCCTTAGATATTTCACCAATAATTCTTCTACTATTGATTTGGTTTATTGAAATGTGTATGAAGCTCTACATTGCACCAATGATTTTTTAAGGAATTAAAATGATATTAATAGATGGAAAAAAAGCAGCAGCTGAACTTAGAGAAGAACTAAAACAAGAAGTAGCTGAATTAAAGACTAAATATAATAAGGTTCCAGGATTAACAGTAATTCTAATTGGAGATATGGCTCCAAGCCAAATTTATGTTCGTAACAAAGAAAAATCAGCAAATGAAGTAGGTTTAAAATCTGAAGTTATTAAATACCCCGATACAGTTGAAGAAAAAACTGTTTTAGAAAAAATTGAAGAATTGAATAATGATGAGAGTGTTTCAGGAATTTTGGTTCAACTCCCACTTCCAAAACATATTGATAAACAAAAAGTAATTGAAACAATTACTCCCTCAAAAGATGTAGATGGTTTTCATCCAATGAATGTAGGAAACTTATCTTCTGGTTATGAGAGTTCAGTGCCTTGCACACCACTTGGATGTTATTTAATGATTAAAAAAATCGAACCAAACTTAAGTGGTAAAAAAGCTGTGGTAGTTGGAAGATCTAATCTTAATGGTAAACCTATGACACAACTTCTTCTTAAAGAAAATTGCACAGTAACTATTACTCATTCAAGAACAAAAGATTTAAAAGCAGAATGCCTTGAAGCAGATATTATTGTTGCAGCTGTGGGTATCCCAGAACTTGTGAGAGGTGATTGGGTTAAAAAAGATGCAATCGTAATTGATGTTGGAATTAATAAAACAGAAAATGGTTTGGTTGGAGACGTTGCATTTGATGAAGTTTCAAAAGTAGCTAAAGCATTAACTCCTGTTCCAGGTGGAGTAGGACCCATGACGATTGCTTGTTTACTAAAAAATACTGTTGAGTGTTTTAAAAGATCACAAAAATAAACACTTTTTCATTAATAAGTTTTATTGTCTCAAATTGATAAAACTTCATTAATTTCTTTTTTTATTTGATAAAGTTTTCAAATGAAAAAACCTCCATATGAATATCGAATTGGAATAATAATGATACTGCTCACTGCAGTTCCAATTGGAGCAACGCAGCTAGGGTGGTATTTATATGGTAAACAAGTTGGTTTTGATTTTGGTATGATAGCTGGAACTTTTTCTGTAATTTTAGCGGGTTATCTAATGTACCAAAAAGGCTGGCGTGACGAGGATGAGGATTAGCTCATGGAAAAATTAATTTTTTTTGGTTTAGCTATCCCAATTCTTGGGTTCGTTTTTTATTTAGGTGGAACAGCCATTATGAAAGGTTTTAAAGCTAAAGTTGATAACAGACCTGTTAAACCTGAAGAAAAAGAGGAAAATGAAACTCAAGTTTCTTCACCAACTGCTAATGACCTAAGTGACGAAATTAGCAAATTAAACGAATTACATAAAAGTGGAGTTTTAACTCAAGAAGAGTTTGAAAAAGCTAAAAGCAAATTATTGAATAATTAAATCTATTTATGTTTAAAATTATTCCCAATAAAAGAAATATTGGGGCTGAGGCCATAGGAAACATTAAAGATATTTCTAAAAAAGATTTTAAAACTATTTTTAAATCTCTTGAGGTTTATGGGATGATTTTTTTGAGAAGACAAAAACTAAGTTCTTCAGATTATATAAAATTTGCAAAACATTTTGGTAAATTGGCTGATTATCCAAGATTAAAAGGATTAAGTAAAAAATATAAACAAATCACTGTTGTTCAAAGAAAAGCAACAGATAAGGGACCCAGTTTTGGAGAACAGTTTCATACAGACTCTATTTACACAAAAAAACCTCCAAGATTTACAATGCTATTATCTAAACTAGTTCCTAAAAAAGGTAGAGCAAATACTGAATTCTCATCTCAATACTTAGCTTTTGATCATTTATCAAAATCAATCAAAAATCAATTGCTTCAAGTGAAAGGGAAGTACTCTTCTGAAGGTCCAATTTCAGTTACTACTAGAGAGAGAGTAAAAGAGAAGGGAAGAAAAATTAAAGAATTAAAATCTACTCATAAAATTATAAAAAAAATAAACTCTAAAAATACAATTTATTGTAGTCCCGGACATCTTGTAGGCTTTTCTCCTAAATTAAAAAATTCTGATAAAATTAAAAAAGAATTGTTTAAGCATCAAATTAAGAAAAAATTTCAATACTCACTAAAGTGGGAAAAAAACCAATTAGCTATATGGGATAATAGATCTATGCTTCACCAGGCTACTCCTTTTAAAGGAAATAGAATTATGCATAGAATAACAATATTATAGTTTAAAATACCTCTTTTAAGGGTCTTATTTCACCAATATTAAATGTGATTGCATCTTCTTTTTTAAATCCAAATTTTTCAGCATTATCTTTAAATCGAACAGGTGGTTCCATAATAGGTTCGAGAGATAAAACAAAAGTTCCCCAGTGAGTTCCTAAAACTTTTTTACTTTTTAAATCTTGTGCAATATTAAGAGCTTCTTCAGGAGTTGTATGATAAATAGATTTATCAAACATTGGTCTGAAATCATATGCCCCAATGTTAATCATTGATAAATCGATTGGACCATATTTTTCGCCAAGGTCTTTATAGATATTTCCATATCCAGTATCACACGCAAAAAATATTTTTTTATTTTTATATTCAATTAAAAAATTTCCCCACAAAGTTTTGTTAGTATCAGTTAGACTTCTTTTCGACCAATGGACTGCAGGCAAAAATGTAATCTTTAAATCGCTATTAATTTGTATTTCATCATACCAATCCATTTCATTTACATCTTTATATTTTTTAAAATACTTTCCTAGTTTCAGAGGCACCAAAACTTTTGCATCTTTATATGGAAATCCTCTTATAGTTGACATGTCCTGGTGGTCATAATGATTGTGAGTAAGTAGAAATACATCTGTTTTTGGAATTTCTTTTAATTCAATAGCTGGCTCAACATATCTTTTTGGACCAAATACCAAAGGTCCTGCATTGTTTGAAAAAACTGGATCTGTAATAATTGTTGTTTCACCTAATTTAATTAGGAATGTAGCATGCCCTATCCAAGCAATATAATCATCATTTTTTAATTTCTCTAAATTTTCTTTAACAATTTTTTTATCGATGACATGATATTTTGGAACAGTAATATCAATTTTCTTTTTTTCTTTAATAAATGTTCTATAGGAAAATTTTACATCATTTGCTCTAACTGGAGATCCTTCAGGATTCCTAAAAGTTCCATCTGGCAAATGATGATAGGGTCGTTTTTCCATTGCAATTAGCTCAATATTAAAAAAAAGAATGATTAGTAGAAAAGATATTAATTTTTTCATTATTTATTCTAAAATCTTTCTCTAGTTTAGCTGTTAGTTTTTTTCCATTAGCCATAAAGCTCCTTCTCCTAAAAAGTAAATCTTTCCATTATCTGGATGCACCTGTATGTCTCTTATTCTTCCAATTTTATTTTTAAAAATAATATCTTCTTTAACATTTGAAAGGTCATTAAATATTAATTTTCTTAATGATTGATCTCTTAGAGAGGTAATTAAAGCATGTCCATTCCACTCACTGAATTCTTTACCTTTATAAATTGTTATCGCGCTTGCAGCAATTGAGGGCACCCAGTATTGAATAGCTTTAGTAAAGCCAGGTTTCCATTTTGGCCCAATTTTAGTACCTGAATAGTTTTTTCCACCCCATCCTAATATCTTCCAACCATAGTTTTCACCTTTTTTTGCTTCACCAAACCAGTCACCACCTCTCGCTCCATGATTGCTTAAATAAATTTTTTCATCATAAGGAGATAGTGCCAATCCCTGTGGGTTTCTAACACCTATTTGATAAATTTCTGGTAACCAATCTGATTTACCTTCAAACTTTGGATTATCTTTTGGAATACTGCCATCAGTATGAATTCTTATAATGCTACCAGGGTGTTTTGTAGGATCTTGTGCAATCATTCCCATTCCTCTTTCACCAGCGGATGCATAAAGATATTTACCTTTAATCGCTAACCTAGAGCCAAAATGATAGCCCGAGTCTATTGGTGGGTTTGCTTGAAATATATTTTTAAAATTTAATTCTTTTTTATTTAATATTGCTTTAGCAATTGAAGTACTTGTTTTTCCATTACCTCTATCTTCAGAATACGAAACCCAAAGATAATTATCTTGGTAAATAATATCTAATAATCCACCTTGTCCAACATTTAAAAAATTTAAGTTATGTTTAACTTCAAAAATATTTTTTGAATTAATATTAACTATTTTTATTTTTCCATCTTTCTCAGTTACAATTATTTCATCATTGTTAATAAATGTGGAACCCCAAGGTTCATCTAATTTTGTAACTTTGGTTAAAGAATAATCATCAGAATAACTTACTGAAGAAAAAAAAAGAAAAAAAATTAATAAAAAATATTTTCTCACTCTAAGATAGTTTTGATCTACCACCGTCAACTGCAATAATTTGACCTGTTATCCAGGAACTGTCTTCAGAAATTAAAAACTTTGCAAGAGACGCAGAATCCTTTCCTTCACCCAATCTTTTTAGTGGATGGGCTTTTGCAATACCCTCTGCTATTGTAGTGTTTTTAAGCATTGGTTCAGCAATTTTTGATTTTGTTAGGCTCGGTGCGATACAATTCACTCTTATATTTGGGGCAAATTCTGCTGCGAGAGAAACTGTTAACCCCTCAACAGCGGCTTTAGCTGATGCAATAATTGCATGGTTTGTAAACCCTCTTTGAGCTGCAACCGTTGAAAATAAAACAATAGAGCCCTTGTTTTTTTTTAAACTTTCTTGATATCCTTTAATAGCCTCTACAGCTGAATAAAGATTTAATTTCATACATTTATTAAAATCTTGTTCGGTAACCATTCTTAATGGTTTCAAATCAATTGAACCAACGCAGTATGCAATTCCTTTTATTTCAGAAATATCTGCTTTAACTTTCTCAATAAAACCTTCTTCCAAAACATCAGCAACTGTAAATGAGCAACCTAATTTTTCTGCAATAGAACTTACTTCACTTTCATTTCTCGCAATTAGGTGAATATCATTTCCAGAATTTTTTAATTGTTCAGCTAAACTTGAACCAATAGAACCTGTCGCACCAAAGATTAGATATTTTTCTGACATAAATTTTTTAATTAGTTATATTTAACTATGAAATTATTTTTTATACTTGGTAATCAATTATTTCCATTAAAATACATAGACCGCTTCAAAAAGGATCATGTGTTTTTTATGGCTGAAGATAATGGATTATGCACTTATGAAAAACATCATAAGCAAAAAATACTGCTATTCTTATCTTCTATGCGATCATATGCAGATAGTCTCAAGAAGAATAGGTTTAAATTAGATTACTTAAAAATAGAAGATAAAGATTTTAAAGATGATTATTTAAAGAAATTAAAAAAAATAATTAGTCAAAAAAAAATAACTGAAATTACAAGCTTTGAGATTGAAGATAAATTTTTTGAAAAGAAAATTTCACAATTCCTAAAAAAAGAAAAAGTTAAATGGAATATGGTTCAAACACCCATGTTTTTAAATTCTAGAGATGAATTTAAAAATTACTTGGGAAAATCTAAAAAACCCTTTATGGCAACTTTTTATAAAGAGGTGCGTAAAAAATCAGGAATATTAATGGGTGCTGATGGAAATCCTATTGGAGGTAAGTGGAGTTTTGATGAAGATAATAGAAATAAATTACCTAAAGATATTTCAATACCAAAATTTCCAAAAATTAATGAAACTAGTCATACTAAAAAGCTAAAACCAATTATTGAAAAATTATTTAAAGATCACCCTGGAAGCACTGATAATTTTTGGCTAGCAACAGAGCATGATGATGTTGTTAAACTTTTAAATTTTTTTATAAAAGAAAAATCTAATTTATTTGGTGATTACGAAGATGCTGTAAATCAAAATGATAATATTTTATTTCATAGTGCTTTAAGTCCTTATATTAACTTAGGCTTAATAACCCCTGAATTTATTATTCAAAAAATTTTAGATTTTCATAAGAAAAACAAGATAAGAATGAACTCCCTTGAAGGATATATTCGTCAGGTAATTGGATGGCGAGAATTTATGAGGGGTATTTATCAAGGATATTCAGAAAAAATGGAAGCTGGAAATTTTTTTAAACAAAATAGAAAAATGAAAAATTCTTGGTATGAAGGAACCACAGGATTACCACCTTTAGATCATGCAATTAAAAATGCAGTTAATCATGGATGGTCTCATCATATCGAAAGGTTAATGATCTTATCTAATATTATGAACCTTTGTGAGATTAAGCCTGTAATTGTCTACAAATGGTTTATGGAAATGTTTGTAGATTCATCTGACTGGGTAATGGTTCCCAATGTATATGGTATGGGATTGTTTAGTGATGGAGGAATTTTTGCAACCAAACCTTATATCTGTGGATCTGCTTATTTTATGAAAATGATGGATTTTAAAAAAGGGGATTGGTGTAATACGATGGATGGATTGTATTGGAGGTTCATTGATCGAAATAGAAAATTTTTTTTAACAAATCCAAGATTATCAATGATGGTTCGTATCTTTGATAAAATGAAAGATGAAAGAAAAAAAATGATTTTATCTGAAGCTGATAAATTTATTAAACAAAATACTATTTAGTGAAAAAAGAACATTTGCCATCAAAAATTTGCCCAGTATGTAAAAGGCCTTTCGTTTGGAGAAAAAAATGGAAGCTAAATTGGGATAGAGTAAAATATTGCTCCAAGAAGTGCTCTAAGCTAAGCTAGCTTTTAGTGAATATTATTGTTTTACAGCACATTAAAATTGAAGATCCTGGATACATTAAAGATCTGATGTTAGCTGATGGAGTTAAGTTAACCACCATTGAGTTGGATGAAGGTGAAAAAATTCCAAGTGATTTAAGTCAATTTGATGGAATGTTTTGTATGGGTGGTCCAATGGATACCTATATGGAAAAAGAATATCCTTGGTTAATTGAAGAAAAAAAAGCAATTAATAAATTTGTTGTTGATTTAAAAAAACCTTATCTAGGTTTTTGTCTTGGTTGCCAGTTATTAGGCGAAGTAGTTGGTGGTAAAGTGGTTAAATCAAGCCCAGCAGAAATTGGTATTATGGATATTAATTTTTCAAAAGAAAAAAATGAAGATAGATTGTTTTCTGAATTTCCAGAAAAAATTAAAAGCTTACAATGGCATTCTTATGAAGTTCAAGGGATAGAGAATAATAAAGATATAACTTTGCTAGCTTCATCACCCATAACCAAATATCAAATTTTTAAATATCAAAATCATGCTTATGGAATTCAATTTCATATAGAAATTAAAGATACCACCGTCAATGAATGGGGATGTGTTCCAGAATACAAAAAAGCACTTGAAGATCAGTTGGGAGAGGGTGCTTTAGAAAAATTTGATAATGCTGCAAAAGATAATATGTCTGATATGAATAATTATTCCAAAATTTTATATGACAATTTTAAAAAGATATTATGAATAAATTAAAACTAGGTCCTAAAGTAAATTTTAAAAAAGCAAAGTTACCCATAAAAAAAAGATTGGTTGGAAATTACACAATCCTTGAGCCTTTAAACGTTAGCAAACATGCACAAAATCTATATTTAGAATATTCAAAAGATAAAAAGAATATAATTTGGACATACTTACCTTACGGTCCATTTAGAACATATGTAAGTTTTAGAAATTGGCTTAAATCGTTTTGTTTGAACAAAGATCCTTTTTTTTATGCAATTTATTCTAAGAGACATAAGAAATATTGTGGGATGGCTAGTTATTTAAGAATTGAGCCAGATCATGGTTCAATTGAAGTTGGACATATAAATTATTCTCCACTTCTACAAAATTCAGTTGAGGGAACTGAAACGATGTATTTGATGATGAGAAATGCTTTTGATGTTTTAGGCAACAGAAGATATGAGTGGAAATGTAATAATTTAAATTCAGCCTCAAAAAAAGCAGCTTTAAGATTAGGTTTTAGATTTGAAGGTGTGTTTAGACAGATGTTTATTTTTAAAGGCAGAAGTAGAGACTCAGCTTGGTTTTCAATTTTAGATAAAGAATGGCCAAGAAATAAAAAAAGATTTTTGAATTATTTAAAAAAAATAAATTTTGATAAAAATTATAAACAAATAAAAAAATTATAATTTTTTATTAATCACCAAAATGTTCCATATCAGATTTGCCCTTTTTTATCTGATCAACTGCAGATTTTAAAATTTCAGAAGCATTTTCTAATTGTTTAATCGAATCTAAGTTTAATTCTTGAAAATTTTTATCTAAAATTTTTTCATCTAGAAGTTTTTTAACATGAGTTGCCGTATGTTTAGTAAACTCTTTAGAAAGTATTTCTACTGGATCTACATGGCATAATTGACCATATTTGGTGTAGTCTTTAATGCTTGGGTCACTAGCCATATAGCCGTTGACCAATGTAATTCTTTCACCTGGAGTTGTGAGGCCAGTAGCTCGATGAACAACATGCTTTCCTTGTTGAAAAACTGCATATCCAGGACCAGGTATTTCGGGTGAAATAATTTTATTTAGGGGAATTTCTTTATTATTCTTTTTTATCTCTGCCATTTCATCTTTAGTTCCATAAAAATATTGAAATTGACCTCCTTTAATTTTTTTTGGGTCTGTAACAAACATTACATAATCAAACATCAAAGTATCTACATGCCATTTATCAACATTCTTTTCTAATTCTAAAGGATTGTAATTTAAGTGACCTAGTTGATGGGGAATTGTATGAGGAGAAACATTAATTCCCGCTATATCTGATAAAAAAATACTTACTTCTTCAGATAAGCATAAGTCTCTTAAAAACTTAGATCGATAAACTCCACCTCTAACGTTTCTAGCTATTCTTTGACTAGAAGTTGTAAATTTTTCTAGTTTTCTAGTCACATCTAATAATATTTCACTACCTTCGTCACTTAAGATTCTAAATACTGAAGTTGCAGCAAAATCGACAGGTGAGTCAGCAATAATTTCTTCTGAATAACCCAAATCTTTTAGTGAATAAATTTCGTTTGGTTTTTCTAGTTGAAGATGTTTTTTTGGATCAAAAGATGCTTTATCGTCTATTAGCTTAAAACCATCTGGAACATTATCTAAATTTATTGGGTACATAAATTTATCTCTAAAATAATAGTTGATGTTACTATTCAAGAATTGTTTAATCAAACAAAATGAACAATAAGTTTTTTGAATGGGCTGGTGTCATAACGGCTATTTTATATTCAATGTTTGTAGCACTAAATATTGGAATAGAATTTTTTGGTTTCTGTTTACTACTGTTATCAGCAATTTTAATTGGAATTTGGGCCTTCAGGGGAGGTCATAAAGGAATACTTTTGTTGCAGTTCTTTTACGCAACAGCAGGTATTATTGGCATGATCCGTTGGTTTTAGTTAA
>Ga0181575_10001763_pt1 | contig 15504 bp, 7 predicted proteins | sample 101ome_23_FD_145599 | JGI IMG/M metagenome (GOLD analysis project Ga0181575, IMG submission 145599) | Coastal salt marsh microbial communities from the Groves Creek Marsh, Skidaway Island, Georgia - 101411CT metaG (spades assembly) | ecosystem: Environmental > Aquatic > Marine > Intertidal zone... | reverse complement strand
TTGCATTTAAATCCCCAATATAGCCTAATCCGCCTATTGTTACAGTACCGCCACCGGCCCCTGATAAGGCCCCGTCTGATCCTATACTAATTTGAGAGTTCTGTAGCGCTGTTGCTGCATTACCAGTTCCTAATGTACCTGTTATACCTCCGTTTGTAGTAATACCTACATTTACTACGTTTAAGTCAGCTAAAGCGCCTGTATTTCTAGTTGCATTTAAATCCCCAATATAGCCTAATCCGCCTATTGTTACAGTACCGCCACCGGCCCCTGATAAGGCCCCGTCTGATCCTATACTAATTTGAGAGTTCTGTAGCGCTGTTGCTGCATTACCAGTATTAAGAACCGGTGTTGTTCCTGGATTTGTAAAAGCTCCTCTAATATTTAAAGCTTCGGTAGGGCTAAATAAAGTTGAACCATCCCATATTCCGGCAGTAACATATCCACTAGAATTTAACCCTAGGCCAGCGTAACTCGCATAAGTACGAACATTATTACTATCTACTAAATTATCTATATCTATTTCTGTTTCATTTTTATCTACTACATCCCCGAATCCAGACAAAAGTCTTACAGCGGAAGAAAAAGAAAGATTACCCCCAGAAGATATTCCAGCAGCATTTGAATTCTCTCTAGCTGTAACTCTAGATTTCCAAAAATTATTTGCCGCTGCACCAGTAATAGGCACAGGAGTTGTGGTCCAATTTGAGCTTAAACCACTAAAAATTCCGGTAGAGAAAGTATAACTTGTTGCCGAAGGAGTGGTAGGAGCAGAAGCAGAAGATAAAGAATAGTATATCTCAAAAGTCTCGTTCTTTATGCCCTCCTGTCCTTCTTTACTTTTGGAAAGGCTTTGAGTTTTAGTATAAGTTTCAGAATCTCCTTTAGAATTAACAACAGTTATAGTATATGTTATTACAGCTAAATCCGTAGTTTGATTGCTATGATCTCCTACTGTTACAGTATTCGATGCCCCACTAATAGAACCTACAGTCACTGTGCCTTGGGTTACTGCTGCAGACACCCTGAAAGAAGGTGAAGCGTAAGGGGAGGAGCCATCAAAAGGAACAGGTTGAGTTCCTAAATATGCCTGTATAGTAGTTCCAGAACCCGAATAACTAACTGTACCAGAAGCTGTAGTAGGTAAAACATGAGCTTCATTGGGCAGAATGATAGTTGCGCCATCTCTACCCTCTATTTGGTTTGGCTCCCCCCAAACAGTAGTCCAAGTTAATGTTGTACTGAATCCTGCTGTAGAATTACCTACAGAACTCCACATTGGGTCAGTCCCAGCTGGGACATTGTTTATATCATCGTACCAAGTACTGGGAATAGCAAAATTAGTTGTATTAGAAGGTTTGCCTGGATTATTGGGGGATCTCTTAAATATGTAGTTTTGTACAGGATTACCTCCAATAGAAGCTACAGGAGCATTAAAACTTACATTTGAAACGGTACCTGTTCCCTGTACAAAAGCCGTAGAAACATACTCAACCTGGACGTAGCCAGTGGATGTAGGAGTTTCTGACCAACCTGCGGGAATATTGGACAATGCTCCCGTAGAAAAATTAAAACTCACACCCGTAGGAGCTGTAGGGACAGTGTCCCCTCCACCAATCGCTTGGTACAGCCTAAGCTCAGCTGCGGATACTCCTTGACTTCCGGGCTGCAAAGCAGAAATACTTATAGTATCGAAACTTAGTTCTACCTGATCAGCATCAGAAACTCCCACCCTAATGCTGTGAGGTGTTCCAAAATAATTAGACGGGGGAGTATAGGTAAAAGTGTCCGTATTTCCAGTACCATCAGTAAAAGTAGTTTCGTCTGTAATATTATCGCCCGTAAATTTAAAATAGGGGTCATTTATTCCTCCTGCTGCAGTAGCGGTGAATGTAATACTTGAAGGAGAAGGATTTGCTCCAGTAGCGTCATAAGCAACTGTATAACTATCCGAAGTTAGAGTAACAGTAGGAGAACTGGCTCCGTCAGAAACTATAGGAACTGTTTCCGAATCTAAAAGTACAGTATCTCCGGAATCATAAAGTTCTATATTGATAGAAGTATTTGACGAAGTAAAAGAGCTAAACGTAGTGCTACTTTCAGAGGCTGAACTCGTATATGTAGGAGTAGAGCTAGAGTCTAAATAAATTCTAAAGATTCCTGAGTATGCAGTTCCTGTAACAGAGCCGTATCTTGTCGTTGCACTTATATCAATAGAGGAAGCTGTTAAAGTATCTGAGTTAGGATTATAACCAACTACATTACGATCTACTATTATATCATATACTCTTCCAGCAAAACCATCCCTTACTTTTGAAACTGTAAAATCTTTTGTTAATGTAGGATATCCCAGCTTATTTGCTTCAAATCTAACAAAACCATCTACATATGCATTTGTGAGGTCGGTAATTGTATAAGTATCCGTCCCATCAAAAGATCCAGTAATTCCAGAAGAAACTGTAGGGGTTGTAATAGTCCAGCCCGTAGCTAAGCTAGTTCCTTCGTATACCTGCGCTGTAGAAGATATACTTATAGTTCCGACATCTCCATCTTCATCTGAACCTACCGTCACATTATCATTATTTAAATCTAGAACCGCATTCCCTAAAGCGGATGTAGTTTTAGAAAAAGATTGAGTTCTCGTAACCTCTGTCAAGTTTTCTAAGTTAATATTGAAATCTATAGAACCTGTCTTTTCAGTAGCTGAAAAAGCTGTAATATTTCCGTAAACTATAGAATTTCCTACAATAGCTGGAGTAGTGTCTGCTGTTATATTGGTTTCTTGAATAGAAGATATAGAAAATTCGCCTGTTCCTGGAGTACTTCCAATAACGGGAGTTAGCTGATTACTACCCTTTAAAACACTTATCGATATTCCTGAACCTACTGTAGAAGTTAAGGGAAACTCGTCTGGACTCGTACTAACATCTACAGTAGAGGGCAGACTTACATTATCGTTAGATAAATTTATACTATAAGAATCTTGCCCATCGACATTTACATAAAAAATTGGAGTTACTGTTCCTCCAGAATTTTGAATTTTTGCAAGAATAGCGTCTGTTTCTGTGTTGGGAGAATAAGATACCTTGTATAAATAGCTATTTGAATAGTTTCTTAAAAGCGGAGAATCTAATATTAAAACCTGATCGCTTACTATATTATGTATTCTTCTATACTCCGAAATAGCAACCTCTGTGGAAATAACTGAACCCGTAGTTATTTTTACTAAGTCTCCTACTGCTAAGTCTGTTAAAAAAGAAGTTCCTGAACCTGTAATAATTCTAGTAAACTCTGACGAATTTACAAAACTGCCACTGATTGAAGACAACCCATTATTTGAAGAACCTAAAAGCTTGTAATACTGAAAATCTATAGTATTGCCGCTAATATCCTCCGCAACAGTATCCGTATGTATTTGTAATGCTCTCCAAGGATTTATAGCTTGGGGAGGGCTTAGTAAATCTAAAGTAGCTTCTTCAAAATCAAACAATAAGTACGCCGACTCATTTGAACCTAAGGAAGAAAAATCTTCTGAAGTGGCGTCTGCAGAGTTTGTATTATTTACAAATTGTACATTATTTGGGGTAGTGTAGGTATAGTTTGGGGTAGAAAACTCTATTTTATCTGTGTTTGTGTTGAATACAAGATTTCCACTCAGGGTTCCTCCTACAGATACCCCCAATAAAGAATTTTTGATGGAAGAAAAAGAACTTTCCGAAAAAATCTCTGTCCATTCTGAATAAGAATTTTGATCGCTTTTTACCCTTACAGCAATATAGTAGGAGCCGGAAGAAATATTAGGAAATTCAATAGAATTAATACTAGGTTGTATATTTTCTACAGAGACTGTCTCCCCGAAGAAATTATGCTTAACTTCATAGCTTTGAATGTATCTATACTCTCTTGTAAAAGTACCATTGTCTGCTTCGAATTCTTCCGTAGGACTAGTCCAAGAAATTACTGCCTTAAAGCTATCTGAAGCGGAAATTTCTGAAGAGTTTCCAGAAGCGGGTATAAAATCTAGAAAAATATCTGAAGGCGCAGGTACTTTTGCTGCTAAAGCGGAGGTATTTTGATACCTATTAGTTACTACAGGTTTTTCTCGCTCTATTTCGTCAAATTTAGTTTCTGCGTACCTGCTAGCAGTGATTGAATATTCTCCCGAATTTTCTTCGGAGATACCCATAACTCTATACTTATAGATATCTTGAGTATTTACGTCTCTCTCAACTACTGCCCAAATAGTGTCATTATTCGGTATAGAAGAAAAGCCTCCTAAAACGACTACTGTTTTAGTTGCGGAAGTATAACTAGAAAGTTGTTTAACCTCTATTCTAGAGTCTTCTGAAAACTGTACAGATACAGGATCTCCATTAGTATCAACTAAATTAGCTGCAAACTCTGCATCAACTGCAGAATTATCTAATAAAGCTGTATTAGAGGCATCCTTTAAAACTAACTCTCCACGAGAGTAAGTATTTCCATTACCCATATCGACAGAATCTTGTTGAAGATATAAAGCATTTCCGGGATATATTAAATAAAGATTGTAATCTGTTGCTGCTCCTGATAAAGTAATATCTCTATCTAATACTACAGTATCTAGAGCAGAGGAAGAGGAGATCCTACCGCTTTGTTCAATACTAAATAGTGTCTGATCTTGAACATTAACGATGTCTCCTGGCCTCAAAAAAGCCGCATTAATACCTGTAGAGAATGTAATGATTTCAGTTTCTAGCGCATCAGTTTTTAAATGCCATTCGGCTAGTCTCTCTGCCTGGCTCTCAGAAGTACAACCAAAAGCTACAATATCTTTTTGTATAATTCTTCCCTGCTTTATAATATCAGCAGTATCTTCTATAGTTTTTACTGTTTTTTTGTAAAGTTCTTCGGGGTTATTCCAAGTAACATTTATTTGATTACTTCTTGCTCTTTGCCCAGTATAAGTGTAATCAAAAACTCCCTCCTTTACATTACCTTGAGTAAAAGTATAAACCGGTTCCTTAGGAGAGTCTTGAATTGCTGTTATTTGTCCATCAATCCAAAACATCATACTTCTAAAAACTGTGGCGAGATCTTTTAAAACTTTATACGCTTCTTCCTGCCTAGAAAGATAAACATTACAGGTAAATCTAGGCTCAAGACCTCCCTTACCGTCAGAAACTAATTCATCACAGTATCTAGCTATCTGATATAAAGAATATATATCTATATCAGATTCTTCTAAAAACTCTCCTAGACCGATTTCTTTATCTGTTAAGATATCGTAAAAAATCCAGGCAGGATTGTTTGTATAGGTTTTTCTAAAGTTAACACTTGTAGGGTCTGTTCCAGTACCTCTAAAAGTTCCGTCCCACGTTACATAGCTACCAGTATCCACACCGGTGGTTTTATTCCGTGTATACTTTGCTTCATTAGAGTTTAATTCTTCTCTAGTCAGGTAATTAGTAGGCACTCTGACCTTTCTTCCTCTGATATGATAAGATCGAGAAGGAGGAGTATTATATGTTTCAGCATTAAACTTAACTACAGAATAAGCACTAGTCGGGTATCTTAACCTGTCAAAAATATAACAGTCTACACTTTTAAGAATGGAATTTCCAGTAAAGCTATTATTAGACCTAGTGTATTCACTAGTAGACTCCGGACTCATTCTTCTAATTAAAAGTCTCCACTCATCAAAAGGTTTGATAGGCGTTAAGTCTACTCTAAATGTAGCTAAAAATCCCGGACTATTTCCTCTTCTAATTATGAGTCCAGTACTATCCCCTCTGTAAGAAGATTTATCTGAAGCAGAGTCGCCGTATATATAATCTCTTGCTGCCAGCTTTAAACCGTCTTTAGCTCCTGGAGCAGTCCAGTTAGGTGCGGCTTGAGTATCTGGATTAAATGTTTCCGGATTATACTGTTGGGGAGAAAAACTAGCATAACTATTTCCATACTCTAATCTACTCTCCCAAGTCTGTTGTCCTGCGGGCCTCCACTGCAAAATTATCTGGAACTCTGCATATGCTTGTATATCATTTCCTAAATCAGTAACATGCCTAAGACCTGCTGGAAATTCAATATTTATATCTACTGCGTCAATTTCTTCGGAAGTATTTTGTCCGAAAGACTGTGCCGAACTTGCAAATATTAACTCTGATTGAGCTCCCGGGTTTGGGTTACCCCCAAAACTCGACCACGTAATAGCAGATCCTTGCGCGAAAGAAAAAGCAGCGCTAGGAACGTAGGCACCTATAGAATATGGCTGTTGATCTTTCGTACCAGTAAAAATGGAAACGTGAGAGCCATCATAGCGTAGCTTGGCACTACCTGTCCCTAAAATTCCTGGCGATACCCTTACTGGAACGGATCCGCCTGGAATATTGGGAGCGGCATTAGATAAAGTAGCAGTTCCTGATGTAGGGTTTCCGTCTAATTTTGATAAAAAATCTACAGAGATCGAGGCCCCATTACTTGCATCCCCAGAGAGAGGGGGTTTTATTGTTGCAGTTGTGTTATTTTGAGATACAGAGTAAGTTACCCAGGTTATTCCTGATCCAGTATCAGAGCTTGTTGCGGCAGATAAGTCAGAGCTATCCCCTGCCGATGCTCCGGTACTGTTATTTGTTGCTCTGTAGTAAAAACCGTCTGAGCCCTCTACAACATCATTTTGACTGTAGTTTTGTCCAGTAGCCCAATTCCCTAAAATAGTAACATTAGGGTCATAAAAGGAAGTAAGGATACAGGTGTGCACGGAGCCATCAGAAAGAGTTATTCTTACAAAATGGTTTACAAAATCTTCAAAAATTGCAGGTCCAGTGCCTGAAGGGTTATTTAAGTATTTCTTCTGGAAAAAAGCCCCGTCAGTAACAGAAATTTCATCAGAACCCTTAACGGCAGCAGACGACAAAGTTGTAGAGTCTCCTGCTTGTCGTACAAGAACATATCTGTCCCCATTAACTACATCGACTCCATCAAAGAGTTTTCCGTAGCTTGTTATTTGGGCAACGCCACCCGGACCACTATTAGCTATAGTGCCTGAACCATACTTTGGCGCTATAGAGCCTGCAGTATCTTCATCTACTAGAGAGGTTCCATTAAAATAAACTCCGGCATATCCTCCTACTACCCCTTCAATTTCCCCTTGGGCAATTAAATCGTATAGAGTTCCTGCTTGTCTTCTGGTAGTATTAAAAAATGCCATTAATTATCTCCCGTACTCATCTTCGTCAGTCTTTCCATCTAACCCATAATTATTTACAAAAGAAAGTCCTGGTATATAGAGATTTGCTAAAGCCGAGGAACCGTCTGTAACATACCCTGAACCACTGAAAACTCCTCCCTGTTTCCCGGAAGGCTGATAATATTGCGATATTGGAGCGCCGCCAACTACCAACTCCCCATAGGCGACGGGGACAGGCAAGCCTTGGGTAATGCTATTAGTGGGTCCATCGAATAGATAACTTTCATCCGTTCCCGCATCAACTTCTGGTCCTGGCATCATTATTTGTGAGATGCCTGTCAAAGCTAAGTTTACGGCGACGGAAGCCGCAATTAACTGAGGAGTGGTTAATGCGGCATAACCTGCAGCCTGTACGCCTCCTAGCTGTACACCCGCTAAAGTTCCTGTTCCTGCTGTAGTCCCTGTTACAGTAGTTCCTGCTGCTTGTAGGGCTAATGGACTGCCTGGAATAAAAAATAGAGCAGCAATAGCTAAAGCAGCTAAAATTTTGGCTCCTCCACTTTTTGATCCTGAAGGAACCTCTGTAATTACAATATCCTCGTCATTAAGACTTAAAAGAAGTTCAGGCTCTTCAGATAAGATTTCTGATCCTCTTCGAATTTCAAATCCAACGCCATTTTCTGCAGCATCTATTATATATTTTCTAAACCCCGGGGTTTGACACTCAATAAGTTTAAAAATATCTCTAATAGTTTTACACTGAGTTTCCCAATAGTCTCCGAACTGAGAAATTCCTCCGTTTAAATAAACTCTTTGCATCTTACAAACCTTTTGACATGTTGTCTATACCCGGAGTAGAGAGACTCTCGGCAAGAAAGTCTATATACTGCATGGTGCATAAAAATATCTTCTTTTAAATAAATTCCACAATGGTTGGGAACTTCACAATATACTTGAAAAATAATTCCATCGTGCTCTCTTGGCTGCTCTACCTCTACAAAACCAAAAGCATCAAATAAATCATCAAAATAATTTAACCCTTTTAACCACCAATCATCTTCAAAAGGGATTGATGGAAGAGTTATACCTAAGTCAGAGTAATAGTCTCGAACTAAAGAATAACAGTCATACTTTCCGAATAAGTACTCTCTTCCCAATAGAGGGGATTTTAATTGCTCAGGAATATGCTCATATTTTTTCATTGTTTCCAAAGAATATATATGATAGGGTATACCTAAAAAATTACTAGTCTGAATGTCTGCCTCGCTAGGCTCTTCGCTCCCTTCTGGATGGCTGTGTACTATAGCGTATATATCTCCAGATAGTCCTGCCTTTATATATTCTTTTGGATCTATATAAAAATCTTCGGTAGGATTATCTGACTTATTCTCGCAGGGAATCCAGTAAAGTTTTCCTCGCTTATTCAGAAGAATACCACATCCTTCTTCTGGAAATTTTTCTACAAAATATTCAACTATCTCTTTATCGTTTTTGTAAGGAACCAGGGAAACCTCCAAAAGGTAATGAAACTTGACTTTTATTTGGAGAAACTTCCACTCCCCCAGCAGGAGAAGTTTGTTGCTTCGCATAAAACCTTAGCCTGCAAGAAGCAAGAGTTTTTCCACATACATCTCCTCCGGTCCAATACGGCCCTTCTTCTCTGGCCTGATGATTATTTGAATCCTGAGAAATCTTTACTTGCCACAATTCTCCGCTCTCTAAAACATATTCATTGAATCTGCTGTCCTTATAGGCGTCATACTGTCCTGAAGAAGAATATGTTTGGTAACCCCAAACTCTTCTCCAATTAGTTTTATCAGAATCTGAAGGAGTACTGGTTGTAGCTGTTAAAGCTTGCCAATAATTTGTTCTATTTGCGGCTTGTAAAACTCCTGATGAGGTTACCTTATAAAAGCCTTCCGGAGTTATGTCTACAGTAGAATAATAATCGCCAGCGGTGGCTGTTCCCGCCCAGGCTGTAAAAGTTACGGTAGGCGGTAAAATATATTCGTCATTTCTTGTCATAAACAAGCTATCGTTAGTTTTTCTAAATTTTGCTTCCCAGTCACAACCACCTACTCTATCATGAAAATCTATGGAGGTCTGTGCAGCCTTATATTTAAAAGGACATGCTCCTCCTACAATAACTCTCCTAGGTAACTGAATTCCTGCGAGATCGAAAGGAGTCGAAAGCTCAAACTCAACCTGAAGAACGTTCTTGCTTTTAATTCTATCTATAATATATACTTGTTTTGGTAGCTCTACCGGAGGATTAGAGTCTCCGGATTCTCCCACTAAATATCTTTGAAAGGTTGTTCTTCTAGTCAGTCTTCTTCCTATAAGGCTTTCAAAATCAGAATTAATAACTGTTCTTATAGTGTTTTCTAAATTTGCTATTTTTACGGAGGGTCTACTATAAGAACCGTCTGAAGATATATCAAAACCTTCGGCACTTATAGGAAAAGGCACGTAAGTTTGTGCGACTCCAGCAGAATCTCTAAATTGAATCTCTGAAACAACATCATCATTTAAGCCAGAGGGAGAAAAATATAATTTGTCTCCGACAGAGTTATACTCTAATTCATAAAGTATTACTAAAGCGGAACCAGGATCCTGCTTCTGAGCATCTTGTATAGCTTCATTTGTCATGCTTCATATACTCTTCTTAAAGTGGCTGAACAAGAATTAACTTCTGTGTTGAAATAAGTCTGGCTATAGTCTTCACAAACTACTTTTACAATTTGTTCTCCAGAACCGTTAGGAATTGTAAAATTAAAAGAAGTTACTCCCTTATTAGTGTCTAAAAAATCTATAATATCGTCTATCTCTTGATTTGGTCTATTGTTAAAAGAAACTTGATATGTTTCTTTAACACTGTTTATACCTCTTTGAAGTCTTTGCTCATATCCGTCTCCAAATTCTATTTTATAAACATTTGGTTGAGAACTTTTTCCTATATTTCTATCAGGAACTACATTTCCCGTAGCCCCTCCTACATTAAATCCTAGTGCCATTATGCCGCTCCATAGGGGCTAAGAATGCCTCCCGGTCTTTTCTGTCTTTGTAACTCTTCCTGAACTGCTCCGGCAATAACTCTTCCAATATTTAAACCTTGCTGAGAATTTCCTTCAGCTTGTGAAGAGGAACTACCATCCATTGACACATTTACAGTCACATTATTTGTATTTGCCCCGCCTTGCATTGCAACTGGTATTGATTTTCCGTCTGGAAGTGGAACTACTGCTTCCGTGCCGTGAAGAATTGCTGGGTATCCTGAAGTGGAGCCCTTTGCAATACCTCCACCGTCATAACTCATCTGTTTGCCGTTGGAGAACACTCCACCGTTTCTTGCAGAAATAGTTGCGCCAGCATTCCCAAGAAAACTTTGAAAACCCCCAAAAAAGGGAGTACCTAAAGCTCTCATTACCAACATTCTGGCTATAATAGAAGATAACTCTTTTAAAATTGATACTGCCATATTCTTAAAAGCGTCCTTCAGTGACATTGTACCCTCTATCAACCCCTCTATACCCGACTGAAGAGAGTTGTTAAAAGTATCTACGACAGATTTTTTAGCTTCTAATACTCTTAAAATATCTTGCTGCTTTTCAAATTCTGTTCTTGCAGCTTCAATTTGAGCCGGTGTTGCGTTAATATTTGCTAGTTTATATTCTAAAACTTGTTCCTCTATTTTTGCTTGTTCGGCAGAAATGTATGAAAGTTGTGATTGTAGTCTTGCTTTTTCAGTATCAGCATAAATCGAGTTTAAAGAAATTTGGGCTTTTTGTTTTGCTATGTCTAAATCTAGCTGCGCTTTCTCTAGATTTGTTTGAGCTATTTGTTGTTGGAGAATAGATACCATTAACTCGTCTTTCTTTATAAATCCATTCTCAAATAATAGTGCATTCTCACGATAAGTATTGTCTGCAATATCTTTTTGAATTTTTGCCTGTTCTATTCTTGCCTGTAATTGAGTCTGTTGTGCTGTTTCTACCGCCCTTGCCTGAGAAACTCCAAAAGAAGAAACACCAGAAGAAGCTATCTCAACACCTAAATTTGCTCTTGCGGAGTCTACTCTTGACCTAGCTTGTGCTGCTGCTAATTTTGCTCTTTTATCTTCAAAACCTGCTTGTATTATTTTTAAATCAAGAAGCTCTTTTTGTATATCTCTTTCTCTCTCTGCAATAGCAACACGAGCATCTGCTTGATCTAATTGACTTTGGGCCGTTCTTCTTTCTTCATCGGTAAAAGACTTTGCATCCTTCTGGCGAGCAGTATCTATTGCAGCTAAATTAGCTTTGGCGATAGTTTGAGATCTTAATGCATCATTAACCTTTAAGTCTAACCCTTCTTGCTCGAGTCTTAGGTTGGTTACTTTTTCTTCGGAAAGAATCCCTTTTGTTTTTTCTGTACCCAGTTTCTTTTCAATAGCGAGATTTTTCTCGCCAAACTTTATAATATTCTCTTCGACTTTCCCAAGCTCAGTTTGAAGTGCTGTTAATCTAACAACTTGTGCCTGATATCTTTCTATATCTTTTTGTGACTGTTCTCTCTTTTCAGCATTTTCTGTGGCGGCTCTATCAGCTAACTCAAATTCTGCTCTTGCCTGCTCTAAAGCGGTATTAGCTTCTGATACAAGTCTCTTATTTATTATTATAGATGCTTTATTTTCAAGAACTCTCCCACGAACTTGATTTATTGGGTCGTTTCGAGCATCTCGAAGAGCTTTCGCTCTTTCTAATGCATAAAGTCTAGCATCTTCAAGAGCGTCTTTCTTAATTTTTCTCTCATTTTCGACGCCCCCTGAACCAGCTCTTAATTCGTTGAGCTTTGACTGTAGCTCAGGTATAAATTTATCTGCGTCTTTAAGTCCTGTTGCAATATTATCTGATATTTGAAAAAATGGATTCTCAGCCTTTACACCGATCGCATTTTTTATAGAATCTTGTATTTTTTTAGTGGTATCTTCAAATCTTTGTAAAGCTACTCCAGCTTCTACAATTTTTGAAACTAATTTAGATAATTCATCAACAGCAGGAAAAGCTCCTGTTTTTTCTAGTTGTGCTAATCCTTCTCTGAACCCTGCAAATCTAGAGTCTAACTGCACAAGAAGATCTATAGAGCTTGTTAGTTCTTTAAAAGCTTGTGCTTTCTTTTCTGGATCGGCATCTCCAAGATTTTCAAATATTTTAATTCGTCGAATAATATCGGAACTTGCAATTGCGTTTCCGAGTTGAGTTACATACTCTTCTAAAGATAAATTTACATCATTTCTAATCTGCAAACTTCTTTCTAGTTCTTCGTTTAGCTGCTGTGAAGTACTTATAAATTTATCTGCGGAATTATTTGCTTTTTCAATTGCTTCAGGAATAGGATTAAAATATCTAAAAAGTTCTTTTCCGAGATCTACTAACAAAAATCCGAGACCGATAAAAGGTAAAGCATTTAGGGCTTTTCCAAGACCAATTAAACCAAACTTTAAAGTTCCTATAAACTTTCCAGCATCGGCAGTGACTCTTGCGTATCCTGCTGAAATTAATGCGAAGTATCGGGCAAATCCAGTTTTTTGTTCTGCTAAGGCTGTCTTCTGAGCTGCATTAATAATCGCAATACTTCTTAAAAGTTGTCTTCGCTCAGCTAGGTCTCCTTTTAAAACAACCGTATTCTTTGCTTTTGCAGCTTTTTCTAAAATCTTGAGCTGACCTTCAGTAACTCTTCCAGTCTCTCTTATTTTCTTTATAGTCTTGTTACTAGTGTTTCCAAGACGCAGCACTTCATTTCCAGCATCTTCTAAGCTTCCCCCAATCGCCTCTATGGTTGGAATTGCTGGAGTAAATGCTCTTACAAAGCTAGTTGCGATTACGGTGAGAATTGCCCCAAAACTTAAAAGGTTTTCAGAAAGAAAGTTAAATACAGGAGCGAAACCTTTCGTCGCTATTTGCTGAACGGGAAGTAGTAATTGGTCAAAACTTGCAGTTAAACGATTTACAGCCTGTCCTGCAGGGTCAATAATTTCTGCAATTTTTCCGTATTTTTCTTCAGCTTGTCCAAGAACTTCGTTTGCAACCGCTTGCTGTTTTTCAAAGGTTGTCAGTTCACGAGCATTAATCCCAAGAGCTTCTGCATATTTTTTCGAAGCGTCTTCGAGTCTTAGAATAATACCTAATTCATCAAGAAGTTCAGGTTCTGCTTTCGTTACACCACGAACTAAACGATTAAAAGAATCTGTTAAATCTCTACCAAGAACGGCAGAAGCATTTTTTGCTGCGGAAGCGAGTCCTTCTAACTGACCAGAAGATAGACCTGCGGAAGTACCAATTGCGGCGGCGGAAGCTGCTTCCTTGAATGAAAGCATTCCATTTGTAGCGTCTCTTAAAGCATTCGTAATAGTTCCGTAAGCTACACCGGTAACAGCTCCAAGAGCTTTCTGACCTTCTATAAGATTAGTTACATCGGCAGCATTTTTGAATGCTTGAAGAACGGCGGTGACTGCAAATACGTTAGCAGCAAAAGTTGCATAAGCAGGAACAAGACCCCCAGTAATGCCTTGAGCCATTTTAGAGAAGTTTTTTGAGGTATTCGACGACGCTTGTGCAGCGCCTTTTAATTGACGGTCAGCACTGGCTGCGCTTTTTCCAACACGCTCCATTCCAGAGCCAAGTTTCTTAGCACTCTTCTCTGTAAGGCGCATCGTGCCGTTGTCATCAACGAGTATGCTTACTTTTACTTCTCTTGCCATTATCCCTGCACATTATGGGTGTAAGTCTTGCCACCCGCTTTGGCTTTTCGTTCTTCAGCCTTTCTCTTTTTCTCAAGCTTGTCGTTTATTCGTTTTACTTGAGAATTTTCTATATGAGTAATAAAAAACACAACGGTCTTTTTATCTTCTACTTCAAATAGATCTAAAAAGAAATCAATACTGGACCAGTCTTTTCCGAAGTAACTACCAGACATACCATCCCAACGATCGGGCATGTGGTTGAAGACAATAAAAGCATATTGTACTTCTTCGGGGAACCTATCTAAAGATACGGGGGCTCTGGAAGGATCTGGCTCTTTGCCGAGTTGCTCGCACATTGCCAGATATTTTTCATAGGAAATATCAGCTTCTTGCTCAAAAGATTTTTCTACAAGTCGGAGACATTCTTCGACTTGTTTTTCGTAAAATTTTCGAGATCACCAAGAGTTTCCGTTACCCAAGTATCGAAAGAGTTTGAGTTCTTCATTAGAATTTCCGCCTCTTCTTGAGAGTATGGAAGTTCTGCATCAGGGTCCATTCCATCAGTATCTACTAATAGAAGCTCTTCTAAATAAGATAACTTAAGACCGGACCAGCCTTTGATAACTGCTTTACAATACTCAGTGAGAAACTTATCTTCATCTAATACTTCTTCTGCTTGATGAGTTGAACGATTGAATTTTTTGTTGAGACATTTCTTGCGAAGTGCAAGTAGTTCTTCTCTGGCCAAATAACATAGGTCCACAGAAAAACCCACCATGCCCGGAAAATCAATCGAAACGGTCATGGAAGGTTTCATTAAACTTTTTAGGGAGATTTCACTCATATAACTTAATCCTTCTTATAATTAAAGAAGGGGGAGCAAATACTCCCCCGATTTTTTAAATTATACAAAAGTGAACTCTAAAAGTCAAGAACTATTTTTAGGGAGCTACACCTCTATAAATAATTGTTGCTTCATCCGGATTATCAGCATCGCCCCCGGAAGGTTGACCGTGGAATGCGATATCGAGAGTGAGCAAGTCCTCAACATTAATTACAGGAATTTCTAAGTGAGCATTCGGTAAATCAAAAGTTACTGAAGGTGCTGCCGTACTTCCTACGTTGATTGCCATGTTGAAGATATTTCTTACAGTGTCCCTGTCAGATACGAGATCTGCGAAGAGTTCACCTGACTTGCTATTTGCAGCATCGTTGTCAAGGTAACAAGTAAGATTTCCTGAGATTGATCGAGTTCCTGTAATATTTGCCAGAGGTGCATTTACAAGACCGAGTTCTTCAGGAGTCAAATAAGAAATATTGTTCTCGAAGTTGATACTTCCGCCAGTCAATACAATATCGTAAGTATCGGGGTTGGGGCTATGAGTAGACTGTTCCCAGGATAAAGTTACTGTTGAGATACGGTTACGGATAAAGTTTGCAGAAGAAGCTACGCCAAGAGTTTCAGTAGGCGTAACTGTGGCAGCAGCTAAGTCATCAAGCTGAACGCCGAAACCGCTCCACTGAATGGTTGCAATTCCGTCGATATCAAAATCAACAGTTGCAGAGTTTACTACCGAGTCAGAAATTTTATACACCTGTGAAGCTCCTCCAGCAT
>Ga0181575_10001741_pt1 | contig 15608 bp, 6 predicted proteins | sample 101ome_23_FD_145599 | JGI IMG/M metagenome (GOLD analysis project Ga0181575, IMG submission 145599) | Coastal salt marsh microbial communities from the Groves Creek Marsh, Skidaway Island, Georgia - 101411CT metaG (spades assembly) | ecosystem: Environmental > Aquatic > Marine > Intertidal zone... | reverse complement strand
GGCGTTTTGTCCTGCAAACCCGTTCCGATGATCGCGGCAAGACCTGGCGACGCTGGAAAGACGCGTTGCCGCAAACCGGCGTGTGGGATCGTCCGCGCATCTGGACGCTGGCGCATTTGAAAGGCGAGGCCGAATGGTGGACCGACGACACGCTGATCGGCGTCGGCAACACCACGCCGAAAGCGGGCAAGAAGTTTCCCCGCGCCAATGCGGTCTACCTTTCGACCGATCGCGGCAAGTCCTGGCAAATGCTCGGCGGCAAACCGATCGACGAGTTCTACCCGGACGGCGGCTACGGAGATCTCGAATACGATCCGGCGACCGGCTGGTTTATCTATCTTTCCTATCGCGGCACGGGACTCCACGGGAACGCCGAGATCGTGCAGTATCGGTTTCGACTGAAAGAATCGGGAGAGATCAGAGAGCACAAGGTCACTGCTGAACCCATCATCAATCAATGACACGATTCTAGCTGTTGCTTTTCTCGTTGGTATTTGGCGAAATTTACAGAAATCATGCTCCCCCTTTACAATGACATGAATAATTCCATCAAAAGACTTGTCGCGAAGTTTGCCATCGCCGTCGCCCTGCTCATGATCGGAGGCGAAGCAGAACTTTTTGCAGACGAAAAAGGCAACGACTCCATAGCCGAACAATTTCTAAGACGTGTTGATTTGACCCGGCCGGAGTTGGCGGAACTGTCGCGGCGGGCGGACGCTGGAGACTACTCCGGAGCTCTTATTGCCTACCGTGACTATTTTGTCGAGAAATGCAGCCGTTTGCCTGTGGAAACCTGCCGCTACTGGGCGTTCGCCTACACCAACCCGGAGAAGTTATTGGATGATGGCGTTGTCGGCATGGGCGCCTACGGCGGCAAGGGCACGACCGCTCCGGTCAAGATCGGAAAGCCCGGCGAAGTCAACTGGTTTCCGGAAGTGCCGAAAATCCCATATTTTGCCAGTGATCTGCCGCGTTTCTACTGGGCCAACAAGCTGGCGCGCCGCTACGTCGCCGACCGCGATCCGCGTTATCTTGAAGCGTTCGTCGGTTACTTTGCCGATCACGCCCGCAACCATCAGCGGCAGTATGAAGCATTCATGAGAACTGATTGGAAAGGCCGCTATGAACGGCCCGAGTGGGCGGTGAAGACGATACTTTTCCATGCGGATCGCCTGCACGTTTTTCGTACCGGCATCATCGCCGCCTGCAAGACAGAAGGCACCGTCAGCTTCGACCGTGAACCGGCCGTGCCGGTCGTGAACGCCAGCCTCGAACAGATCAAGCAGGCGATCGATCCGGAAGAACTGGCGACCGCGCTGATGGGGTTCGCGGACGGCACGCTGAACCGATTCCTGGATGGACGCTTGAACCTGCCGAAAACCCCGAACCAGCAGTTGGATATGGCTTACTGCATGCTGACCTATGCCCATCTGCTCAGCGCATTCAAAAAAGCCTCAGACTGGGAGGAATTCGCAAAACAAGCCTACGGCCGCTACTTCAACGCCGGGGCCATACTGGCGGACGGCACCGATATGGAACAGTCGTTCAACTACAACTGGGGACCGGTCGGTAAAACCGCCGGCCTCCTGTTGTGGTATACTGCCCCGGCAACCCGGCCGGACTGGGTCAAGCACTGCTTCGACCGGGCGCTCTATCGTTTGCGCATGTACGCGGCATTGGTCAAACCTACCGGGCCGGTTCCCGGCATGGGCACCTACTCTGCCACCGGCAACCGCGACGGGTTCCGGGAAAACTTCGCAAAATTCAATACCGTGTTCGATGACCCGTTGACCGCAAAGGTGCTGAATCGGCAGTGGGGCGATAACAGCATGGCGGCCCCGGCCTTCAAGTCGATTGCCTTTCCCTATGGCGGCTACTATGCGTTGCGCAGCGGCTGGGACAAGCGGGACCAGTTTCTGTTCTTCAAGGCCAGCCGACCAGGCGTGGGACACTGCGAAGGCAACGACATCCTCAATATACAATTGACCTCTTTCGGCAAGGACCTCCTGCCGCGGGCCGGCGCAGTGTCCTACGACCACAAGGACCCCTTCAAACCTTATTTTCTGCACTCATTCTCCGCCAATACCGTGGTGGTCGATGGGCTCTCGATCAATACCCATCCGTTTCAAAACAAGGTCGCAACCTTCCACGAGCCACTCGACGGACGCTGGCATACCTCGTCGGCTTTTGATTTTACTGAAGGCACCTATCGGCACGGCTACGGCAAAGGCAATCCTTCCACGATCAGCGACGTCACCCACCAGCGTCAGATCTTTTTCGTCAAACCCGCGGGCCTTTGGATCATCGTCGACCGAATGAACAGCGAGAACGAGCACGCCTACACACAAATCTGGAACCTGCATCCGGACTTTGCCGCCGACCAGGTGGTTTGCGATGATGCACACGACCGCTTTGAGACGCAGGCACTGGCCGGGCCCAATGTCGGCCTTTACCATTTCGGCAGGGCCGCGCGAAGTTACACAACATTCCGCGGTCAGATGGAGCCGGACGTGCGCGGCTGGGCCAGGACTCAGGGCGGCCTGGTCGAGGCGACCGACATCCACGTCAACTGGCAGGGCGACGGCGACCAGTTGCTGATCACCCTGATCGAACCGCGTCCGGCTTTGGAAAGCGCCATCGTTGCGCTCAAGTCCATTGGCGAAAACGGTTTCACCGCCACCCTGCGCAATGGAACAGAGATCGCCTTTCAGACCGTGCTGACGCCGCAGCCCCTGTCAGCCGGTCCGCTCAAGGCCAACGCGGCCGCGCTGCTAACCGTGCGAACTCTGCAAGGGAATACAACCCGCGGGATCGCCCTGGACTGTACGCGCTTTTGGGACAAGCAACCCGCGGCGGACAGCTTCGAATTCGAGATCGAACCGGGATCCTCGCGGCGTATCGGCAGACCGCATCTCCGCAGCACTCCAATCACCGTCCCGACCGGATTCCATTGGATCGATGGACGGGACGGGCTTAAGCCCCGACTTTCACCTTAGCGATCGAGCAACCACCGAAGATGCCCTCGTTGTTCCATGTGAACGTACCTGAAAAACATATGAATTTTGTCCGAATATATCTGGCAACGGCGCTCACAGCGGCGCTGCTGAGCGGTCACCCGGGGATGGCGGCCGAATTGGAATTGGCGAACCTGTTTTCCGATCACCTTGTCCTGCAACGCGAGAGGGAGGTGCCGGTCTGGGGTTGGGCGGAACCCGGGGAAGCGGTCACCGTTGCCTTTGGCGATCAGCGTAAAGCAGCGACGGCGGACGCAACGGGAAAATGGCGGGTCAATCTCGATCCAATGCCCGCCAGTGCCGTGCCGAGGCAACTGACCGCGACCTCAAGCAAATCGCGGGTCGGGGTCACGGTTGAGAACGTGTTGGTCGGAGAAGTGTGGCTGGGCTCAGGCCAGTCGAACATGGCCATGCAGATGTCAGGGTGTCGTGATTTCGCCGAAGAACAGAGGACCGCGCAGTGGCCGCAGATCCGCATGTTTACCGACCGCTCGGGCCCGGCCATTGAGCCACAGTCCAACACGAAAGGGAACTGGGTCGTCTGCTCACCCAAAACCGTCGGTTCGTTTTCCGGAACGCTCTACTGTTTCGGGCGGGAGATCCATCGGGAACTGAACGTTCCGGTGGGACTCATCAACTCATCGGTTGGCGGCACCCCGATCGAGTCATGGATGCCTGTGGAAGTGCAGACACAGGTGCCGGAACTGAGAGCACGCCATGAAGCCCTGCTTCGTGAATGGCAAACGTTCGACGTAGCAGCTGCCGGAAAAGAACATGAGAATGCGATGGTTCAGTGGGAAAAGGACGTGGCCGCGGCAACAAAGGCGGGCACCCCTCCACCGCGGCGGCCTTATCCCGGCGCCCTCCGCCAACATCAGCGTCAGGGGGCTCCCGGCGGTCTGTTCAACGGGAAAATTGCGCCCCTGGTTCCGTGCGCTCTGCGCGGCATCCTCTGGTATCAGGGCGAACACAATGCCTATTGGGAGACTGCCGGACTTTACCAGCATCAACTGCCGCTGCTGGTTCAGTCCTGGCGCGAGAGGTGGGGGACCGAGCTTCCTTTTGCCTGGGTCCAGTTGCCGAATCTGGCGCGCGGTCAGGAATGGGCCTTGGTGCGGGAAGGCATGTTGAAAACGCTGCGCCTGCCGGAAACCGGCATGGCGGTGACTATCGACATCGGTGAAGCGCACAACATCCATCCCCGCAACAAGCAGGATGTCGGCAAACGCCTCGCGCTGTGGGCACTCGGTGAGGTTTACGGCAGGGAGGTTCCTGCCACCAGCGGTCCTCTGCCGGGCGGCTTTGAAATTCGCGGCGCTGAAGTGGTGTTGTCATTCACACACACGGAAGGCGGCCTGCGTGCCAAAGGCGGCGAGCTGACGGGTTTCATGCTGGCCGGCGCCGACCGGCAATGGCTGCCGGCCTGGGCGCGAATCGAAGACAATCAGGTGGTTGTCTCCCATCCGGAGGTCGAGTCTCCGGTGGCGGTTCGCTACGCATTTGACGGCGATCCTCAGTGCAACCTGATCAATGGCGCCGGGTTGCCGGCCTCGCCGTTCCGCACCGATGACTGGCCGGTGACGGCGGCAAGGACTGCGGCCGGGCCCAAAATCCCCGCAAGCTCTCGGGCAAAGGCATCTGGATCCGCTGAATTATGAAACAAATGATGAAACACATAACTCAATTGTTTGCGATCGGATGCATCGTCATCGCGACTTCCGCTTTCGTTGCTGCGGACTCACCTTCACGGCCAGAGACGCCGGTGACTCCTGAGCTGATTGATCTGTCTGCATATGCCGAGTGGGTGGACGGTGTCAAGCGGTCACTGGACACGCAGCGGCGCGAACTGGCTCCGCAGTGGGTGCTCTGGACGAACCACCCGAATGTGAAGCCGGGGCATAGTGGCATGACGTTCGGGGATTCGAAATCGCCCGGCGCGCGGCATCTGCGGATCGGGTTTCGAGAGGCAATTCCCGTTGGCTCGGTTGTGGTGCGCGGTGGCGGGATGCTCAGTGTGCTTAAGTCCGATGCGGATTACCCGGGCGATCTCAGTGACGACTCGCAGTGGATTGCCGCGCAGCGGCTTGTCGACGCAAAGCCGAGTCGAAATCCGATTCTGGAAACTCGCGTGGGGAGAGCGCTCCGTCAGGGAGTCGGACTGTGGACGTTGCCGCCCGGAGTGAAGACGCGAGCGATTCGGTTTACACATTTTGCGCAGCCGGCGGATGAGAGTTATGCCGCGCATCTCGGCGGGGTGATGGTGCTTGCGGACCGGCTGACCAACCTGGCTCCACTGGCGTACGCCACGGCGGGGTCGAACCAGAAGCACGTCGCGAAAATCATCAATGGTGCTCATGACCAGTGGGGAGAATGGGACAACGTCGATGGGCGAACGGCCACGGATTCCGATCGGCCGGTGATTTCCGAGGATAATCCTGAATGGCTCATGCTCACCTGGCCGCAGGCCGTGAAGATTGATCGGCTGATCCCGTTGTGGGTCGGGTTCGGCACGGCGGAAGTGCTGGCGTATACCGGGCCTGAGTCCCGTCATCCGCGTGAGGCTGACGACGACGACTGGCAATCAGTCGGCATCTATCGCGGGCTGGAAAATGGTTATCCCACGCGACTCTGGCCGAACGCGATGGTGTTTCCCAAACCGGTCGAAACTCGCGCCATCCGGTTGCGGATGATCGAGCCGTCCGTCGGCCGTCACCCACATACCGTTAATCGGCCGGCTGGTGGCAGACGCCTCTGGCTGGGCGAACTGCTGGCGTGTCACAACCTGGCAGATGCTCCGCTGACTTCGTTGCCCGAGCTGAAGGCGACATCGACTCCGGAGACTTTCGCACATGCTCCGGTCCCGGTGCGGTTTCATCTGCCCGAAGACGGTTTCGTCACGCTGGTGATCGAAGACGAGACGGGCCGGCGCGTTCGCAACCTGGTTTCGGAGACACCGTTCCCGGCGGGTGACAATGTCGTGTGGTGGGACGCGACCGACGACCTCGGACGCGACGTCGAAGCCGCTAAACACGGCCTCTACAACATTCCCGCCCAGTTGGTATCCCCAGGCCGGTATACCGCGCGCGGTTTGTGGCGGAAGGAGATTCAGCCGTTTTATGAATTCGCGGTCTATGGCACGGGGAATCCGCCGTGGAGCACGCCCGATCACACTGGAGCCTGGCTGGCCAACCACTCGCCACCGTCGGCCGCGGTCTTCGTGCCGGCAGAAGTATCACCAACCGGCGAGCCGGCCGTCTTTCTGGGCTGCTACATCACCGAAGGCCCGGACGGTTTTGCCTGGGTCGATCTCGACGGAACCAAACGCGGCGGGATGAAGTGGATCGGCGGCAACTGGACGGCGGCTCCTTACCTCGGTCGCGATACCGGACCGGAAGCTCCGGCCGATGTCGCAGCTTATGTCGCCTCGACGTGGGAGACCGACAAGCGGTCTGGCATCAGCGAACTCCGCGTGACTGCGCTGATTCGATCCGGCAGTGGACTGAAGTCTGAACCGGTTGTGACCCATCGGCTCGAATCTTCAGAAGCCGGGTGGCATCAGTTTGAACGGCTCGGCGGCATCGCGGCCTGGAACGGCGTGATTGTGTGCAGTTTCCGGCAGGAAGATCATCTGCTGTGGATCGACGCGGTAGCGGGCAAGGTGCTGGGAACTGTAAACGTTCCTAGTCCGCGAGGAGTCGCCTTCGATTCCCGCGGTCGGCTGCTGGTGTTGTCGAGCAACAAGCTGTTGCGATTTGCCCAGGCGCGGGACCCGAAGACGCTGTCGCAACCGGAGACCGTGATTAGCGAGGGTCTGGACGATCCGTTTGGATTGACGCTGGATGTCGACGACAAGATCTACATCAGCGATCATGGCCAGAGTCACCAAGTGAAACTCTTCGCGGCCGACGGAAAACCGATTCGCACGATCGGTCATCCCGGCAAACCCAAAGCCGGCGACTACGACGAGCTGCACATGAATCACCCGGCGGGCCTGGCCGTGGATTCGAAGGGACAGATCTGGGTCACCGAACACGACTATCTTCCCAAGCGAGTCAGCGTCTGGTCCCAAAAGGGCGAACTGGTCAACGCGTTCTACGGCCCGGGCAAATACGGCGGTGGCGGCGCTCTCGATTCCGTCGACCCGTCCCTCTTCTACTATGCCGATGAAGCGCGCGGTTCGCTGGAGTTCGCTCTGGATTGGAACAACGGGACGTCGAAACTGAAGCGGGTTCTCTACCGTGCTGACGCGGACTTTCCCCTGCCGTTTCGCGCGGCCGCTCCGGAGAGATCAATTTATCACAAAGGACAGCGTTACTTCACCAATTGCTACAACACCAACCCGGTCGCCGGTCACTCGACGGCGTTTCTCTTCCACGATCGCGACGGGGTTGCCCAACCTGTCGCCGCGATGGGCATGGCCAATCATTGGGAGTTGCTCAAGACGGAGCCGTTTCTGTCGCTGTGGCCTGAGGGAAGCGATCCGCACTCCAAAAACACTCACGGTCACGGCGGCAAGAACCAGGTCTTCTTTGCCTGGAGCGACCTCAACGCCGACGCCCGCGTGCAACCCGGAGAAGTGTGGATGGAGCAGGCAGTCTGTGGCGGCGTCACCGTGATGGACGACCTCTCGTTTTGCGTCGCCCGACTGAATGACAATGCGGTCCGGTTTCCTGTAGTGGAATTCGCCAGAATTCCCTCAGGGCAATCCGAGAGAGGAATTCTGGCGAATCCCACTACGGCGGGTGTTCCCATTTACGAACGCGCGAAACGAGTCGTCCTGGCCGACGGCGCGCAGCGTCCCGGTTCGTCCGGTGGCGATCAGGTGCTGGCTGACGAAAGCGGCGAAGCCGTGATCACTCTAGGAGTGGAGCCGTTTCACCAGCATTCGCTCAGCGGTACCCGCGACGGGAAGCCGGTCTGGAGCTACCCCAGTCCGTGGCCCGGTCTGCATGCCTCGCACGAAGCGGCATCGCCCAGCGTTCCGGGACAGGTCATCGGTAGCACGCGACTAATGGGCGGACTGTTCGAGGTGAAAGGTTGTGAAGCCGGCCCGCTGTGGGCGGTGAACGCCAACATGGGCAATTTTTATCTGTTCACCCGCGACGGCCTGTTCGTGGCGACCGTGTTCGAAGACGTGCGCAAGGGCAAACTCTGGAAGATGCCGGTGGCGACGCGCGGCATGTCGCTCAAAGGTATATCACTCCACGACGAGAACTTCTGGCCAACCATCACCAGCACGCCCGAAGGCAAGGTCTACGCCGTCGATGGATCTTACAGCAGCCTCGTGAGACTGGATGGTCTGGACACGATCCGCCGCATCGACGACTTCCCGGTGAAAGTGACCGCGGAACATCTGGTCGAGGCTCAGCGATGGGTGCTCAACCGCGAAGCAGCGCGACAGGCGGAATTCGGTCGGAGCGTGCTCTCGGCCGTGATCCATCCAACCGGCCAACTCAAGACCGACGGCAAGGCGGATGATTGGAGCAACGCCGACTGGGTAGACATCGACAACCGTGGCGTGCGTGCCAACTTCAATTCCAATTCCAAACCGTTCAACGTCAGCGGCTCGCTGGCGATCAGCGGTGACCGGCTGCATGTCGCGTGGCGGACGACGCTGAAAGACCTGTTGCGAAACTCAGGCGAAATCCCGCACGCCCTGTTCAAGACCGGCGGCGCGTTGGACCTGATGCTGGCCACCAATCCCGCCGCCGATCCAAAGCGGCGATCCCCCGCCGCGGGCGATTTGCGTCTGCTGGTCACTCAAGTCGATGGAAAGACGCGGGCAGTTCTCTACGAGCCTGTGTCTCCGGGAACAATCGGCGAGAAGATCCCCTTCAGTTCTCCGTGGCGAACCATCACGTTCGATCGTGTCGAGGACGTCAGCGTCCAGATCGAACTGACGACCGACGGCCAGGGTTTCTACGAGATCTCGATTCCCCTGAAGACGCTCGGCCTGAAGGCAAGCGACGGCCTGCGCATGAAGGCCGACATCGGCATTCTCCGCGGCAACGGCACCGAGACCACCGCCCGCTCCTACTGGTCCAACAAAGCCACCGGCATCACCGCCGATGTCCCCAGCGAAGCCGCGTTAACGCCTCACCTGTGGGGAACAATCCAATGGACAACACAGTGAATGCCAAAACATGAACACACTATGATTTCCCACGACGTGAAGATGAAAGACAGCCTTAAGAAGACCAGTTTCAAACTACTCGCCGTCCTGCTGCTTGCGCCGCCGGCCGCGCCACATGCTGCGGCCGTCACCAACCGCGCGATGCAAGTTATTCCAAGTATGGCCGTGGCTCCTGACCACCCACTGACCACCTGAGGATCCAAATGAAACACCCAATGAAACAAATCATTATCGCACTGCTGCTCGCGCTCGTCATACTGCCGGTCGGCAAGAGCTCCGGGCAGGAGACGACGGCACAGGCACCGTCACCGGCTGTTCCCGCCGGACTCGGTGCCCCGCCCGAACGCGTTCCCCAGGCACCGGGGCAATTCTACGAGTTGCCGCCCAGGTGGGGACACGAAACCATCGATCAAGGTCCCAGGCATCTGGCTGGGCTGTTGGATGCCGGCTACATCAAACCGGATGAGGTTGCCAGGAACTACCATTATGAGCAGCAGTACCGGCCCCAGTTTCATTTCACCGCTCTACATGGTCACATCGGGGACGCGACCGGGCTGTTCACCTACAAAGGACGATATCATTTGTTCTTCATGTTCGATCCATGGCAACGTTCTCGCGGGTGGCACAAGGCGTGGGGACACGCGGTCAGCGATGATCTGCTGCATTGGGAACAACGGCCCCCGGTCACAGATACGATTGTTGACGGTCGTTCCGGGAGCGGCAGCGGCGTTGTCGACTGGAAAAACAGCAGCGGATTACGAACGGGTCCCGAAAAACCTTTGCTGATCTTCTACAGCGACTATTGGCGCGGAACCTGTGTCAAATACAGCAACGACGGAGGAGATACCTGGAAGCACTATCTCCACAACCCGGTTCTTCCCGGTTACGACGACATCCGCGACCCGTTCGTGTTCTGGTACGAGCCGGACCAGTCGTGGCGGATGGTGCGGTACGAGAGACTGGGATTTACCTTCTACGCCTCGCAGAATCTGATCGACTGGCGCTACCTCAGCCGCATTGCGGACCGACGGTTAAGGGAATGCCCCGACATGTTCAGATTGCCTGTTGATGGGGACGGAGGACAAATGCGGTGGGTCCTGGTCAACGGGAATGGCACCTACATGGTTGGCGATTTTGATGGGAAGCGGTTTATCCCGGAGGGCGGGCTGCAGAGGGCTCATTACGGCCGGAACTTCTATGCCACGCAAACATGGAAACAAACCCGCAGTGGCGCCGGCCCTGTCATTCAGACGGCGGTGATGGGTTACAACCGAAGTGTACTGCGAACATGGGAAGGCCAAATGGCTTTCCCTTGTGAACTTACGCTGCACGATTCGGCAGACGCGATCCGAATGCACCGCCGGCCGATTGCTGCCATCGAAAGCCTGCACAAGAAAACGCGGCGATGGGTGAATGAGTCGGTCGATTCGGCGGAATTAGCGCTCGGCGAGGGGGGCGCGCTCGACATCCGCCTGACTGTCGAGCCGAAGACGGCAGATTCATTCGGTCTGATCGCACGGGGCAAGGAGATCACCTATTCGGTTCCCGACAAGGCGGTGCGGTGCCTGGGGGCATCGGCTCCGTTGGCGCCAATCGACGGGCGCATCCAGCTTCAAATTCTTGTCGATCGAGCCTCGATCGAAGTGTTCGGCAATGATGGCCGGATCTCGATGGGCACTCTGTTCTTTCCAGGCCGGAAAGATCAGAAACTGCAGTTCTTCGCTCGGGGTGGTGCTGCAAATATCGTGGAGCTTGAGGTGCATTGGGTCGAGTCGATCTGGCATCGTTTTCACGCCCAGCAACATCGTCCGGTTTTGTTTGAGTCGCCCCAGCCTCCACCGCTGGCCGAACGGTACGCCCGGGGCAGAAGCGTGTTCAACTTCGACGACCCAAAGGTGCGGTCGGCCTGGCGGCTTGTGGAAGGCGACGTGCCGGAAGTGTTCACCACGTCGACCCGCCGCGATTTCGGTGCGCCCAGCCGGCACTTCATCGGAACCGGCGAGTTTGAAGCCGGCGATGAGTCGACTGCCGTGATTGAATCGCCCAAGTTTAAGATTGTCGCAAATGCCTACTCGCTGATGCTTTCCGGCGGCTACGACATCAACAAAATGTTCGCGGCCGTGGTCGACACGACAACGGGCGAGGAGTTACTTCGTATTTCCTGCCCGGAAGGGCACCGGATGGTCGACTGCTGGCTCGATACGTCTGATCTGCTCGGCAGGGAGGTTGTTGTTCGCATTGTCGATAAGTTCCGCGGTCGCAGAGGCCACAGCAAACCGGAAGACGTGTCTGGGAAATCCTTCCACAAATCAGGGATTCCGGTCTTTGGTCACGTCAACCTGGGTGGCGTGTTCGAGGGTCAGCAGAGGGAGTAACCGTCGGGCGGCACGGGCAAGGGCATCTCAATTCGCTGAACCATGAAACACTCAAATACGTTATTCATCACATCCCTCACCGCTCTGTTGCTGGCGACCCTCAGTGCAGGGCATGCAGATGAGTCCTCCGACAGGGAGAAGCAGATCGAAGCGAGGCGCGCCGAGTATCTCAACTGGATCGTCGAGCACTTCGGCAAGTTGGAGCCAACCATGGACCCGCGCGACGGACGCCGGTGGGCGCTTAATCATGCGCGATTGGTTCTAGACCGCGATGTTGCGAAGGCGAACGGCTACTTCGAGTCGTTCACGCCGGTGGGGCGGGACAACGACATCTACCTCATCCGCTTTCTGCGGACGCTGCTCGACTTTCGTGATTCGCCGCGTCTCTCCGACGAGGCCGAAGCCCGCATCGCCGGCTACATCAGGAAGTGGCCTCGGAATCATCTGAGCACGCGCGCGCACTGGCCGCCGTCGTTTACCGAGAACCACGATCTGATGTATCTCACCTTCGGTCTTTTCGCCGAGGAATATCGCGACGGCGATGTGGAAGGACAGATACGCGAACTCAAGAAGTTCATCGCGCATCGCATGGAACGCGGCTTCGTGGAATGGAACTCGAAGTGTTACCAGTATCACTTCTCGAATCCGCTCATCATTCTCGTCGATCATGCTCCCGATGAAACGCTGCGCAAAGCCGCGCAGGATCTGCTCAACATCATGCTGGCCGAGCGGGCTCTGCTCAGTGTCAACGGCTACCTGGGCGGACCGTCGCTCCGTTGCCGCACCGCCGACCGCGATCATTCCCTGACCGCCCGCAAAGTCGCCTACCTGACCGACGCGCGTTACGACGGGTTCCTGCCCACCGTCTGGCTGGCGCTGGGAATGGGCGAACCGCGCTTCGACTTCGAGAAGGCGGACGTGCCCGGCCTGGAACCGGCGAGTGTCCACATCGCCAGCGGCAACGAACCCCGTTTGAAGCAGGATGAAGGGATGTTCTTCGCCTGCAGCCGGTTCATTCCGCACCCGGTGGTCCAGTCACTGGCGGCGGAAGCGCGGACCCGCAAGGCTCTCATTTACCGGGGGCAACGTTTCACCGGCTGGCCTGGCGATGAGTTGTGGAAAACGCAGAAGTGGATCCCCGGCGCGCTCTGCTATTACAATACGCCGCACGTCTCGATGGGCTCGGTGCATTCCGATGGCTGGATTCATCAGTGTCGATACAACAGCGTCATCTTCGGAGCCGATCCGTCGCAGGCCTTGCGGTTGGAAACGATCGTGCCCGGCGTCCCGCCCCACAAACGCCGCCGCGAAGCCCGCGGACGCGTGGTGCAGCACGAGAACTGGCTGCTGAGTCAGGGAACGTTATTCGAAGACGGCGGCGCCAAAGCAGAGCGGATCGGAAAGTGGAACGTCTACCAGGGTGGCAAAGGCCTGTGCGCGCACATCGCCCTGGGCGAAGACTACCATGTCCTGCAGGTATCCGATCTCGACACCTTCGCCAGTCGCGAAGCCTTCGTCGCTGCGCTGAAACTGCCGACGCGAACAGCCGAGCGCGTCGACGCCGTAACGATGACCGGCGATCGCGTCACGGTCGACCTGACGAACATGGGCATCACGATCAACGGCCAGTCCCGCGTCCATCCACCAAAGATGCTCCACGATTCCGGTCTGATGAAATCGGTCTACGGCAGCGGCAAGATCACCATCACGACCCAGGCTGGCTCTGTCACCTTCGACAGCGTATCGTTCCGTCCCGAACCCGTCGATCTGCCCAAGCTACCCGAAGGATTGACGCGCTGGGGTAAGCCGGATTCGGCGAATTTCACGACCAAGGTGGACCATGTGCGGGCGTTGGGCGGCATGTCGCCTGATCGCGATACCTTCCTGAAGTCGGTTTCGATCCTGCTTCCCGTCAACGATGGTGCTTCGGTCCGGCTCGCGGTATACGCAGGCGGTCAACTCGATGGTGGACCACATGCCGGTTCGCCGGCAACGCAGCTGATCGATTTCGGGCAGACACCCCAAGGACAGACCGGCTGGAACACGCTCGAACATCCCGGGGGGATTCGCATCCCGGCCAACACGCCAATCTGGCTTGCCTGGAAGAGCTCCGGCGGGAAGGTGGAAGTTGCCTACTTCGAAGAACGGTTCGGGCCGAGTCATTTCCAAGCGGATCGCGGACGCTGGGAAAGCAAAGCCATCAAGCTCAATTCCGGGGATCCCTGGCCCCGCGTCTGGCCGGCCAACGATGGAGGCAAATTCGATTCGTTCGAATACTCCTGCTTCCTCACCCTCGCGCCAATAGAGCGCAGCGACGACGCTCCGGCAGTCAGATGAACGCTTCACCAAAAACAAACTAAGAGTTGAGCCAATGACTAACGACTCGCATTCGATCATGAAACATACCCTCGCATTCTTCCTCACTCTCCTGGCTTCGGTATCTGCTTCAGCCGCTGGACCGAAACAAAAGCCAAACGTCGTCGTCATCCTCGCCGACGACCTGGGCTGGGCGGACCTGTCCTGCTACGGAAGCACCTTTCACGAAACGCCGCACCTCGATGAACTGGCCCGGGAAGGCATGCGGTTTACTCAGGGATATGCCGCCCATTCTTACTGCTCGCCGACGCGTGCCGCGCTGCTGACCGGGCGTGATCCCGCTCGACTGAAGATCACGGACTACATTCCAAGCAACAAGAAGACCGGCAAATATCTACCCGGGGTGATCAACAAGGAACTGCCTTTGGCCGAAGTGACCCTGGCCGAAATTCTGCGCGAGCATGGTTTCGCGACCTGGCACGTTGGGAAATGGCATCTGGGGCATGGTGAAGCATTTCTGCCGGAAAGGCAGGGCTTCGACATCAATATCGCGGGCAATCAGAGCGGTGCGCCGGCGAGTTTTTTCTGGCCCTACGGTCACGACATTCCGAAGCGCAAAAACGCCTACCACGGCGCTCCGGTTCCCGGGCTCGTCGAGGGCGGCAAGAAAGGCGAACACCTTTGTGATCGCATCACGCGTGAAGCGATCGGGCTGATCGAGAAACGCGACCCCTCGAAGCCGTTCTTTCTTTACCTGCCCTTTTACGACGTCCACACGCCGATCCAGGCCAAGCCGGATTTGATCGAAAAATACAAGGCCAAGGCAAAACGGAAGAACCTGCCGACACCTGATGAAGCGAAGCGCGTCCGCGAGGGAGATACAGCCCAGGGTTCAGGCTTGCGCGATCATCTCGTTTTCCAATGCAATCCCACCTACGCCGCGATGGTCGAGACGATGGATGACAACGTCGGTCGACTGATGGCCGCGCTCGACCGATTGGAGCTGACGGAGAGCACACTTGTGCTCTTTACCAGCGACAACGGCGGGCTCAATCAGCACAACTTCGGCAGGACGCCGGTCACCAGCAACGCCCCGCTCCGAGCCGGCAAAGGCTGGCTCTACGAAGGGGGCGTCCGCGAACCGTTGATCGTGCGACTTCCCGGTGTCACCAAACCGGGAAGCGTTTGCGACCAGCCCATCGTCGCGACCGACGGGTCACCAACCGTGCTGGAAGTCTGCGGCCTGCCCGTGCGACCCGATCTACACCTCGATGGCAAAAGCATCCTTCCCCTTCTGAAAGGCGGAACCGAGCCGATTCACGAATCCATCCAATGGCACTTCCCGCACTACGGCAACACCGGCAGCGGCCCGTGTAGCAGCATCCGCGTGGGCGACTGGAAGTTAATTGAGTGGTTTGAGAACGACACCGTCGAGCTATTCGACCTCGCTACGGACATGGGCGAGACGACCGATCTTGCCGCGAAACATCCTGACAAGGCCGCGGAACTGAAGAAACGTCTGGCGGCATGGCGCGAGGATGTTGACGCGAGCATGCTGCGACCGAGGTCCGCTGATACTAAGGCAAAAGTAAGACACGATTCGACGACATCCGGCGGCGCAGTCTTCGTTTTGCCCTACTTCCAGGGAAACGGAGAGAGCGGCGTCTATTTCGCCTGGAGCCGGGACGGCTTGAAATTCGAGTCCCTCAATGACGCCGAAGTGATGTTTCCCGCTCCCGACTGGGGCGAGGAAAGTCTGACGCGCGATCC
>Ga0181575_10001719_pt1 | contig 15721 bp, 20 predicted proteins | sample 101ome_23_FD_145599 | JGI IMG/M metagenome (GOLD analysis project Ga0181575, IMG submission 145599) | Coastal salt marsh microbial communities from the Groves Creek Marsh, Skidaway Island, Georgia - 101411CT metaG (spades assembly) | ecosystem: Environmental > Aquatic > Marine > Intertidal zone... | reverse complement strand
ATTCAAAATGCGGGGCATCAATAAACGGGCGACGACCTTGTGAACGCCGTAAATCGACGTAAGAGTTCATAGCTTCTTCCATAGTGCCGTCCCAATCCCGGATGTCCGGAATGTGCCAAGCAGCACCCCAACGTACACCAACGCCCGCGGCTTGCGCCCCTTCTTTCATGGCGTCAGCGATTTCGTCGTAAATGTTAAGTTCCCACGATCCACGAGAGCCAATGTAAGCCATAAGGTCTACGGCATACCCGTCAATGTGCTTAGACTTCAGCGTTTTACTTGCGCCTTTTGCAACAAGCTCACGTTGCTCTTCGATACTTCTCAGGCCACAGATGACCCCAAAGTCTATTTTAGTAACCGCAATGGCGTAATCAACGACCGCAACAAGCCCAGCATCTACGCCCTCTAACTTGTCTCGGCTACGTTGCGACAACTTAAACGTCATTTGGTAAGTCCTTTCGATTTTTCAAAGGTGCGTAATCCACCCAGCCCCAGCATACCTAGCAGGACGGTCATCAAACTGTCCATATCAAAAGCTGGTAGCTCTGGTGCAGCCATTCCGGCGTATGCAAAACCAAAAGTAATCATTGGAACTAAAACAAAATGCCAGATCATGGCAAACGAAAGCCCCCACCCCAAAAAGGGTCGCCAGCCCGCCACAAAAATAGATCGGTGCTGGGCTTCCATTTTATTGATTTCTAACTGACCCATGTTGGCTTCATGGGCATGTTTTTCCGCCATCGTCGCAATCTCGTGCGCCAAGGCAGCTTTTTGGTCTTTGTCTTCTATAAACTTATCAAGAAGACCGGTTACCGGTCCGATTAATGCTTGTAACATCGAAACCTCCTAAGATTTCCCGCATTTAATCTTATACCGGATTTTTAATTCTATAAAGAGTTATTTGCGGCTCATGTATGCAGAAGCGCCAAAATAAAAACCTACGACGGACGCTTGAGCTATGTAAAACAGGCCCAACAAATCTCCTAACGCGTTGACACGGCTTTCAGAAACAACAGGAGTAAACAAGACTACGGTAAACAAAACGACACTAGATAAAGCAACCCATGCCATACGTTTTTGAGCTTCCGCTTTTTCTTCGCGTAACTCTAGTTCAAGCATTTCTTGGCTACGTTTAATTTCTTGATCGTCTATGACGCCATCGTCATTCAAATCAAATGCCTCATACTTGTTACCCGCTCTTACCATAACACACCGTCCCGCAGCCATTTAAGCCACAAAAACATGCCAACAAAGCCCGCAAGAACAATAGTTGCAGCAAGAAACCAACCGATGTATTCCCACATCTGCTCTTTACGCTGTCGTTCTTCTAGGGCTTGCTGTCTACGGCGTTTACGCGCTTCTGCTTGGTAACGCATCCAATCGTCCCAAAGCCCCGCACGGCCATACAGCTTCATCATTGATTCGAGTTCTTTTTCGATCTGCTTGATTTTTTCAAGCGCCATGAACTCTTCAAAGTCGTTTTCAGTCTTTCCGCCGAGGACCGACAAAACGCTTCTTTTCTTTTTTTCACCGCGTTTTTGTAGTTCTTCTTTAGCACCGACCATTTGGCCGATTGCGCCCATGGCGTCGCCTAAGTCTCTGCCATTAGCAACAAACTGTTTAACGACTGCAAATCCAGCATTAAAAGCGGCTAATTCTGCAATCAATTTGGTTGCCCCCTACACTACATTTTACGCCCGCAATGTAGCATAGGGTTAACTTTTTAAAAAGTTATATTATCCGCCGCCAGCTAAAGAGCCAATACCCTCTTGCGTTTCAGGACGCTCAAAAGGATTATCCGCGGGGGCGCGGGGAGCAACTGTTCCGGGTAAAGCGTATTCCGTCGCTACAGAAACATTTTGACCTGAACCCGCAGGAACGCCTGCGGTAAATTGAAAGTTACTTTCTGCGGGCGTAATAGTCGTTGTTCCTGAACCCGCCCCAGTATATTGATTTATGTTATAAGTGCCAAACGGTGTCGTAATTACGCCATTATTCGCGTTATTTGCCATCCACGCGTCAAACGCGGCTCTTTGCTCGTCGCTTAAATCATCATACCAAGAGCCGTAACCAGAGGTTGTACCCGTTCCAGCAGACGTGCTTCCGCCTGTCGTACCTGTTCCAGTGGTAGTCCCACCAGTGTTTCCACCTACATCAACGCCTTCGCGTCCGTCAATATAATCTTCAGCACGATCATCAATACCGTTGTTGTTTGTGTCTACCATGGTGTAGCCACCGGTAGTGCCTCCGGTAGTGCCTCCGGTAGTGCCTCCGGTAGTGCCTCCGGTATCCCCGCCCCCGAAAGTAAAATCGTCTTCCGGATAGGTATACATGTTATCGAAAGTTGGGGTGTAAGAGCGGCCCGCGGCTGCGGTTTCCCTGCCTCCTGCGCCGACCATTTCATCGGCATCAAACGTTACTTCTCCCGTTTCAGCATCAAAGCCAAATCCGGGTACACCAATGGCAGCAAGGTCTTCCACATTAACCGCGCCATAACCAAAATCTACCGTATTGTCTGGCAGAGTGGTGTCCACACCTTCCGGAAGCCTTATTTCTCCGGGCTCTGTTAACAAAATATCGCCCATCGTCATACCCGCTCCGAAATTAGGCTGTATTTCGTTGACGTTAAAATTATTACCGTCTGGTAATGGTATAACGTCGGCCACAGGAGCAGTAAAATCATCCGGAGCTAAGGTTTCAATGCCCGTTAGTGCATCTTGCAACTCAGGCGGTAAAACCATACTTGGTGGCGGCGGTGGCGGCGTCACCGGAGTTGGAACCGGTCCCGGCGCAACCTCCATTGGTGGAATCGGAGGCTCCCGTGGCGGTAAAGGAGGTGGAGTCACCGGAGTTGGAACCGGTCCCGGCGCAATTTCAAAAGGAGGAACAGCCGGAGGCGGTGCCATATCAAGTGGAGGAACAGCCGGAGGCGGTGCCATATCAAGTGGAGGAACAGCCGGAGGCGGTGCTACCGGTGTCGGTGGCGTCGGAGGCGGTGTAATTGGCGTGGGAGCAGGTACTGGGGTAGGTACGGGCTCAACCATCGGAGGCGGCGTTACCGGAAACGGAGGCACATTTGGCAACTCCATAATTGGCGGAGTTGTCGGCAGTGGCTTGACCGGTGGCATAGGCTCCACTTGTGGCAGCGGTACAGGTGTAGGAACTGGTGCTGGAACGGGAGCAGGCTGTGCAACCGGAGGAACGGGCGCAGGCATAGGTAACTGCGGCAAACCCGGAATGTTCATTGGATCGGGTGCAAAACTAGGAATTGGCGTCGGTAAAGGCGCTACCGGAGCAGGCATCGGAGCAGGCTCAACGCTAGGAAGCGGAGCAGGCGGAGGCGCTACTGGAGTGGGGGCCGGTGTGGCAATAGGCATAGGCGCGAACCGCGGCTCTAAATTGCCTCTTCCCATAAATCTAGTAAAGTCCACCATCTAAAATACTCCTTGAAACCTTTGGGGCCGAGCAATGGGACTAAACCCCTTTACAACGCCGCCCCTTGCCATGCGCTTGGCTTTGGTTTCACCCGCCTTAGACAAAGCAATAGCCACCGCTTGGTTCTGTTCATAACCTTCGTCACGCAACTTACTAATGTTGCTACTTATCGTTTTGCGGCTTTTGCCTTTCTTGAGCGGCATATCAACAACCCATAAAGTCCGTGCCCTTGATAGCGGCACCCGTTCCACGCATTTTCATCTTGCGAGGCTTATCGCCAGCCATAGGCGCAGGTGCAGTCTTGCCATAAGGCACACGTCCCTGACCTTTAATATCTGCATACTCGACCGCCTTCGGCGCGTCCTTGGGTGCAGAACCCATGTATTTTACTTTACCTTTCATATTAACCTCCTGTGGGTCTAATAAATTCTTCCGTTATGGGATTAGAATACATCAAATACCCATCGAAGACGGAGTTAGAAAACGATCCTAACCCCTGTTGCGTTGGAGGGACATACATCCCGGCAGTCGTAGACGGAACCATTACGTCATAAGTTTGTGGCGGTGGCGCGTTGAAATCAAAATTAGATGGACCAAATGCACTAGCTACATTACCCGGCGATACATTTATATCTGGATAAGAAGTCGCTGCCGAAGACGTGCCCGATGGATTGGTTATGGGCGTCGTATTAGTCGCAGGGGTTGTTGAGAAATGCTCAGGGTTCCCGCTAAAACCAATGCCGCCTTGCGTAACACTCGTAATTTGATTTGGATTGTAAACGGTGCTGTCCGGGCTACCGTCTCCGCTTCGGCCACCACCGCCGCCACCGAAAGTCAAACCCGCGTTGATTGCCGCGGTTTCTTCATTACTGTTTCCCAAAATTGACGCATCTTGATAACCAGTTTGCTGCGTAAGAAAAAATATACCCCTCTCACCAGTAACCGGGTTTACCTTATAAAATTGAGTGCCCGTGCTAAAGTTTGTATTGTTTGCTTGATTGTACGCTTCAATCTCTTCAGGCGTGTACAGTTCAGGTTCAACCGCACCACCTTCAGCATAAGCATATGTCAAACTCTTGCTCATCATTGCTGGGGCCCACCTTGGTTTTTCAATAGCTCACGCTGCATAGCGGCGTCGATACGAGCCTGTGTCTGACGCTCTTGTGATGCCAAACGCTGATCGAATTGATTCGACCGCATTTGCTGATTCTGTGCGTCCAACTGTACTTTGGCTTGGTCGATCTGCTGATCCGCTTGATCGGACTGCGCCCTGATCTGAAGCTCCTGCTCCTTGAGCTGTACAAGTGGGTCCGGGGCCCCTGCACCCGATAGCTGGGCAGAAAGCTCTTTGACCTGCTGCATACCTTCAGCAACAAACTGCGCCGTCAGACGTTCGATTTCCAACATCTCTTCGTCCGAAGCTGCCTGTCCGGTCTGCTGTACCTGTTGCAGATACGCCACAGCCGCTTGTTCGCGGGCCGCGATCTGTACATGCTCCATCACGTGCTTCTGCAATTCCATCGCAACCGGAGGCATCGCTGCGACCATTTGTCCCGATCCAAACACCAAGTGCGCCATGATGTGCGCCTGATGGTTCTGACCCTCAAACGCTTTCAGCGGCAACATATCCAATGCGTTGATGTTCTCTTGTGCCGGATCAATAGGCTCTGCCTCTTCCGCAGGCACAGACTTCATAATCCGATCTACGTCGGTCACGCCCAAGGCTTCGTACATATCCTTGAACACTTCATGCAGATTATGTATCTCTGGTGCTTGGGTCGCGAGCTGTAGTTTAGTCTGCGCCAACATGATCCGCTGTGACTGACTAAATGCGTTAGGGTTACTTACAGGAACCACATCCACACGGTCGTCAAAGTCAGACGCCATGATCGTCTGGTCGCCGCCCGCAACCGAGTACGGATACTCTTGCGGCAAGCTCTCACTCATCACGCGAGCAAGAATCTTAAACTCCTGACGCATCGCGTAGTGCAGGCGCTTGTGTACAGCGCTCATGACCCGCGAGCCTTGTTCCATCATGGCAATAGTCGTGCCTACCGCAGCCTGCTGATTACCGTCACCTACCTTAAGGTCCGTGATCGTCGCAAAGCGCTGACCGGCCTGTACTACAAAGCCCAATAAATTAAAGAGCGTTTGGTCCGGGCCCTTGAAAGGCAGCGGCATAAGGCTATCGCGAATAGCCCCACCCGGTGCGTCCACGTCGCGGAACTCACCCGGCTGCAACGGGTCATCGTCGTCCCTGATCCGTAGTCCGCGGGCCTTGAAGCCCGCTGGGAGATTGGACAACGTACCAGCGTCGATCAACTGTCGCAGTGCCGCTGTGGCGGTCCGAGACAGACCACCAATCGTGTGAATAAGACCTAGCCCATAGAACCCAAATCCGGGGAGGAACTTGAAATGGGTGAAGTAGGCAATTTTCTTCTTGAGCGGGTCTTCTTCACGATAGTTTCGTCTGATCGACAGAATTTGTCCGTTGTCTTCTGAAATCGTAACGATGTAGGGCACCTTGATGCCAGTAGGTTCACCGTCGTCATCTAACTCTTCGTAACCTTCTAAGTCCAAATCGACATGGCACTCAAGGATGGTGCAGTCATAATCAATCTGGTTAGGCTCTTGGCCTTCGATCTTGTCGAACTCGCCGTCTAGCTGCGTAATTTCTTTCTGTGCAGGCAGCACCTCAACGTCCAAATACATGCCCGCAATCTGACGCTTGCGTAAATCATTAAGCGACATGCGTACAATCTGGGTGATGTTGGGGCATGTTTCGAGGTCCGCGGTGTCATACGGGACAATCAAATTCTCCGCAGGGACAAACTTGGATACCGCACGACCTAGCGTCTCGTCATAGTACGTCTTCTTGAACGTCGAACCCGCCAACGGCAGATAGAACAGCATTTGGTCCATATCTGGCGTGTATTCTTCCATCACATTGGTGATGTAGTAATTCATAAAGCCACGCACACGCATGGCTTGCTGCTGCTTCTCAGTCGTTTCCCTACCCATCACAACAGTGCGGACGGGCCCCGAAGGAGGTAACAGCTCGTTAAAGGCTTGTGCTTGGAACTGCGTCGCCGCTTCCGCCAGCAACGGGTGAGTCACACCGGAGGCTCCACGGAAAGGCTGGGTGCGTTCTTCGTAAGTAAAACCTAAAAGCTCTAAACCATCCTTGTAAGCGTCTTCCCATTCCTGACGGCCTGCACGGTTGGCATCAAATTCGCCGAGTAGTTCACTAGAAATGCGCGTCAACTCGCGGTCCGGCATCTCTTCTGCAAGATTTGCATAAAAATCTTCGTTCATGCCGCGCTGGTCTTGCGGCTCAAAATCAACTTCTACGCCGCCGTCTTCCGTTGGTATGATTTCAATCTCGCCAACATTCTCTGCGTCAATCATTGCGACGACGTTGTTTTGAGAATCAGGAATCTCTAACTCAAGCTCGGCTGCCAAATCTTCTGGATCAAGCTGAGAAGGGACATTGCTGTCCATCATTCCCGCATTTGGTTTACCATTTGCCATGGCTACTCCTAATGATCCCTAATGAATCGTTGGTACTCATCACGAGGGAAGTAAACATCTGGACCCGACGGTGGACTTTTGTACGATCTCTCGCTTGCGGGCCGCTTTAATATTGTATTTAACTGGTCAAGTATGGTCTTGTCCACCATTTGTGCAATCTGCGCAGGCGTCGCATTTATACCCGCCTGTTTGAATAACGAGATACCCACCGCGTTATTACGCTTATCCATCGCTTGGTGTAACCGATTAGCCCCAAGCTCATTAAGGTCGCCCACACGTGCCGCGGTCCGTGGTCCGTATTCCATTGCCGCAAGCGCTGAAGCCAGCATGTGCTGACGCGTATCACGTAGTTCTTGAGGTGTAGGAAGATCACTACGGGGGCGATCAAAGCGACGAGGACCAGAAAGAGGATCAACCCCAGCAGGATACCCATATTGCTCTGCAAGTTGGTCATAAAAGGGCGGGGCCCCTTCGGGATAAAAAACTTCTTGCAACTCTGAACCAGCTTGGCCAGAGGCTCCAATAGCACTTTGTTGGTCAGCCCCAAGAGGTAGTGGTATATCTCTTTCGGGCTCCGTGATGTTGAAGTTATCCGATACAAAACGTAAGACACCTTTTTCATCATATTCAGGCGCTTCTTGCAATTGCATTGAACCATCGTCTACGATTACAGTAGCACCACCGTCCTCCATGTAGGAGACGAAACCACCTGCTCCAAGGTTTACGGCGGTTCTGTTCATGCGCAAGCCTTCCATATTCTACATTTAATAATACGCTACCACCTTAGCATGGTTTTGTTCATCTTCCCAGTCATCAGTTGGTAGCTGGACGAAATTTCCTTGACGGTATCGCATAAGTGCCTGCGTCATACTATCGACCAAATCGTCATGCTCGCCGTTCGGAAACGCCGCCACCTCCTCAATCATTTCATCCGCCCAAGTCTCATCGGGGGCCCAAACCATCCCTGCCTCAAACAAAGGCGACACACTATGCACCCGGCTTACCTTGTCATTACCCCTACTCGGCGTAAAATTGACAACAGGTATACCCATATTTCGTAACTCGTGCGTCAGTGGCATACCGCTTGCTTTCGCTTCCACAATGACCGTATCCGGCTCCCAAAACTGGTAACTATCCAAAGCAACCTGCTTTAACTCCGGAAAATCCCACCGGCCCTTCTTACTATCCAACAAAATTAAGTTGGGCCCCGAACCACCCTCGTTGGGATAAAACACACCCCACGTCGTTATAGCCGAATAGTCTGCTGTCTCGCGCTTCGAGAATGCCGTGTCATAAGACTGAATAACATACTCTAGCTGTGGAACCTTCTCCTTCTCCCAACAACGCCACCACTCACGCTTGATGATCGCGTTCTCTTCACCCGTAGGATTTTGCTGATACTGCGCGTTCCACTTGCTCGGCGGAATAGATGCGCGGACCGCGGTCAAATCTTCAATCGACCAAAACTCCGGCCAGCACGGAGTCCCATCGTCAAAAATGGCAGGCAACTCCACAACTTCCCATTGATCCGCCAACGGGTCTTTGGCCATCGCCTTCAATAACTGACCCGTCATGTCCTTCTCTGACCACCGGGTCTGAACCAAAACGATACTGCCGCCCGGCTGCAAACGCTGACGTGGACCACCCGTGTACCAATCCCACGCATCATCAAACCCGGAACTCGACATCGCCGTCTGCTCCGAATGAGGATCGTCAATAATCACCAAGTCACCACCACGACCCGCCAAGTTAGAACCCACACCAACCGCGTAGTACATACCACCCTTGTTCGTGTCCCAACGTCCACTCGCCTTACTGTCCGCCGCCAGTTTGACTTCGGGGAAAATCTCTTTGAACTCGTCACTCTCAAGCAAATTCTTGGTCTTCCTACCAAAGTTCACCGCCAACTCGGTCGTGTGCGTCGCCTGAATGATCTTCTTCTTTGGGTCGCGGCCCATGAACCACGCAGGAAACAGGAAAGATGCAAACTCAGACTTCGTGTGCCGCGGTGCCATGTTGATAATCAGGCGCTTTAATTCACCACGAGCAACACGCTCTAGCTTCTCGGCAATGATTTTGTGATGACGACCGGCGATGAAATCAGGCCAAACTGTTTTCACGAAAGTTAAAAAATCATTTTGGCACTTTTCGTTCTTTTCAATCTGCGCGAGCCGAAGCTCAAGCTTCAATCTTTTTTCTTCCAAGGCCGGATTACTTGCTGCACTCATAGGGGCCCCTAGCTAATTTTTCACACGCAGTTTTAGATGTTCCACGTGGAACAATATTGGATGTTTCACGTGAAACATAGCACGGATTATATGCGATTTTAAGCACAAATATAAGACAGTTAAATATCGTCCGTTTTCACTGCTGATTATTTGCGAAAAACATGGCCCTTGCTCTCGCTTAGTAACCGGCGGGGCGCGAGCGCTGAAAAATCGGCCACGGCCCACGATCCGCGGCGCTTGACCCGATAGCCCGGGGCCCCTTGGCGGTGCCATCGGCCCGGGGCCAGTTGCCACCGACCGGCGGCCATCGGCCCGGGTTAACTTTCACCGGCCACGGTCCGGGGCCCACGGCCCACGGCCCGGGGTTTAATTTCCACCGGCTGGGGTGCCAGGCACCCGGCCAGCGGCCCGGGATCGACGGCCCACGGCCCACGGTGCGCGGCCCGGTAGGTTTGGGGGATTGCCCGCGGGGCAGGGCCCGGCGTGTTTAACTGTCAAAAACGGGGCACAAAAAAAGCCCGCACGGGGCGGGCTTTGGTGGGGTTCTGGGGGCGATTAGATGCGGTCGGGACCAGTCCCCCAGCATTGCGGACACTTGCGCCGGTCGGCTTCGGGGATGTGCCGGGCGTAATTATTGCCCAGCATCGGCGCACCGCACCGCGTCTCGCTTTCGCCTAGTTCGGCGCAATGCCACTGGCCAAGCTTTTTGACCCAGTGAAAAACCGCGGCTTGTTCGGCGTGTTCTAAATCAACGGAAACAACGGTGCCAACGTGGCCAGCGGGAAACTTCACCAAACGCCAAGAGGGCTCGACGTCATCCCAGCCCACCGGCTCGGCTTCGCGCAATTGGCACGCAGTATAAAAAACACCGCGCTCGCGTTGATCGGGATACAGTCCGCCGTTCATCAGTCAAACCTCGCAATTTTCGCTTCACGGGTTGCCCGGTCCCGGATGGCGGTTATCCCGTATTGATACACGAAACACTCGAAGCCCTCAAAAGTGAAACATGCGAGCGGGGGTAAATCGTGGTCCATGTCATGCTCGGACTGGTAAACCCCGTCGTGGTTTAGACTGCCGCCGAACGGATAACAAAAGCCGCCGAATTGGTAGGCGTCGTCCATGCCCGCCGCGATGATGTCCAGCGTCAACGGTTCGGACGTGCTACAGCAAGCCGCCGCGAAAAAGTCGGGGATGATCCCGCAAGCTTCGATAATGTCCGCCGGGCGAGCGCCGCCAATGTCGGCGTCCCGGGTTGGGTTTAAAACGCGATCCAATAAAAGATCAGAAGGGCGAATGTTAAAAGTTGCCATGTTTAGTTTCTCCGTAATTGTCCGGCGCGTTATTGCTCCGGATATGGGATATTATGCGCTAACTTTTAAAAAAGTAAACCCAGAAAAAAACCCCGCACGGTGGCGGGGTTTATGGTTCGGCAGCGGGGCCGGTTAGGAATGCGTATAGCCGTCGGGTTCAATCCCCAGCCACATCCCGCACCATTGGACCAAAACGCAGTCGGGCCCGGGTTGCACAGTGGCGCGAAATTGGCGGTAGGTCATCCCCTGCCCGTCGCGTTTCCAAACGCGGGCCAATGCGGCCCGCTGGTTTTTATTTAGAAACACCATCACGCGGCCACCTTATCCAATAGCGCCCCGGCTTTGCGTTCGATCTCAATGCGGGCGTCTTGGTGGGGGATGTCCCGGGCGATAGCGGTTATCGCTTGGGCGGCATCCCAAACGGTTTCCACCGGGCGGCCCTCTTCTTCGATGTGACGCGCCGCGGCGGCTTTGGCCATGCGTCCGGATAGCCCGGCCCGCTTGCTTAGGAAATCCAAACGGCTGTCATCATCGTGCGCAATCTTGGCGGCTTTCGCGGCTTGGACGCCCTCAATAAATGTAGCGGTCGCACCATGCGCGAAGCTTTCCAAAGCCGGGCGGGCTTCGTATGCGAAACGATCCGGAGCGAATTTAGTGTGCCGGATTTTAATCTCTTGGAAATTTTCCACGCCCCACAAATTGCGGTTCATGCAAACCCCGCGGAGATACATCGCAGCGATCCCGGCGGTTTTGCTACCGGTCTCACTGTTCCACGCGTAGAAACCCCGGAACATCAAATCCGGCTCACCGTTCGCAAGCTTGCCGACTTCGATGGGGTTGCGGTCATCCACTAAGAAAACGAAAACGTCGCGGTCGCTGGCGAAAAGGGTGGTGGTGTCCATGCTCACCGGCACGTCGGGATCATAAACGGCTAAACCGTCACGGCTGCCGGTCATCATCCCGGGCACTTTCCAACGGCCCCCGGACGCGTCAACCAATTGCTTAATGGGTTCGAGTATTTCCCAATCGAAAATGCGGCCATAATCGGGACCGGTTGCGGCCCGCAGCTCTCCGCCGTCGGCTTGGCTGCCGTATACCTTTACCAGTTCCTTGCCCCGGTTATAACGCAAACCCCATTGGATACAGTCCGCCGCCAATGGTGCGGGCAAGTCTCGCAAATAGCCCGACGGTGCCCCGGCCAATTGTGATAGCTGGCCAAAGCTCCAATTCGTGGGGCTGTTCACGTGTTCCCGGTAATTATCGTCGGCATACTCAATGCGCAAGTCTCCCCGGCTGGGGTTGTCTTGATCCAATTCGCCAATGATTTGGATTTTGTGAGTGTCAACGGTGCGGCTTGTCATCCGCTGCGCGTCCACTTTCTTAAATGCGAGCATGTCATCAAGTGACAGAAATTTTTGATCCGCCGGGCGGCTAAACCACTGCGACGAAACGGTGCTGTTTCCGATGCCATGCGCGAAAGCGTTAGTTTGATAAGTCATGATTTTTTTCTCCGTAGTTAAAAGTAAGGGCAGACCATTGCCCGGTCTGCCCCCATAATATCGCAGAAAATCCCACATCCCGCAAGCTAATTTTTCAAAAAGTTATTCGGCCCCAATATCCCCGGCAACATGGTGGCGGACAATGGACCCGGGCGGCAGCGATTGCGCAAACCGTTTCACCTTTTCCGCGTCGGTCTCCGGCTGCTCACCGTTCGCGGTATCGTCCCACCATATCCGGCAATTGCCCGCGTCCGCATAGCATCCGCCACGCGTCTCCGGGTCCGCGGCTTTTTTCTTGCTGGGACCATGCGCAGAAAATCCCACAATAAAATCGCGATCCCGGCGGCCGCATAACGGTTCCCCGTTCCCACAATCGGCGCAGCTAAACCCGGCGCGATATTCTGCCGGGCAGCGCACCACCCGAACCGAATCGGATTGAACAAAATTGCCCCGGCTATCGGTGCGGCCAAACAATGGGGCCCGCATGGTTTTGGATTCGCCCCAATCTTTTTCGCTAACCACCACCACGGTCGGCACCGCCCGCGACGCTGCCGCGGCTTTGGTTAAACTTTCGGTGCTGTAGTTAATAACGGTTTTCCCGTCGGCCAATCGGTCGGCCCATTGGTGCCATTCAAAATGCGAGTAAGTAAAAGAGACGCCCCGGCGTGGCACCGCGTCCAATAACGCGTCCAAATATTCCGCGTCAATTTTTTGCGAGCCCTTGCCGCTGCAATTCATTTTGCATGATGCCGGGCAAGTCGCGTATTTTTCTCCGCTCCCGGCCCGGTAGGTTACAGCGATGCCGCGGGTTTTTGTTGCGCGGCTATAGTCAACAGTCTTTAACATGGTTTGCCCTCCGTAGATATAAGACTTATCGCATACATTAGTCGAAAAAAAAGCCCGGCGTCAACCGGGCTTGTGGCGTTACCAACTGCCGGGACCGTTGAAAGTCCCCTCACCGGCAGCGGCGTAGTATTCAGGAATACTTACCCCGCGGTTTGCCAGTTCGGCAGCGTAGCGCTTTGCTTGGACGCCATTCATGTGGCCTTTAGTGTGGCCACCCGCGTGGCAACCGGTGTGGGCTGCGTTGCGGTAGAACGTCAGCAACTCTTCGCTGCTGAAGCCGTCCAGCTTTTCGGTGTCGATGTACATAAGCACACCCTCCGTAGCTGATTGAAAGATCAGGGCTTGCCCGCCCCGGTTAACTGGCCCATCCAGCTAACACACCCACTATCGCATATTATCTTATACTTGTCAAGTTAATTTTTTAAAAAGTTATTTGCGTTGTCTCAAAAAAAGCCCGGCGTCAACCGGGCTTGCGTTTTTTACTTTCGTTTTCGTCTCGGCTGCTCGCGTAAATCGTCAGCCGCGTCATCACCAAACAAAAGCTTATAAAGCCATTCGATAAAAAACATTATTCCCCCCAGTCTTTTTGGGTGCCGTTTTCCTCGGCAGCATTAAACCCACGCGTGTAAGCCGCAATTTCTTCCGGGGTCATATCTTTCATTTCAACCCGGTCGCTGTTGTGCGTTGCGCCCACGAAATAGTGCGGATCAAAAGCGCGTCCGTAATAATAATCCGCGCCGCCCCGATCAAACGGGCCGCCGTGGCGTTGGTCGTATAGGCTCGAATCGAACCTATCTTTTTCTATTGGTTGCATATGTCAATCCTCCGTCATTAGTTGACTATGGGATTGTATGCGATGTTGTGGGACAGATCAAGCTCAAAATGGTTTCCCAATCGGGTTGGCCTTCTGACTGGTAAAGCGGCTCGACTTTCAAACCATCGAAACGCAAATCCATTGCCGCGCTGCCGGGATACAAAAATATCTGTTCGGGTAGCGTCTTGGTTTTAATCTTGCGAACTAAAATCCAAACGCTGGCGTGTGCGTGTGTAGACATCCACGCGACTTGGTGGGGTCGCAGCTCGACGGCTTGGCCGCCGGTCGCCTTCAATTCCACAAAATGAAAATCGCCCTGCTCGTCACAAAGCAGCACGTCAGGAACGCCGGGCATCGCCCACGTTTCTAGCCTAGTGGATTTCAGCTTCCTCGAACTCTTCTCCATCCCCGTCTTCATCATGCGCCAAAAGTCTGCTTCGCGCTTTGTCGCGGTTCTGGGTATTGCTCGGTCCTTCGGGAGTAACGTCGATAGTGATCGGGGCATATTGGTTTTTAATCTCCTCAAGCGCTTTCAGAACATCGTCCTTGCTCATGCTGTCGATGCTGCCGTGGCGGACTTCTGATTTGCTCACGTAAATGTCGCCCTGCGCTTGCCCTCGCCGGTATTCTGCTTGAACGGCTGCCGAGTAAGCTCCGTTCTGCAATGCCATATCTCGAATCGTTTGAAGGTCTCGAAGATGGCGTTGGTAGTTGACCCCGAACTTTTCATCCAGCTCCGCCCTATACGCTTGAATGGCCGCCACCACGTGCGGGCTGATGTGTGGGTTCGTTAACTCGTAAGCCCTCGTGTGTGCAGACGATGCGGGGTAGCCAGCATTGACTGCTGCCTCACGCATGGTGATCTGCCCATCCTTCGATACCAGCTCTTTCACAAACAATTCCTGCCTGCGGGTGAGCGGCTGCGCTTTGGTCGCTCTCGGTCGGCCAACCTTTTTCTTGGGCTCAACCGGGACCATCTTCGAGGTGTTCTTTCTGGGCATACCTATTCTCCAGTTATTCAGCGATAGTCTAGCTTAAATTAGCCCCTTTCTATATATGTATCCAGAAAAATATTTTTTGAAAAAATTTCCCCAGACCCCCTTAAGGACCGAACGGCCTCTACTGGTTACATAAACTTTGGTTACGTTACATATTTGTTTTTGTCTTATGTAACTCTGTAAGTCTATATAATAGAAAGACTTTTTGACCAAAGTTACACGGTTACACCGGTTACGGCTATTTTGACCTTTTTTCTTTTTCTTATTTTCTGGCTCTATATAAAGAGAACGGCGTTAAATACGTTGCCCCGTGGGCCGTGAATGCTGCTGCACGTGTCGCTTTTGGATACATACGGGACGTGAGCCGCGGCTCATGATCTGTTAGACTTTCTTTCGGCCCGGCCTGCGTAGACTCCTAAAGCGTTTACTTTGGCCGAAGTAAGCGGATCAAACGGCGTGGGTCGGGCCACCTCCTCCAAAAGAAAAGGGCCCCGAAGGGCCCTTGGTTTAGTCTTATTTTTTTTAAAAGTTATTTCTTTTTAATGCCCACGTTGCCGGAAGTGTCGATACGCATTCATCCCATCGGGGACAAAATGTAAACCGGTATCTCAAAGCCGGTGTTTTGAAAAGTCTGCGAAGCAAAGGTTCGGGCGATGTCGGGGCTATCGAAAGGCCCAAACGTTTCGGCAGCCGCGGGGCTTCGATCATCGTCGCCTTCTGCTTCGGGCACCATGTTCAGCCACCAGCCGGGCTCATCGAAGGATTCAAAAATCATAGCATGTCTTGGTTCGCTCATAGTCGGTCCTCATAGTCTTTAACGGATGGAATTTCTTGGTTCTCTTCTTCCGGCTCTTCGATTTCTTGCCAGACAAGGGCGATCACATAGGCCGGGTTAAAGCGCACCGTCGTTTCGTTGGTTAGGATGATTTCCAATTTGGTGTCATCCCATGTCCACGTCTCGACATTGTTGTAAACAATTTGCGAGCCCGCGCCCGGGTGCATATCAATCGTTAAAACTTTCATGTGTTGTCTCCATTGAAGCTTGCCCGCTTCATCGGTT
>Ga0181575_10001705_pt1 | contig 15771 bp, 17 predicted proteins | sample 101ome_23_FD_145599 | JGI IMG/M metagenome (GOLD analysis project Ga0181575, IMG submission 145599) | Coastal salt marsh microbial communities from the Groves Creek Marsh, Skidaway Island, Georgia - 101411CT metaG (spades assembly) | ecosystem: Environmental > Aquatic > Marine > Intertidal zone... | reverse complement strand
ACAGGCTCAACGCGGCTCACGCGTGCTGGTGCCGTTTGGGTCCCGCAAGCTGGTAGGCGTGGTGACGTCAGAGGACGATAGCCCTGAGGTCCAGAATCTTAGAACCGTACTGGACGTTTTGGAAAGCACGGCCTGCCTGCCCGAGTCGATTCTTGAACTGTGCGAGTGGGCATCAAACTATTACGAACACCCGCTTGGCGAGGTTATCGCTAATGCCCTGCCAACCCTACTGCGCAAGGGCGGCAGCCCTCTGACCCCAGTTGCGAAGCTGCATGCGACGACCGCAGGTATCGAAACGACAGCCGCAGACCTGAAACGCGCGCCGGCACAGCAGGCTTTGCTAGAGAAACTGCGCCACGCGAGCATGACCAAAAGCGATCTCGACACACACAGGTTCTCCAGCCGAACAATCAAGGTTCTGCGTGAAAAAGGCTGGGCCACCTGGGAAACAGAGGCGCCGGCTTCGCCCGGCACCTTCACCTACGGTGGCGCTGTTGGAGCCGATTTCGCGACAACCCGGGAGCAGCAAGCCGCCGTGGCTGCGATCGGCAGGCAGGGCACTTTTCTGCTGCAGGGTGTCACCGGCAGCGGCAAAACCGAGGTCTACCTGCGCGTGATCGAACCACTGCTGCAGGCCGGCAAACAGGTGCTAGTTCTTGTTCCGGAGATCGGCCTTACCCCCCAGACCATCGCCCGCTTCAAGGACCGGTTCAATGTCCCTGTCGCGGTCCTGCATTCGTCACTGGCAGAAGGCGAGCGCGCAATGAACTGGGTCAACGCCCGGGCTGGTGCAGCAGGAATTATCCTGGGTACCCGTTCTGCCGTCTTTACCCCACTGGCAAACCCGGGTGCCATCATCGTCGACGAGGAACACGATGCTTCATACAAGCAGCAGGACGGTTTCCGCTACTCTGCCCGGAACCTGGCGGTGCTGCGGGGCCAGCTGGAGAAAGTGCCGGTCGTGCTCGGTTCCGCGACGCCGTCACTTGAAAGTCTGCACAATGTCGAAACTGGGAAATACCAGCAGGTTCTATTGACCTCGAGACCGCCAGGGACGGCCAGCGAAACTTATGAACTGCTCGACACGCGGCATCTTGAAAAGATCGACGGCTTCACGCGTGCGCTGCGAGCGCGTATCGCCGCACAGCTGAGCGCGGGTAACCAGGTCCTGGTGTTTCTTAATCGCCGGGGTTTCGCCCCGGTCATGATGTGCAATGAATGCAGCTGGATCGCCCAGTGCCGGCGCTGCGACGCGAGACTCACTTACCACCTCGCGCTGAAGACACTGGTCTGCCACCACTGCGGCAGCATTGATCACAATGTGATCAGCTGCCAGTCCTGCCAGAGCTCGAGGGTGGCAGCCGTGGGCCTGGGCACCCAGCGCATCGAACAGACCCTCAAACAGCTTTTTCCAGGCACGCGAGTGCTCCGCATCGATCGCGATTCAACCCGCCGCAAGGGCGCGATCGAGGCATTTATCGACGAGATCAATGCGGGCGAGCCCGCTATCCTGGTGGGTACGCAGCTGCTCGCCAAGGGTCATCATTTCCCGAACGTTACCCTGGTTGCGTTGCTGGACATTGATGCCGGCTTCTACTCAACCGACTTTCGCGCCATCGAAAAACTCGGCCAGCTGATCCTACAGGTCGGTGGCAGAGCCGGGCGCGCCGACAAACCAGGCAGTGTCGTTATTCAATCAGAGTTCGCGAGCCACCCGCTCCTGCAGACACTTATCGAGGACGGTTACTTTAGCTTTGCCCAGGAATTACTCAGGGAAAGACATGAGTACGAGCTGCCGCCCTATGCCTTCAGCGCGCTCCTGCGCGCTGAGCACAACAGTGCCAGCCTCGCCCGCGAATTCCTCGAAGATATCGCTCGTGACTGCCAGCCTCACCCCCCAGCTTCCCTGTTGGGACCGGTGCCTGCCCTGATGGAAAAAAAGGCAGGCCGCTTTCGCCAGATCCTAGTGTTGAGCTCCAGCCAGCGATCGGGTCTGCACACGACCCTGCGACGGATGATCGACAGCGCAGAAGCGCACCCGCTCGGCAAGAAAGTCAGGTGGGCTGTCGATGTTGATCCCATTGAGGGGTATTAAGCGTTAAGATAGCGGCGATTTTCGCTGCCTATTCTCTTCCAAGATGTCCCAGGATTTCGCCAAGCCCCATCGCAGCAAGCCGCCCGCCGCGCCCGGGCCCGGCAGGTGGTTATGGTTCCTGACAGGTTTCATCGCCGGCGGGTTCGTCACCTTTCTGGTCGCGCTCTGGCTCCTGGTGCCCGACGCCGACCAGCCGCCGGAGCAGGCCGGACCCATCGCTGAACCCGAAATCCAGGCGGAGGAAATGCAATGGGATTTCTATGAGATTTTCCCAAAGTCCGTCGTCCCTGTGGTTGAAGACCGGGCAGAGCCTGACATGACCGTCGACGCAGGCCCGCGACGCTGGGTGTTGCAGGCAGGCTCCTTCTCCGACCCGAAAGATGCTGACGAATTACGCGCCTCACTCATCCTCATGGGACTTGAGGCGAGCATTACGCGCGTTGAGGTGGCAGGCAAAGACTGGCATCGCGTCATGGTTGGCCCGCTCGAGAGTGACCTCGACAGGAACCGGGCCCAGGACAGACTGGCACAGGCCCAGATCAAAGCGATCCCCATCAGGCTGAAGTAACGCACCACCTGCAGTTGAAATGTACTCGGTGCGCCCCCACCTATTAGGGACACCTCGGGGAAGTCATCAAATTGGATCAGTTCGAAGGCACGACAATTTTGTCGGTTCGCAGAGGCAACGCTGTCGTCATCGGTGGCGATGGCCAGGTCACCATGGGTGACACCGTCATGAAAGCCAACGCTCGCAAGGTCAGGAGACTTTATAAGGACAGCGTTATCGCCGGTTTTGCAGGTGGTACCGCCGACGGTTTTACGCTGGTCGAGCGTTTTGAAGGCCAGCTTGAAAAGCACCAGGGCAATCTCGTTCTCGCTGCAGTTGAGCTGGCCAAAGACTGGCGCACCGATCGAGCTCTCAGACGCCTCGAGGCTCTGCTGGTGGTCGCGGACAAGGCCAACTCACTGATCATCACAGGGAACGGTGATGTGGTCGAGCCGAACGACGGCATCATGGCTATTGGCTCCGGCGGCCAGTACGCGAAATCCGCGGCGCTTGCGCTGCTGCGCAACACAGACCTGAGCGCGCGCGACATCGTCGAGCAGGGGCTGTCCATTGCCGGCGACATCTGCATCTACACCAACCAGGAACGAACGATCGAGGAAATCACCTCCTGATCAGGATAACGGCAAACACATGTCCAATATGACGCCCCGCGAGATCGTCCACGATCTCGACAAACACATTATCGGCCAGAATGACGCCAAGCGAGCCGTCGCCATCGCCCTGCGCAACCGCTGGCGCCGGATGCAGCTGGACGACAACCTGCGCGCTGAAATCTCACCGAAGAATATTCTCATGATCGGCCCCACCGGGGTCGGCAAAACCGAGATCGCCAGGCGCCTCGCCAAGCTCGCCAGCGCGCCCTTCATCAAGGTAGAGGCGACCAAATTCACGGAGGTCGGTTATGTCGGTCGTGATGTTGAATCGATCGTTCGCGACCTGGCGGAAGCCGCAGTAAAAATGCTGCGTGACCAGCAGATACTGCAGGCGAAACCGCGTGCCTTTGAAGCGGCAGAAGAACGCGTGCTCGATGCCCTGCTGCGACCGGCGCGGGATGGCGAGCCCGATACCGCGAACAGCACACGCCAGCTGTTTCGCAAGAAACTGCGCGAAGGCGAACTCGACGATAAAGAGATCGAGGTTGAACTCGAGGCCTCGTCAGTGGGCGTTGAGATCATGGCACCGCCCGGCATGGAAGAGATGACCAGCCAGCTGCAGAACATGTTCTCTTCGCTGGCGCCAGGCAAGAAAAAAACCAAGACGCTGAAGGTCAAGGACGCTCTGCGGCAGCTGGTGGATGAGGAAGCCTCAAAACTGATCAACGAAGACGAGCTGCGCAGTCAGGCTGTGGACGCTGTAGAGCAGACCGGCATCGTCTTTCTCGATGAAATGGACAAAATCGCCAAGCGCACTGAGACCACTGGCGCTGACGTTTCCCGTGAGGGCGTCCAGCGCGACCTGCTGCCATTGATTGAAGGCAGCAATGTTTCAACCAAGTACGGCATGATCAAGACCGACCACATTCTGTTTATCGCATCCGGTGCCTTTCACCTGGCCAAGCCTTCAGACCTGATTCCGGAATTGCAGGGCCGCCTGCCTATCAGAGTTGAACTCGGCGCTCTGTCTATTGAAGACTTCGAGCGCATCTTGGTAGAACCGGATGCCTCCCTGGTCGAGCAGTACCAGGCACTGATGGAAACTGAGGGCGTCGGCCTCAAGTTTTCAGATGAAGCTATCCACCGGATCGCAGAAATTGCCTGGCAGGTAAACGAGCAAACTGAGAACATCGGAGCCCGCCGCCTGCACACGGTCATGGAGCGCCTGCTTGATGAGCTCTCTTTCAATGCGACTGATTCCAGCGGCAACGACATCCTGGTCGACGAGGCCTACGTCAATGAACAGCTCGGCGACCTGGCCCAGAATGCCGACCTGTCGCGTTTCATCCTTTAGGACCCAGCAGTGATTCCAACGGAGATCAGTGTCCACAAGCAGTCTGCGACGCTCGAGCTGAAATACCAGGACGGTACCCTGTACACCCTCACTGCGGAGTACCTGCGCGTCTACTCACCCTCGGCAGAGGTTCAGGGCCATGGCCCCGGACAATCTGTTCTGCAGCATGGCAAGAGAGACGTTCAATTTCTTGATCTCGAACCCCAGGGCAACTATGCCGTCAAAATTGTGTTCTCGGACGGCCATGACTCCGGGATTTTCAGCTGGGAGTACCTCTACCAGCTGGGTGCTCACCACGCTGAGAACTGGGCAGATTACCTTCAACAGCTGGAAGCAGCGGGTAAATCAAGGGCCCCCCAGTTCATCGCGCTCGGCAATTGAAACCCGGGTGTCTGCCTCAATCGCTGATTTCAAGTAAAATAGCGTCCCCGTTCACCCCTGAGGGGCCACCACATGGCACGTGATGACAGGCAGAAGGATCCGGAGGAGCTGACCCATTTCGGCTTCGACAGTGTCGCTGTCAGCGAAAAAGCGTCGCGCGTTGCCGACGTCTTTCATTCCGTCGCCGGCCGCTATGACCTGATGAACGATCTGATGTCGCTCGGCACCCATCGGGTCATGAAACAGATGGCTGCGAATGCCACCCGCGCCCGCCAGGGGCATGCTGTGCTGGATCTCGCCGGGGGTACCGGCGATCTGACCCGGATCCTGTCTGACTATGTAGGCGACGAGGGCCTGGTCTGCCTCTGTGATATCAACGGCAGCATGCTGGCAGAAGGCCGCGATCGTCTGCTCGACAAAGGTATCATCAACAACGTCTCTTTCCTCCAGGCTGATGGTGAAAAACTGCCTTTCCCACCAGAAACGTTTAACTCAGTCATCATTGGTTTCGGGCTTCGGAACTTCACCTCGAAAGAGACCGCACTGCGCGCCATTCTCGCCTGTCTCAAACCCGGCGGCCGCCTGGTGGTACTGGAATTTTCCAGGCCCAGGAACGACCTGCTGCGGGGCGCCTATGAAAAGTTTTCAGGCCTGTGGCCCAAAGTCGGCAAGGCCGTCACCGGTGATGAGACCAGCTATCGCTATCTCGTCGAGTCCATCCAGATGCATCCTGATCAGGAGACTCTGGGCCAGATGATGGAGGACGCAGGCTTTACCCGCGTCAGCTTTGAAAATGTCCTGAACGGCATCGTCGCCATTCACCAGGGCATGAAGCCGCGACCAGCACCATGACCCTGTTACGTTCTCTCTACATCATCTTCGTCCTTGCCAGACTGCGCCTTGATCGCAATCTGCCTGCCGAGGCGAAGACCTGGAAAACGCTGCCGATCCGCCTGGTCCTGAAGTTGTTTCCGGTACCCCGTGAGTCTGGGCCCGAATCAGCCAGGCGCGCCCTGGAGACGCTTGGGCCTATCTTCATCAAGTTCGGCCAGTTGCTATCGACACGCCGGGACCTGTTCACCCAACCCATGGCCGACGAACTGCAGAAACTACAGGATCGCGTGCCGCCTTTCGACTCTGCGGTATCTCGTTCAATCATCGAATCGAGCCTGGGCATCTCACTGGATGACGCTTTCTCGCGATTTGACAGCACGCCACTCGCATCGGCCTCTCTGGCGCAGGTGCATGCGGCAGAACTTGAAGTCGAGGGTGACACAAAAGAAGTCGTTATCAAGGTCATCAGACCTGGCGTCGAGGCCGTCATCCGCCGTGACATCAGGCTGATGTACTTCGCTGCGCGCCTCGTCGAGAAATTCTGGTCTGATGCAAGCCGGCTGCACCCGGTTGCCATCGTCCGGGATTACGAGGAGACCATTCTCGGCGAACTCAACCTGACGCAGGAAGCCGACAACACCAAGCGCCTGCGACAGAACTGGCATCTATCCGGCAAGCTTTACGTGCCGCAGGTGTTCGAGGCATTCACTCGCAACAACGTGATGGTGATGGAGCGGATCTATGGTGTCACGGCCGGCGATATCGAGACGCTGCGGCGAGAAAACGTCAACCTGAAAAAACTGGCACATCTCGGGGTCGAAATCTTCTTCTCGCAGGTGTTTGAGGACAATTTCTTCCATGCCGATATGCATCCCGGCAACGTTTTCATCGACCTGACTGACCCGGACAACCCGACCTACATTGCTCTCGATTGCGCGATCATCGGGTCGCTGACCGAGAACGACAAGAATTACCTGGCCCGCAACCTGCTGGCTTTTTTCAACCGCGACTATGATGAAGTCGCCAGGCTGCACATCCGCAGCGGCTGGGTTCCCCACGACACAGATGCTGACAGGTTTGCGGCTGTTATCCGCCGGGTTTGTGACCCATTTTTCCAGAAACCGATCAGCGAGATTTCGTTCGGCAATGTCCTGCTCGAGCTATTCCAGACAGCCCGGCAGTTCGACATGGAAGTGCAGCCGCAACTCGTACTGCTGCAGAAAACCCTGATCAATATTGAGGGCATGGGTCGCCAGATCTACCCGGAACTGGACTTGTGGGAAACAGCGGCACCTTTCATGGAGCGCTGGATGAAAGACCGCATGGGCATCAAAGGCCTGCTGCGACGCCTGTCTGACAACGCGCCGAGATGGCTCGACCAGCTGCCGGAGATCCCGGACCTGGTCCTCAACACCATGGTTGAAGTCGGCGAACTGAGTGACACCAATCGGCGTCAGACCCAGGTGCTGGCAGAGGTGCAGGGGCAGCTTGAAGCACAGGCCCGCCGCGCCAGGTTCCAGCGTCTGGGCGGTCTCGCACTCATTGGGGCACTGCTGAGCCTGTTGCTGCCTGCCAGCGGTTATGCCACCGATCTCGACACGATTATTCCCGGCTCAGTGCTGGGCACGCTCGGGATCTACTGGATGTATATTCATTCCTGACATGCTATCCTCGCCCGCCTTTTTTTGAGAGCAGCCGCAGCCGCATGAACACCGACTGGATCAACGAAGTCAGCTTTAACGGCGACGGCCTGATCCCCGCGATCGCTCAGGACTATCGCTCCAACCGGATTCTGATGGTGGCCTGGATGAATCGGGATGCGCTGCTGCAAACGGCCACGGAGAGTCAGGCCGTTTACTGGTCTCGCTCCCGCCAGGCATTCTGGCGCAAGGGCGAGACCTCAGGCAACGAGCAGCGGGTCGTCGAGATTCAACTGGACTGTGACGGCGATGTGATAATATTGCGCGTGGACCAGACGGGTGACATTGCCTGCCACACAGGAAGAAACTCCTGCTTTTTCCGCAAGCTGACCGAGCGGGGCTGGGAGGTAACGGAACCGGTTCTGAAAGACCCCAGGGAAATGTATCCAGATGGATGATGTCCTCGACAGACTGAGCGCTATCCTCGCTGCCAGAAAGCAGGCTGACCCGGCATCGTCTTACGTCGCCGGACTGCACGAGAAGGGTCTAAACAAGATCCTCGAGAAAGTCGGCGAGGAAGCAACTGAGACCATTCTCGCCGCCAAAGACGCCGAGCGCAGCGGTGATACCGAGGCTCTGGTGCAAGAAACCGCGGATCTCTGGTTTCACACGCTGGTGATGTTGAGCCATCAGGGCGCCTCCGCCGCAGATGTGCTGGCGGTGCTCGAGGCGCGGTTCGGCACATCCGGCCTGGCCGAAAAAGCGGCCAGAACATCCGGTCACTGAAACCGGCAACAGAATAAAGACGCTTAACGGAGAAAGTCTATGTCGTTTGGAATCACAGAACTTGTCATCATCCTGGTGATCGTCGTCCTGCTGTTTGGCACGACCAAGCTGAAATCCCTCGGCACCGACCTGGGTTCGGCCATCAAGGGTTTCCGCAGCGCGGTAAGCGAGGAAGACAAAGCAGCAGATTCAACCGTCGCTGCTGAGTCGGAATCGCCCGCTGAAATCACCGAGAAAAAAGAGACCACCTGAGCCTGATATCGCGGTCTCAACACACCCTCAGTCAACTCACACCGCATGTTTGATATCGGCTTCCCAGAACTGTTAATGATCAGCGTGGTCGCACTCCTGGTCATCGGCCCGGAGAAGCTGCCCGAAACTATCCGCTCCATCTCGCTCTGGATCGGCAGGCTGCAACGAAGCTTCGCCAATATCCGCCAGGAAATCGAAAATGAAATCGGCGCCGACGAGATCCGTGCCCAGCTCCACAACGAAGGCATCATGAAAGACCTGGAGAACGCGCAGCAGACAATTCGCGACGTTCAGACGGATTTGAATACCAAACTCTGCAGTGCCGAGGAAGAGGCACGGGCCGTCAGCGGTTCCATGCTCGAAGAGCAAAATATAGCCGAAGAGCAAAATATAGCCGAAGAGCAAAGCACAGCCGCAGCAGACGCTGAGATAGACAACACCAAGGATCAGTCCGTTGCAGAGCCATCCAAGCCGTCCCAACTGTCGTCATGACTGAATCAGCAGAGCAGGATCAGGGCCAACCCCTTGTCGAACACCTGATCGAACTTCGTACGCGACTGCTGCATGCTATTTTCTCGGTGTTGCTGATATTTTTGCCGCTGTTCTATTTCGCCAACGACATCTACGCCTACATCTCCGAACCCTTGCGGGCCTACCTGCCGGAAGGCACCAACATGATCGCCACCGAGGTGGCCTCACCTTTCCTGACCCCTTTCAAGCTGACGCTGGTGTTGTCGATATTCTTGGCGATGCCTTACATCCTGCACCAGGTCTGGAGCTTTATCGCACCCGGACTCTACAGCAGCGAGAAGCGCATCGCCGCGCCACTGCTGGTATCTTCAATCGTGCTGTTCTACACCGGTATCGCGTTTGCTTTTTACGTCGTTTTCCCGCTGGTTTTCGGTTTCTTTACGTCGGTCGCCCCTGCCGGCGTGACCGTCATGACCGACATCAACCGGTACCTCGATTTTGTCCTGAAGCTGTTTTTCGCCTTCGGCCTCGCCTTTGAAATCCCCATCGCCACCGTCCTGCTGATCTGGACTGGCGCCACCACGTCAAAGAGTCTGGGGAGCAAACGTCCCTATGTGATCGTTGGCTGTTTCATCGTCGGCATGCTGCTAACGCCACCGGACGTCATCTCGCAGATTTTACTGGCACTGCCCATGTGGATGCTGTTTGAAGCCGGTATCATCTTTGCGCGGGTGTTCGGCCTTGATCAGACCAGCGCAGAGGCAGAGGCAGAAACCTGAAATCAGGCGGTAAGCCGGAACGTCACCGGGCCGTCGTTGACCAGCGAGACTTTCATGTCAGCGCCGAACACGCCAGACTGGACCTTCACCTGAACCGCTGCGGCCTGAAGGAAGTCTTCATACAGAGACTCAGCGAGTTCCGGCGATGCGGCCGAGGAGAATGACGGTCGCAGACCCTTCTTCGTATCGGCCGCGAGCGTGAACTGGGAGACCACGAGCAGCTCGCCGCCGACATCGAGCAGCGACAGGTTCATATGTCCTTTGTCATCACCGAAAACCCGGTAGTTCAGCGTCTTGTTCAGCAGTTTTTCGAGTTCTGCCTGGGAGTCATGTTTTTCTATGCCGAGAAGCAAAAGCAGGCCTGAGCCGATCTCACCTGTGACACTGCCATCGACAACGACCTTGGCTTCGCTGACACGTTGAATCAGACCAATCACTGCGTGTCAGACGTCAAATTCACGTTCAAAACGCTGGGCCATATCGCGGGTCGCCCGGATCAGCGCATCGATCATGGCGGGCTCGGTTGCCGAGTGACCGGCTTCCCGCACAATGTAGAGCTGGGAGTTGGTCCACACCTTACGCAGCGCATGGGAATTCTCGAGCGGGCAGACACAATCGAAGCGACCATGGACCAGGATACCAGGGATGTCCTGCAAGACTGCGGCCTGGTTGATCAACTGCTCAGGCTCCAGAAAACACTCGTTGCGGAAATAGTGGGTAGCGATCAGGCAACGCGCATGGGCACGGCCGCCATCTGAGAAGTGCTTAATCAGACGGTGGTTCGGGTGCAGCGTAGACGCGTGTGCTTCCCAGGTCGACCAGGCTTTCGCCGCGGCCATCCGCGCCAGTTCGTTATCCTGCATCATCATCTGGTAATAGGCTTCCGTGCAGCTGACATCGCGGCCGGACTCGCCCTGGAACTTTTGCACAAGCTCAACAAAGTCTTCCCAGTGATCCGGGTAGAAACGACTGGCACCATCTTCGTAGAACCATTCGATGTCAGACTGCCGGCCAAGGAAAATGCCTCGCAGGATCATACCCAGCACATGGTCCGGGTTCGCTTCGGCATAAGCGAGACTTAAGGTCGCGCCCCAGCCGCCACCAAAAATAACCCACTTGTCGACGCCGAGGTATTCACGGATTTTCTCCATATCCGCAATCAGATCCTGCGTCGTGTTGTTGGTCAGTTCTGTGTGTGGCGATGATCGCCCGGCACCTCGCTGATCGAACAGGATGATGCGGTACTTGGCCGGGTTAAAGAAACAGCGGCTGTTGAACTCACAGCCGGAACCAGGACCGCCGTGGACAAACAGTACGGGAATACCTTCTTTCGTCCCACTCTCGTCGATGTAGAGCGCGTGCACGTCATCAACTTTCAGCTCGTGACGGGCATAAGGTTTGATTTCAGGATACAGCGGTAACATAGTTTCTTCCTCGACGCCTCAGGCGACTTTCGCCCGGGACGCTCTTTTCCTTTCGTTCTCTGTCAGCAACTTCTTTCGGATTCGGATATTCTCCGGCGTAATCTCGACCAGCTCGTCGTCCTCGATAAACTCAATAGCTGCTTCCAGTGAATGCCGAATCGGCGGTGTCAGCATGATGTTTTCATCACTGCCGGCTGCCCTGATATTGGTCAGCTGCTTTTCCTTCAGGGGATTAACGACCAGGTCATTGCCGCGTGAATGCAGGCCGACCACCATACCCTCGTAAATTTCTTCATTGGGACCGATAAACAGGCGGCCGCGGGCCTGCAGGTTGTTCAGGGCAAAACCGACACTTTTGCCCTTGGTCATTGATACGAGGACACCGTTATTGCGGGAGCCGCCTTCATCACTGATAACCGCGCCGTACTGCGAGAATACACTATTCATAATGCCGGTTCCGGACGTCATGGTCAGAAATTCGGACCGGAATCCCAGCAGCGAGCGGGTCGGCACAACGAACTCAAGCCGCACCCGGCCGCCGGCATCAGGCTGCATGTTATTCAAGGTCGCTTTGCGATTACCCAGCGCTTCCATGATGGAGCCCTGGTGTGCGGCGTCGACATCGACCACAACTATTTCAAAGGGCTCTTCCTTACCGTTTTCGGTTTCATGCAGGATCACTTCAGGTCGGCCCACCGCCAGTTCGTAGCCTTCGCGCCGCATGGTTTCGATCAAAACTGACAGGTGGAGTTCTCCCCGTCCGGACACCTTGAAGCGGTCAGCGTGTTCAGTCTCTTCAACCCGCAATGCAACGTTGTACTGCAGCTCGCGTTCCAGTCGTTCTTTGATGTGTCGACTGGTGACGAACTTGCCCTCGCGACCGGCAAAGGGTGACGTGTTCACCTGGAACGTCATCGAGATTGTTGGTTCGTCAACCTGGAGCGGCGGCAGCGCTTCCGGACATTCGACCGCGCAAATGGTGTCGGATATCTGCAGGCTGTCGATGCCACTGATGCAGACGATGTCGCCAGCAGCGGCCCGCTCCACCGGCGAGCGATCGAGGCCGTTGTAGCCCATCACCTGCAGGATCTTGCCCTTGCGTTCATTCGCTTCCCGGTCGACGACGATCACCTGGTCACCCGTCACAACCTCGCCGCGCTTGATGCGCCCCAGGCCGATGACGCCGACATAGCTGGAGTAATCGAGCGCACTGATCTGCATTTGCAAGGGCCCTTCAACATCCGCATCCGGCGGCGGTACCTGGTCGACGATCGCTTCCAGCAGGCAGGAAAGATCCCCGCCCAGTTCATCGGGTTCATGCCCCGCCACGCCTTCGATGGCTGAACCATAGATCACGGGAAAGTCGAGCTGTTCTTCATTCGCCCCGAGCTGATCGAAGAGATCAAACACCTGGTCGACGACCCAGTGTGGTCTTGCGCCATCGCGATCAATCTTGTTCACCATGACGATCGGATTAAGCCCGTTCTCGAAGGCCTTGGCAGTGACGAACCTTGTCTGCGGCATCGGTCCTTCGACGGCGTCCACCAGCAGCAGTACCGAGTCTACCATCGACAGGATGCGTTCGACCTCGCCACCGAAATCAGCGTGCCCTGGGGTATCGACGATATTGATACGGTAATCCTTCCAGGTCAGCGCCGTGTTCTTTGCCAGGATGGTGATACCCCGCTCACGCTCAAGGTCATTGGAATCCATCAGGCGCTCGCCTTCGTCCTCACCTCGCTGCAGGGCGCCGGCCTGCGCCAGCAGCTTGTCGATCAGGGTCGTCTTGCCGTGGTCGACGTGGGCAATGATGGCGACATTTCTCAGTTGGGACACAGGTGTGGACATGATCTGGCAGGTCGAAAAAGCGCGCATTATACCGACGCGACCTGGGTATTACACCGATTCCGTCAGCTTCTGACGACAACGCCGCCCCAACCTCATCACAATTGCCACTAAACGAGTATTTTGCGGCCGAATGGCGCCGTAATGCGAATTAATCCCGCTATACTCGGCGCGTCGCCTGCTGGCGGCAATTCTCAGGGCGGGGTGAAAGTCCCCACCGGCGGTAATCGCTTTGCTGCAGGCCAGTCATGGATCTGCCGGTCAGGCGCAGCCCGCGGGCGCCTCCATGAACACGGAGGGACAAGCAGATCCGGTGAGATTCCGGAGCCGACAGTTAAAGTCTGGTTATGAGAATCAAGGTGTGTTCAAGCATCGGGCATGACTGTGCGCGGTCTCACGTCCTTGTTAGCCCTGTTGTTTACACCGAAACCTAGAAAAGGAAAGCAACAGATGACGAACATCTTTAACCCCAACACTTCCAGTATTGCCAATCGAACCAAGGTCGCCCTTGTCCAGTCCTGCTGGCATGAGGATATCGTCGATGAGTTCTGTCACAGCTTTATTGACCGGTTCCAGCAGCTCGATGGCCGCACAGTCCACCGGCTCGAGGTTCCCGGCGCTTTCGAGATTCCATTGATGGCAAAATCGCTGGCATCGACAGACGAGTACGCCGCGGTTGTTTGCACTGGCCTCGTCGTTGACGGCGGCATTTACAGGCATGATTTCGTCGCATCAGCCGTCATAGACGGACTCATGCGCACCCAGCTCGATACTGGCGTGCCGGTCTTCTCTGGTGTACTGACGCCCCATGACTTTGTCAGCGAGGGTCGCCCCGAGTTCTTCCGTCAGCATTTTGTGATCAAGGGCGAGGAGGTTGCCGAGGCTTGCGCCCGAACCCTGAGCCACTACTGCCTCGAAGCAGCCTGACCTGCCACTTGGACCAGGCCTCACGGACTTTTGCCGTGAGGCTTTGTTTCTTGACAAGCGACGCTATAATTCGCGCGCTATGGCAACTGAAGACAAAAAGCAGCGCAAGGCGGTATCGCTGATCTCCGGCGGCCTCGACTCCATGCTGGCCACCAAAGTCATCATGGACCAGGGCATTCACGTTGAGGGCATCAATTTTTTCACCGGCTTCTGCGTCGAGGGCCACACCCATGCCATCCGCCAGAAAGACCGCAACAAGCAGAAGCGCAATAACTCGCTCTGGGTAGCTGAACAGCTCGGCATCAAGCTGCACATCATTGACGTCATCGATGAGTACAAGGACATCGTCCTCAACCCGAAACATGGCTATGGCCAGAACATGAATCCCTGCCTCGACTGCAAGATCTTCATGGTCGAGAAAGCTGCGGCCTGGGCCTGGGTGGAAGAGAACGATTTTGATTTCATCATCACCGGTGAAGTCATGGGACAGCGTCCCAAGTCGCAGCGCAAGGCGACGCTGCCCATTATCGCCCGGGAGTCCGGCGCCGAGGACCGGCTGCTGCGACCGCTCAGCGCTAAAAATCTCGACCCTACCCTGCCTGAACGTGAAGGCTGGGTCGACCGCGAAAAACTCTATAAATTCCACGGCAGAAATCGAAAACCCCAGCTGGCGCTGGCGCAGCAGTTGGGGATTACTGAATTCTCGCAGCCCGCCGGCGGCTGCTGCTTCCTGACAGACAAGGCCTATTCCGAGAAACTCGCCGATCTCTGGCGCTCGCGCGGCGAGCGCCGGTACGAACTCGACGACATCATGCTATTGAAGGTCGGCCGCCACCTGCGGCCGGCTCCACACTACAAGCTCATCATCAGCCGCGAGGAAGGTGAGAACCACTACCTGAACGGCTACCAGCACGAATTCATCAGCCTCACGACAGTGTCTCACGGCGGACCCGTCTGCTTGATTGATGGCTCACCGACATCCGCCGAGGTCGAATACGCCGCACGAATCGTTGCCAGGTACAGCCAGGGCCGCGATGCCGATGCCGTCGCCGTGGCGCACCGCAGGCCTGGCCGGGAGGAAGTGGAGATGCTGAGCGTTCGCCCTCTGCCCAAAGATCAGGTCATTGAAAGCTGGCATGTCTGAACCCGTCCTTGATTGCCGGCGCCTGCTCTGCCCGATGCCTGTCATCCGCACCCAGGATCACATCAAGGGTCTCGACCCCCGCGCCAGGTTCAAGGTCGTCTGCACCGACCCGGGCACACTGAATGACATACCTGCCTGGTGCCGGATTCACGGTCACGAGGTTGTCGAAATTCAGGAAAAAGACCGCGATTTCATCTTTACCATTCAAGTGCACAAATAGCACCAAACTGGCACAGATCGGAATTTTTCGCACCGTATCAGTGCATTTTATTCTGATCCGTCACGTCTCCGCTCTGATCTGGATGATCTGCCCCGCTGAGTTCGAGATGTACTACTCGGTTTAGCCGGCGTCACCCTGAACCCAGCCTGAAAACCGCTCGTCGAGGGGCTTTTGTTCTGCGCTGCCACTCTGAGACAATATCGGCCATGCTAAGAAACCTGTTCATTTTCATCATCGTCTACGGCAGTCCCACGCTTGCTCAGGAAGTGTACAAGGAAGTTGGTGAAGACGGCGTGCCGGTTTTCTCTGACCAGGGGCCTGCCAGCAGCAAACCCGTGGAAATTCGGGAGACCATGACCTACAGTGATCCACTGGCACAGCAGCGTCTGCAGACTCGGCAAGCACAGGCTAAAGCCGAGCCAGGCGCGACTTTCTACCGGCTCTCAATCCTGGCACCT
>Ga0181575_10001683_pt1 | contig 15897 bp, 14 predicted proteins | sample 101ome_23_FD_145599 | JGI IMG/M metagenome (GOLD analysis project Ga0181575, IMG submission 145599) | Coastal salt marsh microbial communities from the Groves Creek Marsh, Skidaway Island, Georgia - 101411CT metaG (spades assembly) | ecosystem: Environmental > Aquatic > Marine > Intertidal zone... | reverse complement strand
ACATTCGAATTACTATTACGCCCTAGCCCTCTTGATGTTCATGGCAGTGTATGCACCCGCTCAAGCACAAGACGATAGATTTGATGCCGGTGTAGCAGCCAACGAGAGGGGGCACTTCGCCACGGCTCTGCGCGCTTGGCTGCCCATGGCTGAAGAAGGCGTCGCAGAAGCACAGAACAATGTAGGGAACATGTATGAAAAAGGGTTAGGCGTTGCGCAAAATTATGCGCTGGCCATGCAATGGTACCGGCGCGCAGCGGATCAAGACCTCGCGGAAGCACAATTAAATATCGGGCTCCTCTACTATTATGGGTATGGTGTAGCTACAAACCACAGGGAGGCCGTGAGCTGGTTTAGGGCTGCTGCTGAGAGCGAGCTCCCAGAAGCGGAATATATGTTGGCTCTCGCCTATGAGCAGGGCACCGGAATAGGGCTGGACTATAGAGAAGCAAGACGTTTGTTTTTAAAGTCAGCTCGCGCGAACTATGCGCCTGCTCAGATGATGTTCGCGTTTATGCTTCAGGCAGGAGAAGGAATAGATTCGGATCCGTTTAGGGCATACGTTTGGGGCAAGATCGCAGAACTCAACGGCTCTGAAGAAGCACTTGATGTCACCAGCATCGCAACGGTATTACTAGAAGATGAGGAGGTGGTTGAAGCAGATGCTATGGTTAGACAGTGCTTGGAGCAAGGGCTCGATAACTGCCCCTAGGAGCCACCACGCACAATGACCTCGATTCTCCGGTTAAGTGCCCTGCCCTCCGGATCATCGTTGCTCGCCACTGGCTTTGTATCCGCGTGTCCCTCTACCACAACACTACCTGCCATCAAAAATCCTTGCTGCAACAAATAATCCGCAACTCTCGAGGATCTGGCTGAAGATAAGTCCCAGTTATCTCTATACCTTCCTCCGAAAGCTAGAGGCACGTTATCGGTATGCCCTTCGATCTCAACCAAGCCGCCCGCGCCAACTAGCGATGCCCCGACACGATTGAGTACGTCGAAGAAGCTTTGTTCTAATTCAGCACTGCCACTCTGAAAACTGCCCTGCTCACTCAGGGTGATAATTACATCCTCACCGTCTAGCGACACCTGGGCAAGACCATCTGCGATTTCTTCACTCAAGTTGGAGCGGATTAGCTCATACCTGTCCGTTGCTAGACTATCCTCTCGATACTGCTCTGAGTTGTACCAATAAGGAGAATTGCCGCGCTGCAACGCGCCTCCGCTGAGGGTAATCACTTCAGAAGTATTGGACTGGACCATAGCGATACGGGCAAGTGCGTCAATCATATCGCCTGTAATGCGTTGACCACCTTCAGATGATCCCTGCCTAACTGGGAACGAAACATCAATGCCGGATTCAGTTCTAGTTATATTCACCATTCCCTGGGAAATTTCTTCACGTAATTCTTGTGTCAGCAGGTCTATCGCGTTGGTTTCCGCCGAGCCATCACCAATATTAAATGAGAGCTCATCTTCGTTTGGAGGCTCATCGGTCTTCTGTTCCTCGATACGATTAGAGGCGGTCGGATCAGTTACGGTGCGCTCATATTGCTGAAGGATGATACTTTCTGCCGTTGGTGGCTCAATAGCGGGTATCACTGTCTGCACTCCAAAAGCGCTCCTCATAGAACCCGCAACCTCCTTATACTTAGGGACATTAACCTGAGCGAAAGAGAGAATTAGAACAAAAAACGCCATCAGCAATGTCGCCATGTCAGCGAAAGTTGCCATCCAGGCGGGGGCCCCTTTATTGCAGGCGGGACAATCTTCAGCGCCTTCTTCGGGCTCTTCTTCCTCGTCCTCTTCCTCTTCCTCAGCGCCTTCCTCGGGCCCTCCTACTTCGCCCTCTTCTTCTGCGACTTCCTCAGACCCTTCTTCGCCCTCTTCCAGGGCTTCTGATTGAGTGACGCCTTCAGCCTCAGCAGGAGAAACTCCAGTATCTGAAGATTCAGAGCCATCCTCATTCTCCAGATTCTCTGCAGAGTCCTCAGGCAATTCATTTGACTGCTCTAATGCTTCAGCATCTTCAGCCAATTCTGCCTCGGATTGATTCTTATCTGTTTCTTCTGCGCTGCTCATAGGAGTTAGATCAATTAGTCCGGGATCTTAATTTCAATACGACGATTGTTGGCTCTGCCCGTTGCAGTCTCATTCGTATCAACAGGAACTGTCTCACCGAAGCCCGCGACTTCAAGTCGTGAAGGTTCAATTGAAAGCGAACTCTCAAAATACGCAGCAACTGAAGCTGCTCGTGCAGCAGATAGTTCCCAATTTGATTCAAATCTGTCGCTGAACATGATTGGGATATTGTCGGTATGGCCTTCAATCCGGATTACACCGGCACCTGCAGATACTACGTCGCCGATTTCGGACAGCGTCGAGTAGAACTGTTGCTCTAGTTCCGCGCTCCCAGATTCGAATGACCCCTGACTCGCTATACTAAGAACAATCATCTCGCCAACTTTCTCGACACTAAGCGATCCAGCTTCTATCTGGGAAGTCAACTGTGTGCGTACTTCGTCCAACCTCGATGGCCGGTCGGCATTATTATAGAACTCGCCAACTCCGATGTTTGGGTTACTATTTTCTGCTAACTCAGCCGTAGTCTCTGAAATAGACATATAAATTTCAGACGCAACGGAAGCCTGAGTTTCAGCCAGCACAGATGCTACTGCCAGAAGCGCCGCAGTTTGGTCGTCTGCGAATTGATCTTGCTGCTGAACATTCTCCTGCACCATCGACGCAACCTCAACGGATATCTGATTATTAACAGCTTTCACCTGAACCAGACCAGCCTCTATCTGATTCGACAGCGCGCTGGAGACAACTTGCAGCTCTCTTTCAAATTTGTTTTCACTTTGGCCAGTACGGCGGATCAGATACTCAGCAGTCGGATCTATAGGCAGCTGGTTTGGATCATTTATTACAGTGCGCTCGGAGAGCGCGGGCGAATAGTCCTGTACAAGAAGCGCCCTCCCGCGCGGGATCTGTATCGTCGGCCTAATTTTTTTAATCCCAAAAGCATTCTGTATTGAGCCATTAATCTGCTCAAACTTGCGTATTTCCGTGTCAGAGAACGAAAGGATGAGAACGAAAAACGCCATGAGCAACGTGGCCATATCGGCAAACGTTGCCATCCAGGCCGGAGCCCCCTTGTTACAAGGTGGGCAGTCTTCACTGGGAGATTCATCGGAAGACGCATCTGAACCATCAGATGAAGCGGACTCAGTTGACTCTTCAGATGAAGGCTCGCCAGTATCCCCTGAATCTTCGACCTCTAATTCGTGTGACCCCTGTTCGGTCTCCTCCGTAACGGGGGCGCTTTCTTCGACACCCCCATTTTCTTCGATTTCATCGGTTTCTTCAGACATTTTCCTTCAACCCAGCTATTGGGCCTCCAGCAATTCCGCTCGGAACTTTGGAGGCACAAAGGAAGCCAAGTAGTCTGTCAACACTCTTGGGTTGCCGCCAGATTGGATGAAGAGCGCACCCTCAATAATTAACTCAGCATTCGCCGCTTCCAATTCCGACTGGTTTGTTAGTTTCTGAGAAATTGGAATACAAATGACATTTGCCAATATTGCGCCGTATAGCGTAGTTAACAGCGCAATGGACATTGCGGGGCCAATAGACTTGGGATCAGACATGTTGCCCAGCATAGCCACAAGGCCTATTAGTGTGCCGATCATACCCATAGCTGGAGCAATCTCTCCCCAAGCAGAAAATATCCCTGCGCCCTGCTTGTGTCGGAGTTTCATCAGCTCGATATCCTTCTCAAGAGTCTTCTTGATCAGATCAGCTTCAGACCCGTCGACCAGCATTCCAATTGCTTTGGATAAGAACGGGTTAGAAATTTCTTGCCCCTCAAGCGCGATCATTCCGTCCTTTCGGGCAATTGTTGCGTACTCACCCAGCTGAGTGATCAACGCCTGAGGCTTCTCAAGTGGATTCTTAAAAGTCTTTCCCGCCACCTTGATTGCATTCAGGAATTCTTCCAGCGAGCATCTCAACATGACCACCATGATTGAGCCACCAACTACGATCATCAATGACCCTGGATCAATGTATGCGGGCAATCCAGCTCCTTGCATAATTGCCAACATAATGAAGCCAAAGGCCCCAACAAAACCAACAATCGTGGCTATATCCATTGCTATTACCCTACTTATCTTTAAATATTTACTGAAGCCACCTAGGTGATTGGCTTGGCCTAAGAAGCTCTATGCATGCGCACGCATGCCCAAAATTTATCCGACCCGCAATATGCACAGCGGTAAACTTTCTCAATTCTGCTGAAATGTCTGTGATCTCTGCCCATATTCAAGCAAAATATAAGTCTTTACACGTTCAGCAATTTCTTTCGCTAGTGTCCTCTTAAATCGGCATTTGCTAACAAAATCATGAGTATACACGCCCCAATAGTTAAAGCCGCTCTTCTGCTCTCTGTCCTAATTAGCGGCTGCGACCGCGTAATGTACACACCCTCATGCTTAGCTATCGGCCCTCTAGACTATGGATCGAGATTCTCGACCTTAAGGAACGGCGTAATCTCGGATGCTGTGACTGGCCTAAGCTGGTATCGATGTCCATTTGGCACATCCTACAATGGGCTAAATGCCTGTATTGGGACACCTTCACTACTAAGCATTGCCGATGCCGAGCTCTCAGTGCGGGAGACAGCGGGCAAGTCCGCCGTCAGTTGGCGTCTCCCAACCATAAATGAATTCAAGTCGATCGTCAGAGAGGACTGCGAGAATCCAGCCCTAGATCCAACTCTATTCCCCGGCGCCCTCATCGAAAATCACTGGACATCTGATAATCTAGATCAGGGATCTGCCCTCGCGTGCGCCGTTTATACCTTCCAAGGAGCGAGCTCATGCAGACTTGATGGAGAGAATCTATTCCCATTCTTGATCGTCACAGATCAGCAGCTACATTGAGCCTATCCCGGACTTCGCTCGAGGCCCGGCTTTACACTAAATTTCAGGCATCGGTCCTCACTAACACTTGACACCACCACGCTTGGAACCTGCGCTGATTTGAATCCAAACGCCCTACAACCGTGGGGATGCCTAGGTGCCCAAGTGACATAATATGACGCGCAGTTAATGCAAACCTGCTCGCTAGTAGAATCATCTCTTCTTTTTGTAGATTTCATGGTAGTACTTCCATGCAATCAAAGATGGTAGCCCCACAGCTATGAACCAGGGGGCAATTTTCACTATCGAGTAGGCTCCGAATATCGGTTCAGACGGCTGTAGAAATAACACCGCTAGAATCGGAACCGCTAGGATCAGATATGTGCGGATAATCTTACAAAGCGGACAATCTGCCGAATTCATCACGATAAACTCCCATTCCCTAATTACTTATACATATTAGACATAGATTCGAACTGACCTTCAAGGTAAGTCTGAGTATCTTTGCTCCTCTGAACAAGGGATTCCATCGCAGCGAATTGTTTGATGTATTTCTGCTGAAGATTTAAGAGCTTTTGCTCTAGTTCTAATAATTGATCAGCATACTCATCGACTTTATCCTGAGCGGAATTAGATTGGCGTGTAATACTGCCAGCACTCCCAACCAAGTTATCCAATTCAATACTTGCATCAAGAGATAACCCCTTGTTCGACGCGTCGTATTTAGATTGTGTCTCTGTATCTGCCGTGAGCATGGTGACTGCAGATCTATAATTGGTAGAGATCACCGAATTATAAATCTTATCGTCCACGTACATATCACCAGCTAGATTAAATGATAGCCCGAGGTCTCTCAAACTGCTGAGCCCACCGGATGGCGTAGAAGACGTCTTATCGACGAGATTCTTGATTTGTCTTGAGACAAGATTGACGAATGACTTGTCTGAACTTAACGAGCCGGAATATTCGTTTTCACCGCCTTCCGTTGTAAGGTCCCTGGCTATCGAAGAAAAGCTGTTGACAGTATCGACAAAAATATCGATCGTACCGCGCAACGAACTCTTGTCCTCGTTGATCGATATCGAAGCATTTGTAGAAGTAGTGCTTTTCAGATTTAAGGTAACCCCTGGGATTACATCATCAATGCTATTCGATGTCCGTCTTATTGTAAGGCCATTGTAAACAATTTTGGAGTTTATAGCCGACGTACCTGTCGCAAATTGAAATGGGTCAGGCGCAGCTGAGGTAGAAACCGTGAAGTCGTTGTCCGACCCAAGCTCTCCGTCGAGCAATATGTACCATCCGTCTTCGGCTGGCGTATCATTGACCAGGGTTGCCTTGATTCCGCTAGTCGATCCATTAATCGCATCCACAACGCCTTGAGGTGTTGCAGTAGCTACCGAGACAACAGCATTATCACCAGAGTTCTTCGAAAATGTAATATTAAAAGAATTTCCGTTATTGAGTTGAGTGGTTTTAGAAGCATATTCGGCGCTTCTCATGGTCGTAGATCTGGCTAACCGAACAACCTCAATATCCGAATTTCCACTTGTAGCTAAGGCTTGTGAATTAATAGTTGCGTCAATGGCAGTAGAGCTATTAGTCAGTGATAGAGACCGAGTGCTGCTTGCCTTAGCCAGGAAGTCTAATACAACCTTGACTTCATTTACGGCGCCAGAAAGCGCAGCGTAACCACTGATTGAGGCCTCAGATTTTTCCTTTCGGGCCGTATATCGGTCTATTTTCGGCTGCGTCTCTGCCGCAGCCAAGTCCTCGGCTAACTTCTGTATGTCAACGCCAGAACCCATGTTCAGACTATTGACTATTGAGCTACCGGCTCCCGATGTAGAATTAACCTCAGCCATTCTCGTCAATCTACCTTAGAAAATTGAACAGTGACATTTGCGTCACCTTGGCGAATGTGTTTTGGGCAGCCTCTAAAGCCAACATATCAGATGAGAGACTGGTAATGGCTTCGGAATAATCAGTATCTTCTATGTTTGACAGAAGCTGCTCATATACTGTTTTTTTCTCTTCAATTATCTCTAGCCTCTCTTCTAGCAAGTTTTGCCGAATCCCGAGGTTCGCTATTTGACCGCCAACTTGATTCCCTAACTCATCGAACTCATCTATCGACCGAGAAATATCCGCTTTTGTATTCGTACCTAGCGCAGCGATGAAGTCCCTTGCCACCTCAAAGATGTTAATATTCTGCGTATTGCCATTTTGATTTGTCCGCTCAATTTGCCCGGCAAGATTTGCTCCGGAGCTGTTTATTTTGACCTCATAGCCAGAATCAACCTGTATCTTTAGCTCGGCGGAGTTACCTTTATAAGCAATAGAACCATCAGCCTGTTTTTGGAATGGCTGGATGTTTGTAGATGTTCCAGAAAATAGATATGAGTTCTGAGAGTCCCGCGAATTTGATAGAGAGATCAATTCCTCCAATACCCCTTCTGCCTCAGCCTTCATAAAACCAATATCATCATCGGAATAAGTACCAGAAGATGCAGTAATCGCAAGATCTTTCAGCCGATACACATAATCTTGAAAACTGGTAACTACAGACTCTTCAATAGTTAATCTATCTCGGACGTACGAAAGATTGGTTTCATACGCTGACTGGCGTTGAAGAACAGACTTAATACTCAGACCTTCTAAAGAAGATTCAATATCACTACTTGGAACTGCGGTCTTCTTCCCCGTAGCCAGCTGAGTTTGCAGCTCACCGATACTCTCTTGCTGTTTGGCAAGTTGCTTTGTAAGCACCTCATAATATTGGTTGGATGATATTTTCATTATCCTTGCTCAGCCTATCGAGAGGCAGACAGTATTGAATCGAAAATGGTCGAAGACACCTTGATCACTTGTGCGGCCGCCTGGAATGATTGTTGAAACCGAATCAGATCCGCCGCCTCATCATCAAGGCTGACACCTGAGATAGAGGACTCCAATGTGACAGCGTCCTCATAAACCACTTCAAGTGCCTCCTCCGAAATTTTTGCGAGGCTGTTAACTGCACCTACTTTAGATAGGGCTCTCTCGTAGCCCTGCTGAAGGGTTGCCCCACTCAATTTCTGAGCGTCTTGTATGAGCAGCAGCCGCTGCAGGTTAGAATTATCGCCAGCGGAATTAAGGTTCGCTGTTATCTTGAAAGAATCTCCCTGTGCAGGCATCTTATCAAGAGCGATCTTCAGGTCATTAAAGATGATTTGCGAATCAAAATCGTAGTCCCTTTCGGAGATTACTGTGTTTGTATTAGTGTCAATTATTTGAAAGCGCGTGTCAGTTGTGAACTTGATTTCCAATGGATCTTCTATCGTTGGGATCCGATTCATCACTGACCCACCGACAGAGATCTTTCCATCCAATGAGAATCCATCACTTCCAGAAATAGACACCGCCATATCAGAGAGAGCTGAAGCCGAACCACTCAATTTGGTCGTAAGACCTAATTTCGCTAGATCCGAAGCCTTACCAGCCCCGGCCGCATAATCAACGAACGAGAAATCAATATTAGCGCCAGAGAATTGTAATTGACCGGTATATGTTGAATTCGTTAACCCTAGAGCGTTTATGGATTGACCTACTACATTCGTTCCTAAGCTGATATTGTCTCCTTTAGCTGAATCACGATTGTACAGGGCTATACCACCCTCTCCATCCGCACGAGCAAGAACATCCGTTTGAGCCGCGAAACTATTTATCTTTGCCGCTAGATCGACAACATCCGTGAGTGCTCCAAGGCCAGTTATCTCAATGCCATTAATTAACAGAGATTTTTCGAAGTCAATTTGACTCGCATCGACCTTGATTACATTTTCGGAGGTCGCTGTAACTTTCGTGTTAGCGGAATGTGAATTTACCCAGGAAGCAATGTCTTTTGCTGACAAGGTCTCGCCTGCCGCTAGGTCCAATTGCCCGAGAGAAACCCCATTAAGGGCTAACTGATTTGCTGAGATTATCGTTGACCCATTACCAGCCGAGTCAGTCTGGAGCGGTATCTTTGTGACCGACAATTCATTTGAATTGTAATTTCCGAGCTTGATTTCTTTATCAAGGAACGCATTTGCTCCTGTTTCATTCAGATAATCACTGCCATATAAGCTAGCGCTGTTAAAAAACTTATTATTGTCGACATAGGTTTGCTCCGCCGCTGTAAGCACCTTGCCCACTAAATGATTTTTTTCAGAAGTGATCACTTGAATAGCGAAATCATCGGATACCGATGCATCTAGCTCAATTTCGAAGTCATAGTCCCCTTGTGGAATTACTATCCCAGGAGCCATTGCGCCGGCTTCAAAATTAACTTGACCGAAGCCCCCAAGCGGCTTGGAAAGATCGTTCGCATCTGAGGGAATCACGGGACTCGATCTATAACCGAAGTCTATCTTAGCCAATGCCCCCGATACATTACCCGAAGACGCTTCGATTATTAACCGATCGGCAGAAGCAATCTGATCAATATTCTGCACAGAAACTTTTACACTGTCTGCAGGCCTGCTATTTGAAGAAATTAGGTAATCTCGCCCAGCTAATGGTGGCTCCTTAAAAGTGACGCTGAGATCCTTATACTTAAAAGAATACTGATCATTTAGATTTGGAGTTAATTCTGTTAACTCACCAGCCTCCAAGATGTTCCACGCCCTCTTTCTCGCATCCCATGCAATATTTAATAGCCGCGTAGACTCTTGGTCTCCGTCAACACTTACCTGAACTCCGGAGTTTACCGAACCGTTAGGTTCCGTCATCGCATAATTGGGTGAGATCGTGAATAATTTTTGATTGATTTGACCCTCTCGTGTCAATCCGCCTTGGTGAACTAAGTTAGCTTCACTGACAAACGTTGAAACTATGATGTCCACGTCTGCCCTCAGAGGCTCAATGATATTCGAACGCAGATTGATGAGACCGCCAATAGAACCGCCCTGAACTGTTCCGACATTCAGAGCATCACCGAATGGGTCGAATACGATCCCGGTTTGACCGCTACTATCTTGCGCGTACTGAACGCCAACCGCAGTCGACCCCAATCGGTCAACGAATACTGTATTCTTACTGCTGCCTTCGAATCCCGCCGTAACAATACCTGCGTCATCAATTACAAAATTGATCCTCGCAAGCTTAGACATTTCGAGCATCAGAAAGTCACGCTGATCCAGGAGCGCTGATGGCTGCTGGGATTCTTTAGAATGCTTCGCTAGACTCGCATTGAGTGAGCCGAGCTTTTCGGCGTATTCGTTTAATTTATTAAGCTCCGACTCTAATTCACTTTTCACATCATTATCGACTTGTCCCATTTCCGCGCTAGTGGCGGCAAATCTAGAGGCAACATATTCGGAGCTCGCCAAGAAATCCTGTTTGAGAGTTGCGTTTGAAGGCGCAGCACTCAAGCGTGATAATGAAGAAAAGAACTTGTCGAAGGCTGACGAAAGACTCGTATTATCAGATCCCAAATAGTTAAGTAACTTATTGGTGTGCTTAATAATTGGTTCCTGGCTGGCGAGATTGCTTTGCGCAGTCCGCAAATTTGCTTCGGCGAATTGATCGTACGCTCGACCAGTGCGCTCCATCGTGGAACCGGTACCGAGATAATAGACACCCCTCTTGGAAGGAGTATTTTCAGACGACTCGATGGTCTGCTTAGAATAGCCTTCAGTATTAAGATTAGCTATGTTGTTACTTACAGTCGCGAGCGCTTGCCTATAGAGTTGTGCCGCGCTGGCACCAATACTCAGGATGTCTGTCATGACTCAACCCCACATCCCTTAGACTGAAGTGTCCAAAATGGAAGCCTCATCGGAAAGCCCCTCAATAGATTTCAGCCACTCAGCAACCCCGAGCCCATTTCGAGACGACATGTCTCGACTTACTTCCGTGAACAGCATTTCCTGAAACAGTTCAATATTCCTGTTATCTAGGAGTCCACTATTCATTGTTTTAGTTGCTTCATTCATAGACTTTGCTATCAGATTAAAGAAAAGCGACTCAAATTCTTTCGCTATTGTCTCTATAGCCTCGTCTTTTTGATTCTTGGTGCCAGACGCAAGACCTCTCAGACTTGCAATACTCTGAACGTCAAATCCACTGGAAATATAGCTTTGATCAGCCATTAGATGATCACCAGCTCTGCATTAAGGCTTCCTGCCTTTTTCAGAGCATCGAGTATTGCGATTAAAGCAGAGGGTGAAGCGCCTACCTGATTCATCGCGTCTACAATGTCTTGGAGCTCTACTCCCGGCTCAAACACGAACATATTCGAGTCATCTTCTGACACCTGGATATCAGCGTTTGTTACTCCCACAGTTTGTCCTGCGCCGAATTGATTTGGCTGGGATACATCGTTCAAGGCAGTCACACGGACCATTAATGTCCCATGCGAAACTGCAGCAGGCCCAACTCTGACGGAACTATTTATAACTGCCGTTCCGGTACGAGAATTAATCACGATTCGTGCAACTGGCGCACCGGGATCTACCTCTAACTTCTCAATCTCGCTGAGGAAGGAAACTTTTTGATTAGAATCTTCAGGGGCAACAACCGCAATTGACACGCCGTCAACAGATCGAGCAGTTCCAGGACCAAAGGTTTCATTGATGATATTAGTTATCGCTGTTGCTGTACTGAAGTCAGAATTCCGAACGTTTAAAACAATTTGGCTGGACTGTTGGAAGGACGATGGGATTAATCTCTCTAAGATCGCACCATTAGGTATTCGGCCCGATGTTGGGACACCAATCTCAACACTAGAACCAGCGGCATCGACGGAGACTCCCGTTACGGTGAGCGCACCTTGTGCAAGAGCATAGACCTCACCGTCAATGCCCCGCAACTCGGTAAGAATAAGGTTCCCCCCTCGAAGACTTTCAGCGGTGCCTACGGTTGACAAGTTAACATCGAGCTTTTGACCGGGCTTGGCGAATGGTGGTACTTCAGCGGTAACTAGAACGGCTGCTAGATTATCGGTCTGGATGGGTTGCTGAACATTCTGAGTCGCCAAACTCACAAGACTGTCTCCGAGATCGAATTCTGAAACAGGACCATCAACACTTACCCCGAGACCTGACAGGAGTGACTGTAAACTCTGGCCCGTGATTCTCAGATCCTGACCATCCCCTGTCCCTTGCAAACCAGCCACTAACCCATAACCAATTAATTGGTTGCTTCGAACGCCGGCGACATCAACGAGGTCCTTTATACGCTCGGCAAAGGTACTCGGAGAGAAAATTATAAAGAGAAAAATTAATAGACAACGTCTCATCAGAACCGCCTCAAAATGGCCAAATATCGAATAGCAGCTTTGAACCCCAACTGGTTCGAGTTGCCCTACGAAGCTCGCCATTACCGCTATAAGAAAACTCGGCTGCTGCTAGTCTTCTTGATAAAACTGTATTGTTCGGCTGGATATCATCAGGCCTTACTACGCCTCTGACGCTAATTACTTCAGAGCCCTCATTCAGAGCCAACCTTTTCTCGCCAAAAACAATGAGATTACCGTTAGGCATGACCTCCACAACGCTGGCAGAGATAAAACCATATAACGAAGCCGACTGGCCTGCGCTTCCTGTTCCATTGCTAGAGATAACACCTCCATCAGTGTCTATCCCATTAAAGAACTGGCCGCCAGGAAACAACCCCGCAGCCTGATTTGCACCAATGAAACCGTTTTCGGTTTCTCTTTCAGTGCTAAGTGCTGAAGACCTCGAGGCCTGTGCAGTCTCTTGCAGTATGACCGTAACAATATCTCCAACTTGATGGTTACCGGTGGAATAAGATCGGCCGGCGGGATACAACTTTGCGCCATTATCAAAAATTGAACCACTGATAACGTTCTGCTCTGGCGCCACAAGTGGATACGTGACGTCGAGACGATCCTCAGTAAGAACTTCTTCAACAATTGTCGCTGCTCGACATCCGCCTAGTATGGCAAGAACAGCGCATAGCGTAATTTTATTACTCATCTAACATTCCTAGAGATTATTATTCAGAAATCTCAGCATTCCGTCTGTAGCAGAAATCGCTTTGGAATTGATCTCATACGCCCGCTGCGTCTCGATCATATTCACCATCTCCTCAACTACATTGACGTTGGAAGCCTCAAGAGCACCTTGAGTTATCATCCCTACGCCCTGCTGGCCGGGAACTCCAACAATCGGTTGCCCGCTAGCATTAGTCTGGATGAACAAGTTCCGTCCGTTTGGCATCAATCCAGAGTTATTTACAAATCTAGTCAACTGAATTTGACCTATCTGGACAGCACCGCCGCCACCAGCCAATTCAACAGAGATCGTACCGTCACGGCCGACAGTAACGCTCGCCGCCTGCTGCGGTATATTTATCGCGGGAATCAGGGGCTCGCCAGATGGCGTCACCAATTGACCGGCATTTGAAAGCTTGAATGATCCATCCCGGGTATAGGCTATTGTTCCGTCTGCTTGTTGGACCTGGAAAAAGCCATCTCCAGCGATAGCCAGGTCTAAAGCATTTTCAGTGGAAATCATGTTGCCTTGGCGATGGATTTTCTCCGTGGAGACCACACGAGTACCCGTACCGAGCATTAATCCTGTTGGCGTCTCGTTCTGCTGATCGGCCTGAGATCCGGCCTGGACAATCCTCTGATAGAGCAAGTCTTCGAATTGGGCCCTGTCTTTTTTAAAGCCGACTGTATTGACGTTTGCCAGGTTGTTGGCGATAACCGTCATTCTTGTTGACTGCGCCGAAAGCCCAGTCTTAGCTACCCATAGGGCTGCGTCCATCTTCTTTCTCCTAGCTAACTTGCATCATTTGTGAGCCATTCTGGTCGAGCTCTTCAATACTCTTGATAACTTTCATTTGGGTCTCAAAAGAACGATAGAAGTCGAGCAGGTTGACCATAATTTCTACGGCATTAGCGTCACTACCCTCTAATGCTCCTGATTGAACTGAAGCCGGATTGGGGCCTGTAGCAAAATCACCACCCTGCCCATTTGAACCCTCTGCCTCAAACAGTCCGTCTTGTCTTCGAACTAAGTTGACACCACTAGCATCGCGAAGGCCCAATTGGCCAATGGCAACTGGAGCAACATCTGGCGTCTGAATTAACGAGCTAAAGACTTGCCCGTCGGAGGCAATAGTAAGCATAGAGTCTGCAGGTGCGGTTATCGGGGCCCCTCCTTCCCCGAGAACCAGCAAGCCATTCGAAAGTTCCAAGAAGCCGTCTGGTGAGATTCGCATGTCACCTCTACGGGTAAAAGCTACATCGCCATTGACTGCTTGCACACTCATTACTGTTTTATCATTCATTGCGACATGCAAACTTTCGCCTGTTTCTTGAAACGGCCCGGTTCCTATTTCAACAAATTCAACTCTGCTTTGAACGACAGGCTGGAAACGTGAAGGAAAGCCCGGCCCGTTTAAGAACGCCGAAGATGGACGGGTCTGGCTCGCTCTCTTGTAGCCAACTGTGCTCAGATTAGCGAGGTCATTGGTCAACTGCACACGCTGAAAGGTAGAGCTAGTTGCAGCAGCAAGTACCGTATATATGGACCTATCCATTTCCCGTTACCGTTTTATTAAGCTCGAATATTTACGATGGCCTGTGTCATCGCACTAGTCGTTTCAATTGCTTTAGCATTTGCCTGGAAGTTTCTCTGAGCAGTGATCAAGTCAACTAGCTCGGCTGTGAGATCCACGTTCGAGCGCTCGCGAGAACCCGCACGAAGCGTACCAAATCCAGCAGAACCGGCCTCGCCGAAGGAGGCTTCACCAGAGTCTGAGGTCGCAAAGAAACTCGAATCACCAATTTGTCGCAAGCCTTGAGGGCTGCTGAAATTTGCAATAATTATCTTACCAAGAGACTTCTGGCTGCCATTTGAATAACTCGCAACAACAAGTCCATCGTCACCGATATTTACACCGATGAGATCACCTTCCGGCGCACCATTCTGGTTTTGATTCAGAACAGCAAATGGGCTGTTATATTGGGTGCTCCCATTGTAATTGACATTAACTGTGGTGCCAGTAATTGCCGCACTGTTAAGAGCATAAGCGGCGACTGGAGAGACTAGCGACCCGCTCGTATCGAAAGTGAGCTCGCCCTTGTCTAGGAAGATTGGCGACCAGAAAGGAATATCGTCCTCGTTGAAGTCACCCTTGTCTGTCGTTTCGTCCCAGCTTCCATCCTGGTTCTGAACAACATAAACATCACTTGCTCCATCAGTGTCTGGGTCTAGGCTCACATAAGTTGAGGTACTGCCGAATGCTGCTGGCACATTTTCTAAGCCCCAATCTGAATGCCCGTTTATTTGAATAAAAGATTCAGTTCCGGTTGTAGAACCCGTAATCGTGATCGCACTCCGTGACTCATCAAAACCGACCACGACACCGTTAACAGTCCGGCCCAAGGCGTCAGCCATCAGATTAATTTTTGTTTGCAATGCCTTAGTGAATGTGCCTATCGAGTAGTTACCCTCATCAATATTTACCTGAGAAGATATGCCATCAATGATCACAGTTAGGTTCTTATTCGCTGCAGTAACGGCAAAGTTCGTGCTTGGGTCAACACCCATCTGATTGCCGGTAACCTTTGCAGGCTCAGACCCCTGGCCCCTTAAGGTTGGGAGGTTATTGACCGCCGACGTTTGTGCTAAGACTTGACCAACAATAGGACCCTCAGCAGTAGCGTCCATACCCAATAGAGTCTTGGCCAACGCTGATGAAGCCGTAAGCGCAGCGGGGTCACCAGTGGTGTTAAGTGAAATCTCAATACTAGAAGCGTCACCCGTTGTACCACTGCTGAATAAGAATGCCCCATCTTGATATTCAACCTTCAATCCATATCTTTGATTCTTGGCGCCTAGAGTTGAACCATTTGGCTCGACGTCTCTTAGCAGTAACGATTCTAGGTCTTGGTCAGCCGGAGCCACATTGGTTCCGTAAGCTGTGTTTGCAGCATCAAAATTGCTGATATTGAAGATTGACTGTGCATCTGCGT
>Ga0181575_10001652_pt1 | contig 16053 bp, 11 predicted proteins | sample 101ome_23_FD_145599 | JGI IMG/M metagenome (GOLD analysis project Ga0181575, IMG submission 145599) | Coastal salt marsh microbial communities from the Groves Creek Marsh, Skidaway Island, Georgia - 101411CT metaG (spades assembly) | ecosystem: Environmental > Aquatic > Marine > Intertidal zone... | reverse complement strand
CTATTTCATTTTCAAGAATTGTCAAGGCCATATCGTACCGCTGGGCTCGAATGAGCGAGGCTAAGGCAACGAGGATTTCCTGATGTTCTGAAGCAGGGACAACTCCCCAGGGTCCACTTTCCATGCTGGTTTTCGGAAGCGTGGACGCCTTGCCACGGGCTTCCCTCGCCATGCTCGGTCCAGCCCGTCGGTCCCAGCGTCCATGTAAAATCGCTTGCAATTCAGCGATTGGTTATTTTTAGCGATGTATCGCTCAAGGAGCAACATGGTTTGTATTGGACTGAGAGATGATAAACCGTGGATTGATTGTAGGGTTATGAGCAAACAACCACGACGAATAATACCACCCCCAAATCGTGGCCGTAAGGGGGAAAAAAAACGAAAGAAACAGAATCTGTCCACAAATCATCCAAACGGGAGAACCGATTTCGGTAGCCTCAAGCAGAAATTTGCTGAAGAGCGTAGAACACTTCTCCTGGACGAATCTAACGATAGAGACAAGCGTCAACTGCTTGAGCCATCTTCGCTTTTCTTTGAGAAAACCGAAGCCCTACGATTGAAGGCATCAGAGAATGTAACCGACGCCATTCTGTTGAATGATCCTATTTTCAAAAACGGTGTGGATTTAGAAGAAGTGCGAACCGAACGGGAGAGGGTGTTGAGAGGCGAGATTCCAAGTCGGTTAAATGGGCTACCAAAAGAACTGACTGAGCAAAGGAAAATCTTGGCCCAACAACAACGAACATATTCAACCAACCTCCTTGCGAAAGCAACCCAGCAACATAAGCAGTCTCAAAAAAATCAGGCCAACAATCGTTCTGACCCTTCTCCCGATAATCAGATCCTTTCACTTTCAGGAAAAGATACAATCGCTACAATTGGAGATGGCGCCACAAGTGAATTGGTTGAGCAGTTGGAGGCCGAGTTAGAGGCATTACCCGAGGTCGCAGTCGATGACTCCCATGAAAAAACAAATCCTTTGATTTTGCCAGATTTGCGCACTCAACTATTAACAGAACCTCAATCCGAGGAATTCATGATTCGAGTTCTTGGTGGCGAATATGAGTTCAACAGGAAATCCACGAAAACCTTGATTCAACACGTTGCATCACCGTTTTCCGTGTGTAAATCAATGAATCGGAAGTCGTTTCAGAAATTGATGTGTTCATTATTTTCTGCCGATTTTGCAAATGCGGAAGACAATGATTGGGGGCGTTTGTTTGAACAACTTGGTCACAGCACGCCAAACCAAGACCAATTGATTGAGATTCGGGAGTTATTGGATGCATCTCCCCAAAAAAACGATTTGCGCTGCAGGTTGGTGGCCTTGCTCTATTATTTCGCACCCGAGCGATTTGCTGCATGGTGGAATCATCCTGCTGTACCCGCGGATGTCCGAACGAAAATGGAGGCAGATTTCAATCACTATGAGCAACAAGATTTTCCTGATGCAGCCATCGAACACGCGAGAATGCTGGTTTGCGCTTTTGCGATTGAAAAGCCGAAGGACGTGGCTACAAGGTACAATTATGCCCGCCATCAATCTGGAGGTGCTCATGAGAGTAAAACGGAAAAGTGGTTGAAAAAGGGATGCCCAGATGTCGATTACATCACCGAGGCGGAAATCAAGAAAGGTCAACATGGTAGAACATACGGTGGTAAACGAGTCCATCGAAAGGTCACTCCGGACCTCTTACTTTCTACCCCAGTAAAATTGACGGCAAATGGGCAACTCATTCATTGGATTGATGCAAAAAAACACTTCATCGACCCTTCGTTTTCCTCCGATGATAGCATCACTCAATTCTGCGATCAGATCAAGAAATATGTCGACGCTTACGGGCCAGGTTTGGTTGTTTGGGGCAAGGATTTCTCAGAGGAATGGAACGATGCCACGAAAGGCAGTGTTCTCCATATTAGGATTTGATACAAAGCAAGTATCTTCGGTTTCCTGTCAAAATTGACGACCTCCTCGGGCCGGATTTTCTGACATCTGCCCCTCTAGAAAATGAATTCAACAAAGGTTCCCTAGCGTCCACCATCCCTTTTTGGCATCAAAGTATGAGGTCATTGTCGCCAAAATACGGCGGTTTTCTATCTAGGCAAATCAGTAAGATGGGTTCGACCAATGAAAACTCGCCGGGGTGAATGAGTTTTGAGACATTGTTCAGACGGTGAAATCTTGGTCGTCAAACGGTGAGGTGTAGGCTTCAAGCGTGCACCCCCATAGAAGCGATCTACCTATCGGTGGTCCAGAATTCTTAGAGTTTGTAGGGGAATCATTTTTGTTCAACTCCGCAAAAGTTGTGCCCGACTGCAATATTCGCCCATTGATGCAAAGTGGGAAGAACACCAGTCTCGCCCACAAAATCCATTCTCGATTGGTCGTCTCAAAAATCTCTTGATATGCTGATATCAATTCTTCATCAGCTGGTCCAACAGGTGGAGCCTCTTCATTGGATGTTTGCCCCTCCTCTAGAGGAGATGAGGGGGGTTCATCGATGGCGTTGATTTCATTCACTTCCCTTTCCTCTTGGATTTCTTCGGTGGCCCTTCTAAAGATTGCATCAGCCACGGCGACGGTCCATTCCTTTCCAATCGTTTTGTTGAATTCCAATCGGCCATGCAATGCTTCCATGAAATCAACCATCTCAGTTGAGTCGGAAAAATGCCTGGATGCAAGGTAATTTAGGGCTACATCATTGAGGGGTATTACCGATGCATGGTTCCTGTCTTTGTAATCGCTTGAATCAAACTGAATTCCTTGGTGGCCTTTGTTCTTCGTGAAATGGGTGTTCAGGTGGTTGAAATGCTCTTTGCTCACCTTGCGAATTGGAAGTCCAGAAATTGTTTCTTCTTGTTCTTTTATTGACAAGTTCCAATCAGATATGAGATACTTAATCAACACTCTAGCTTGATCAAGAATGAGGATGGAACTGCTGTAGTAGGGTTCCCTAAATCTTCCTTGGAGAATTGCACGCGACAATTGCTCGGTTCTGAAGGTGAGAAGGCTGAGGCGTACGGCAGCAGCACGCAACAATTCGCTAACCATGAATCCGAGAGACGCCTCTTCGTCCGTTATCGATTGGTTAATGGTGGAAATCCACATCGGGCTTTGACTGATTTCTTGACCTGCATGAATTATGTCATGGACGTGAATTGGTTGACCGTCAATTTGCTTGAAAGGCAAGGGTTTGCAGTTTCGCGCAGCATCATTAAACACGATATTTGAAGACCTCTTGTTGCTGGAGACCGAGATCAATTCTTCAACTAAATTGAGGGATGTCGCAAGGTACATCAGCGAATCCATTCGATTAACACGTTTTAGATAAGCTCGGAAATTTGGGGTTTTGCCGGAAGCAGCAAGATGTTTTTTGATCTTTTTTTCACCGGGCTCAGAGACATAGCCAAGGGTGAATTGAGGTTTGGGGTTTCTGTCTGAAAGCACCCATCCTTTTTCTGAATATCGAAGGTTCTCATGGATTGTACCAAACAAGCACTGATCGGTGCCATTGCTCCTGTGTGCTGTGAGGGCTTGCATGTACGCCATGATGAGTGAGATTTGGGCCTTGTTGACGGCTCCTTGTGGGAAGTGTTTGAGATGAATGGAAGCAAAGTCATCGGGTGTCGTCGATGAATTTCTTTCCTGCCTCCATAAAAACTGCGTAAATTGAGATGAATTCAACGGGTTGAGTGAATTTGGGTCTCCAATCCACTTCGTAAGTTCGCGAAGCAGAGGACGACTTGGAGACTTTGATCGATTGATGATATCGGCAAACGAAGCCTGTTGAAGTTCGTTTGTTAGCCTCACGGGGCAATCCCAAGGGTCGTCCCAACCTTGTTCGATAATCTCCATCACCTTTTGACGTACGTTTGAATCAATTCCGCTTGAGGGCCCCCGAACGATGTAAACGGGGGTGATGTTTGAGAACAACATCCCAGCATCTTGTTTTATTTTGGCAAGCAGGGTCCGATTCATCCAGGTGTTTTTCAATTCCGGCTTTGACAACACTTCCTCAAATTTTGTGTAGATTCCAACCAACAAGTCGATCAAGATCTCTGCGACGGATTGCGAGTCTTGTCCGGGTAGCTTCCGATCATTGAGGTTACGGGGGAGGAAAATGTTCAACGCCAAAACACGTAAGGTGCTTTCAACGTGGAGAAAACTTGTGGGTGCGAAATTTTCGGTGTTCTTCATGAACTTATCGCCCACCGATAACCAGTTTTGGATGAGGCTTTGCGTGTTCGTGATCGTCCAATCCCTCAACCCATCCATTGAAGCACCGTTTGAGTTGTGCGTAATTCCTATGGAAATTTCGAAAATTGTCTTTGCGGCCTCAACATAGCCATTTGCACCACTTTTTTCAGTAAAAAGTTGAGGGTTGAAGGCTATCATGCCATCAATCTGCGACTCAGATGAAGGAAGATATAATCGCTCATCAAACCGTTGTGTTAAGTCTGGTTCGATGCTTGTGGATGACGCCCCGTGTGCAATCATGTCAATTCCTCTTGTTGAGGTTATGACCCCATTTGCATATGAGGCGGCTAAGGCAACGTTCCCTCTTGAACGTAGAATGAGCGTTGCTTCGTACAAAACGGCCAATTCATTCCATTCAACCTTGATTGGTTCTTTGTTGCTATCTGTGAAAGGGCCCTGTATCTTGGTGAAGGTTCTTTCTGCCCTCGCGAGGACAAGTCCATTGAGTTGCGAGCGAACGGTCTCTAGGCGTGATAAAATGGTTGAAGGGAGAGACGCCATGTCTTGGCCTCCCGCACGCGATTCATACACCAAGATCGGGTTTGTTGCGATGAGGATGCGCGAAAGAATACGACGCAAGGAACAAACTTCGTGCCAGAGGAGATGATTGGTGAACGATTTCAAATCTGTATCAGCATCAGTTTGCTGAAGTGTGGCCTTGATGACATCGACCAACGCAATCCGATTTTCGGCCCTATCAAGCAATGACGAGAGCAACTCGCCTAATCGTCTCTTCAATTTCCCATCATCTTGGTGATCCGGGAGCGTGCCGTGTAAGTAATCAACGAGGTGGCTGCTTAACGCATTCCCGATGACTAAACTACGGGGATAAGAACCAAGTGGGAACCGTTTCAAGTGTTCTTGTGCTTCGGTTTGTTCATATACCTTCAAGGCCTCTAAGAGTCTGTGGCTCAACTCAGTTTGTTCAATCACAGGTATCCCTCTAATAATACGGCCACTACTCGACAATTCATAAACATTATTCGCGTTTAAGACTTCATGGTGTTCGACTTCAAGATTCCTACCTGTGTGAGGAACCCGGGTTTAATATAGGGGGGGGGCCGTGCCCCAAATAACTCGAGAAGGGGCAGGTGTGGAACGGTGTTCAAAATTTCAGAAAAAATTGTAGATGTGGCTTGTGATTATGGTGGCAAGTTCATTGCTTCGATGCTTGATGACGAGGGCGTCTTCGACCGCCCTGAAATGGAACTCGATATCGACTCGCTCGAAGTTTGGTGGGCCATGTTCATGGAGATGAACGAGCTTCGATCTGCTATCAAAAAGCGAAGTACAGCTCGCTATTCCGTTCCCCGGCACGGGGAGTTCCGTGTAATCTTCAAAGTGATGGACACGGCTGCTGCATTGTCTGTGCAGAGCGTTGTCTTTGCCGAGGGTCCTGATATTCAACAGCATGGAAACCTCGTGCTTGCTCGCGTCATCCTCAAAACGCTCCGCTCTCATGAATGCGACCGTGCAACGGGCATGGCCTTCTTGACTGCCGTTGCCGAGGTCCTTAATGACTCAGAGGACCTGGTCCACAAGATTCGTCTTGCAAGCCTCGGCCGCCCAACCTACAATGAAATTGCCGTCCTTATTACACAGTTTAGTCAAGGGCCTTTGATTGAGGCCATGGTTGAGGACACACAATCAACGATTGTGGAGGCTTGGCAATGACAACCTTTCAACCGTCCGACTTCACGGTCGACAGCCTCTTGGCCTTGAGTGAAGCGACCTTTGACCCTGTCATCCTCATCACCGGCGTTCCTGCTGGGAAGGATGGCGAACCGGTCTGGTCATCCTTGGATGAGGTCGCTGTGTCTGCGCAGCATCACGGTCTGCTCACAGCCATCGACACCATCGTCCACGTGCACAAATGGGTGGCCATGGTCAATTCAATTCGAAAACCGGCTCCGATTGAAACGTTGGCCCTCCGATGGTCGACCACCATTGAGGGTGCCTTTAACGGCGAAGCATCCACCCTGAACCCGTTCGGATGGATTCACCTCGGCCATGGTTGTCTGGTCCATAATTTTGAATTGGTCGAAGACGACCAGGATTATGGTGGCGAGGAATACATTGCCATCCCCGGTATCTCAAACGGAAATGAGGATGAGAACTACCTCTCGTGCAGCGAAGTCATTCGCCGTATCAAACGACAATCAGGTTCCATCGGTTTCATGGCCCTCCCGCTGTGTTACGGCAACCAAATTGGCACATCTCTGTCCGAATCCGGTCGAATCCATCTCGCCCATGCTCCCGTTGATTTCCGAGTGAACGACTCCAATCAGTTCTATGATGCCACTCACGGGGCCACACTTCGTCCTTATCGTTTGAACGGATGGACGGATTGGGTGGCTGCCGCGGAATCAACGTGGAGGGATTGGGCAGTCCCCGGTTAGAAGGTGAAAACATGAAAGACAAAAAGCAAGAAAACAAAACGATGCAAAGCACTGAGAACAAAAGCAAGCAAGACGAGGGGGTGGATTCGTTTGAGTGAAGAGCAAACTGTGGACACACAGGCATTGCTTGATGCGCTGGGCAGCAAGGATGCACGCCTGATTCAAGATGCCCTTCTGACATTGTATGAATACGTCGAGATTTCAGATGGATCTGAGTTGGATGAAATTTTCTACCAGTGGAACAATGAAGCTCTATATGACTCCAGCAAGTTAACACCCTTTGTCAAGTCGATGGGCGAGTTGATGCAGTGCGACTTGGAGGGTGAGCGAGATTTGGTGTATGAGGTCCGTATGCACGCGTGCGACCTCCTGTCAGTGACCAGCAAGGATGCCGTCCCGTACTTGCTGCTGGGCGTCGAAGGTCCTCACGCAAGTGTTGATACGCTGAAATCTGCCTTGATCGGTCTTGTCCGTTTCGAAGCCACACACGCTGCAGATGCGATGTACACGTCAATCTTCAACGCTGATTTTGAACGGTTCTACGGCGATGACATCTTGGCTGCCGTTGAAGGGGGCTACGATCAGTTGGTCGCTCTCGGCAAACTTGGCGATGACCGAGCGTTTGACATTATTGTCAAAGCCCTCGCCCACGAGGATTGGGGCGAGATGGCGGCTGAGGTGCTTGCTGAAATCGATACCCAGCGCTCGAAGGAGGTGCTTCGATGATCGATATGGTATGCAGCCAACATCTGAGGGTTGATGCTGAATTCTGCGATAACGATGTAGGCGTTGAAAAAGAAAAAAGGGTAAGAGCCATTTGTGCAGAGTATGACTTAACCCAAGAAAATGTGAATATTCACTTGAAGGATTGTTCCCCTAAAAGGCTAAAGGGAAGAAAAAGCCGGTACGAAGGTGGCAGAACAGGAGCGTACACTGGCAGAAATCGATGGCCGCTGTAACCTTTACCCAAACAAGATTGAGGATTGAGTGAATAGCATGTATACGATCACACAACTTTCAGAATTCGGGCTCTCGAGCAGAATTTTAACTCGTCTTTCAGATGAAATGGGTGAAGACTTTGTTCTTGCCCTAGAAAACATTGGGCAATTACAAGAATTGGGTTTCCCTATTGATCGCTTATTGAAACCAATTATTCAATCAGATGACTTCTCAATTGATCACAGTTTTTTCGAATGTTGCCTTGAGCATGCCCCCAAAATCCTTCTCAGTCGAATGAAGAATGAGGTTTCACCAGAGGTGCTTGAACAATTGGTTCTTCGAGAACCAGTTTATGCATTGCAAAAAGAATTAGATTTGATTCCGGATCACCTTTTTCCTGAATTACTACGTAGCGCTCCAAAAGCTACGATTCACTTTGCAAAATCGATATTGCGTGAAGATGACATAGAATATTTTTGTAGAGAGCATTCTGAAATTGCAATACGTTATGCCCCAGAATTCCTCAGTGATGCTGATGTATTGAACTTAGCAAGCACCAATCTTGTATTGGTGTATGAATACGCTAAAGACAGGGCTGAATCACTCGGTGTAGATTTTTCATATCTTTATGTTGGAAGAGAATTCGACCTATTTGTCGACGAATTTCCCTCTTCAAAATTACCTGCAATGGAAAACCACTACATTTCTCGGCTTCGGTGTCATATGTGTGGAGAGAATTCCATTCGTGGCGTAAACCAGTCCTATGGAGAAAAAGACGGTTCGAGATTTGATGAATGGGACTGTATTTGCACATCTTGTTTTGCGCATACAATCGCAAAATTCAACATTATCGTAACCGATTAAACTTAAGAATCATCCAAAGAGCACATCATCAGAATCAGTAGAAATCGGACCTTTCGGATTTTTCCAATCTAATGTGCGGGCGCTCTTTCAAAAATTTGTTGAAGTTATAGAGAGATCTTTCGAATGCTTGTTCGAGATGTTGTTGAGTGATTAACCCCTCCTTTTCTGAACCGTTCGCTTGGTTGATCGAAATATAATTCGCCTGATTGACAATGTCTTGGATATGAGATCCCGTGAATCCGTGTGGCATTTTCTTCACAATTTTATCAAGTTCCAATTCCTCTTTCTTTGGGTACGGCTTGAGTTTCAACTCCAATATGCCCAATAATAGGTCGTGATCAGGATATTCATAATCGATTCGAACATCAAATCTTCCTGGGCGAGCAATCAAAGCCCAATCAAGCGATTCAGGGTGATTGCTTGTTGCAACCGTAATGACACCGTTGTTGCTGTTGATTCCGTCCATGTTGTTCAACAGCGTAGAAAGTCCAGCCCCTCCACTGGTGACGCCTCGTTGACCAGTAATTCCTAGCGCGTCAATGTCTTCCAAAATTAGAATGGTTGGTGCGTATTTTCTTGCCAATCTGAAGACCATATCCATGTCTTTGTGTAACATGTCGAAGTCTGCAAAGAGAACAGTACAATTTCCTTCGTGAATGATGGCATCGAGTGTTAGTGATTTTCCAACACCTGGTGGCCCTGCAAGCATGATGCCTCTGTTTGTTTCCACACCCCGTGCAGTGATTGTGTCTGCATGACGAAGGAGAGCGAAAATGTTGTCGTCAAGCAGTTGCTTCTTTGACGGAGAGAGTAACAAATCGTCAAATGTTCTCCCCTTCAATTTCAATTCCGTACTATGTGCATTGAATTTTGCATTTTTTAGCAACCCGTTTTCTTTTTGGTATGCCTCAAACTTGTCCAACAATTCAGCACAGTATTTTTCAGTCAACTCTCGAGTGACCATAGGGATTTCTTCATTGGAAATTTCCGAATCATTATCGTCTGGTTTACAAAAATCAAGTCCGACATTGACGGTGATTGAATTCGATTTAGCAGATGAATCAACCGAGATTCGCATCTCTCGATTCGATATTGGACAACGTTGATTATGGAAATAAATTGATGCATATGCACGATATTTCTTCTTTTCTCCCCCCCATTCAAATGTCGTAAGTTGTGGCTGTATTCGTTTCTCACCATCATACGCAGTGACTTTCTTGTGAACAAATCCTTGGCTTTGCACAAAATCGATAAAATCTCTGTAAACAATCCGATGGCCTTCTTCACCACAATCAACCCGTTCGGCGTGGTAACTGCTGCCAAGCCAATTCTTGATATCCAGTTCAATCAGTGATTCCCATCGTGTCCATTTGATTGGCCACATTGGAAGGTTTGCATACGGAATACTCGGCTCTTTTTTGTTTGTAACCATATGATGTTCTGGGTTAGAAAGGTCGGGTTCGTATGGGCCTGAACCGATTTTTAATTTTTCAAACATCTCCAGTACTGTTCTTTGGGTGAAAATCAGTTCAGATAACAAATCATTTAATCCATCACTATTGCCTTCTGGTACATCAAAAGGACGAGAGCTTAGAAGATGAGTTCTCTCAAGAAGCAATTCACCGAACTCATGTACATCTTCAATTCCTTTTGTAGGCTGGAGGAACTTTTCAGGATCCATGTCATGTTTTGTTATATTGTAGAACAAAATTGAGCGAAGAATGCCATGGAGGTGAGAAATAGAATTTAACAATTGGACCTCAAGAAAGAGGTGTTGGCTGGGAAGTTCACTTTTCTCAGTGTCAGTTGAGTTCATATCGTTTAAGATGTCTTGGGCAAGAGCGACGCCAAAAGGCTTGAGGGATAACGCATCTTGAATTGATTCTATGGGCCTATATCGCTCTTCATCTTCTATGTCAATTATGGTTTTCCAATTAACATCACTTTCTTTCTCGTAGGTGAACCATTTCGTAATCTCCCAGGTTCCGTGCGCTGTCTCCATTAACGCATCATTCAAATTTCTTGATAGAGATCTGAGAGTTTCTTCTACACGGTCTAAATCTTCATCTGTTTTGATGGACTTCATTAAATCTGAACGGACATCGATGGCCTCACCAACTGCTTCGTTGATGTCGCCGATTGAAGACAAAATCTTCCGCAAATATTCTGGATTTGCCTTATACGGCTTATTATCGTGAAGTAAATCTTTGATTATAGAGAGACGTTGTTCAACTAACCTCGAAACCTCAAAGACGACAACTTGACTGTTGTCGGCATGTAATGACGAATCCTTCTCACTCTCCTCTGTCATAATTCCTGGTATGTTATGTTCAACAAAAACCTTCGTCAGTAAGATTTTCTAATTTACTTCCATCCACGAGTTCACTGTAGATGTAAGTAGCATAAACTCGAGGGGTTATGCTAAACACCCTTGTACTCAATTAGCCTATTTCCCTGGGTTCGCAGTAGGCCGTGTACTTCCCTACCCTTTGAATGGTTGACTCAAGGGTATTTTTTGACGCCAATCTGTTGAATGTTTCCCGGAACGCTACCGTTCCAACCGGAGCTGAATGGGTCAAGTTTGAGAATTGAGTTCCTGCTTAACCAGGTTCATTGCCAAATCTGGTCGCTGTGCCTCGATCAGCGTGGCGGTTGCATGCAGAATGGGGCCACAGTTGCAGCCCTGTGCGACTCCCCAGCGTCCACTTTCCATGCTGATTTTCGGAGGCGTGGACGCCTTGCCACGGGCTTCCCTCGGCAGGCTCGGATGAGTTTGTTTGGACCCTGCTTCCACATCCTTTTTTGCCCCGTAGTTTGCGGTTTTTTTCCCAAAAACGACGCCGCTGGGTCAAAGGAATTAGATTCTCAACGAACTCGCCTCTTGCTTTGGTGTGGAGTTCGGTTTTGCGCTTTTTTCATTCGTCAGCGAAAGTTATGAGAAAACGAATCACCTCGGTATGTTTATCATCATTTCACACGACAAGGCAACATGCGCGTGGCGGAGGTCGTGGATTCATCTCGAATTTACGGGCCGGGTGAACGCACGGTCGTATGGCTGCAAGGTTGCAGCATCAAATGCGAAAACTGCTGGAACGACGAATTGTGGACGTTTGATGGGGGCAGAGATGTTGAACATGCTGAACTCATTAACCGTGTTCATGACAACGGCGATGTAGGAATTACCCTCCTTGGCGGGGAACCTCTCGATCAGGCACCGGCCGTATTGGGCTTCGTAGAGGTTGCTCACAAGGCAGGCCTCGATGTGCTTCTCTACACTGGATACGAACTCAATGAACTGTCTGGGATTCAGCAGCGTTGCGTTGAGATGGCGGACATTGTCATTCACGGCAGGTACGTTCACGAGCTTCGGAGCGAGCAGTTGCTATGGCGTGGCTCGACCAATCAAGAAATCCTCATCAACAGTCCCAAATACCAAGATTTGGAGTTAAAGGAGCATCGTCAAATGGAAGTTCACATTGATGAATTCGGACGCGTTAAAGTGGTCGGATACCCTCCTGAATCTCTCATTGATTCAATTGAATCATTCAACGGAAGCATGAAGAGTTTGAAGAAAAGGTGACCACCATGAGTTTTAACACGTACAAACAAGCATCAAAGGGATTAAATGATGAATTCGTCGAAATCATGGACAATGTGCTCCTGCCCATTTTAACGGGTCAAAGTTTGGTTCATGTTCGCACCCATGAAGAAAACCGCGTGTTCGGTATCTGTGATACAATACCCACGCGAATCAGCGAGACTTTTCGAGTTCTTCACGTGGTCAGCGAAGCAGGCGTTGAATCTTCATTGTTGGCGGGCATCGATGAAGAGGATGACCAAGGATTTGTAAGGCTCACTACCGCCCCTCAACCCGGCGATGATCATCATTCTGTTCACATTCGTGCCCTGAATTCATTCTTGAACAGTCCTGATGGCGGCGTCCTACTCATCATCGGCGGAGATCATGCTTGTCATCAAAACGAGTTGATTCGTCGGCTAAAGGAACATGCCAAAAATGGTCTGTACCATGAAAATTTCCCCAATGCGCCAAAGCTTGTGATTTTGCACACCGTTTCGAGGGAAACACCAGAATCGCTTTCTCGTGTGATTCAGAATTATGATTTGCCCCTACCCAGAGACGGGACCCTCGCCTCGGAGCTGCGCGGTATTGCGGAAGACATGGGAATTCCTTCATTCGATGAAGACACATTGAAAATTTGGGTTCGAGCACTTCGTGGACTCACATCAACTGAGGCAGGGCGTTCCCTTGAGCAGACCTTCATTGTTCACGACAAAAAGGTGAACGAGGATTCGCTTCACTACCTCCAGGCCCTCAAAAGAAACATCATCAAACAAACCGGAATCATGGAATTCCATGAACCCGAAACAAGTTTTTCGGACATAGGCGGTCTGTCGAACCTCGTTGAGGATTTAATCCTCCGTTGCGGTGAGTTTGAGGAAACTGCACGGGATGCTGGGATAACATCGCCAAAGGGTTGCCTTTTGGTTGGCCTACCCGGTACTGGGAAATCCCTCATTGCACAATCGGTCGCTGGTGAGTGGAAAATGCCAATGCTTGAATTCAACATGGCCAACGTGCTTGATTCTTATGTTGGCTCAAGCGAACAGAACATGAAGAAAGTGCTCGCCGTCGCTGAATCCATGGCGCCTTGTGTTTTGATGGTTGATGAAATTGACAAGGCCCTTTCCGGACTTGGAACGACGGGAGGTGACTCTGGAACAACACGTCGAGTCATTGGCAGTTTCCTTACCTGGCTAAACGATCGAAAAGCTGATGTTTATGTCATTGCCACCGCCAATGATCTCTCTGAAATCGCCCAAGCCATGCCCGAAATGTTGAGAAAAGGTCGCTGGGACGACATTTGGTGGGTTGATCTCCCCGATCATGAAACACGCCAGCGGATTCTTGAAATCCACCTCAACAAAATTCCAGCAGAACGGATTGAGGAGAATGTGTGGAAAGAATTGTCCTCTTTGGCCGAACTGAACTCTGGCGTCACCGGTGCAGAATTGGCGGCGGCGGTCAACGAAGCGAATCGTAAATCGTTCCACAACGATGAATTGTTGAGTGTTGAGCAATTATCGGCAAGCATCAACTCAATCAAGCCTTTGGCAGCAGGCATCCGGAGTCTTGAAAACACCCGAAAGTGGATGAAGGATTTCGCCCGGCCTGCTTCCCCCAGTGAGGGAGCAGAAGTTGCATCAACTTCAGAGGTCTACCTTACCGCCCTTGATGCCTCAAACCAGTTTGTATCTTCAGGGACACCAGCAGATGACGCTCAATTGTTCCGAACGCTTCTTGGCAATCTGCTTGATAGCGGGAACATGAACTAAACGGAGGTCATTGGATGGGGTTTTTTGGAGACCTCGGAAACTGGCTTTGGGACGGTGTTGTTCTCAACTTGATCTTCGGTGCCGGGGCGGGGGCCGTTTTGTTCCTCGGATGGGGGCTGCTGTACCTCGTTCTGAGCTATGTTGCAGAGAACGAGGTCTATCTTGGTTTGATGAGCAGCAATGAGGACAACCCGGTTGGCGTTATGCTGCTCTGTTTACTGACACCGCCCCTTGTGATTGGGGTACTCGGTCTGGGCGTGGGTCTAATAATTGCAAGCTTCAGCGTTGTTGTGGTCTTTTTCTTCAACCTCCTTCCGTTTGCTCTATGGGGTGAGAACGATGCAGGTCTTCTCATTGAAAACCTGAACTACATCGTTGAGATTCCTGTTTTGTTTTACAGTGGGTCCGCTTACTTTGCAATGGCATACCCCATCCTCACCGGCCTGGTAACGCTGATGCTGACCGTGGTTGCTTTTGGTTATCTTTTCCCTAGCGGTGAGAACCGTGGGTCACTGGGCAACACCAACCGGCAGTATGCAGCCCTTTCCATCGCGATGTTCCTCGCCGTCTTCTCCGTCATCCTCATGATGTCGTTTTCTTCGGTTGCGGCATGGACGTACGAATACGAAGTCGAACGGTACGAGTCATCCTCTGAGAAATCGATGGAGATTGACGAAGATCCTGAGATCGGTTGGATGCCAAACTACACCTACCAGTCATCGGAGGGGAGGGAGAGTTTTGGCGATGGCGACGAAATCTCTCTTGACTTCGGCCGCACGGGGCTTCTGGACTCCACAATCGGCCTCGAGGCCTTTGAATGTCTATCCCTCAACAGTCTCGCTGATGAAGTTGATGCGTTTCACTATTATGCGCCCCCCCTGGTGGATGAAGCGTATCATGTTCGTTTGATTAGCGACCGGAATTTATCGATTTTCAGCCTGACCGCCTCGTCTCGTGATCATCCGTATCAAACAGCCCATTACGCCACAAAAGGTCTTGAATTCCACACCAGTGTCATCGCCAACAACCCTTCGGGGTCCTCCAGGGACGTTGGTTTTGCCTTGGCTATTTCCACTAAGGAGAACGAGACCTTCGCCTCTGCAAAGTACCATGTTGTCTACGTCCATGCCCCCGACGGCATCACCAGCAACACGACGGCGGCTTTGGATGAATTCGTTGCAGGTCTTGACCACCCCCAGGACTGCGATGTGGTCTCCTTGAGCGGTGCGCTTGAACCGAGGGTTCGCCTCAGTTCCTTGTTTTACGGATTTGGCGGCATGTTCCTGTTCGGTTGTGTCTTTCATCGTTTTTTCGTGATCACCGGTCGAGACGGAACCACCGATCCGGAGGTTCTCTTCAGGACGTTTTTGCAATCGCAGGCGCTCTCGGTCGTGATCTATGCGTTCCTGCTGTTCATGTTTGACCCCTTGGACGGAACCGGTGTGACGGGGCTGCGAAAGGAATGGATCGCCGAAGTAACCATCTTTGCCGGAAAAGTCGGCATCCTTATCGCCCTTCTCGCCCTCATCGGCATATTGGCCACAGCCCTTTATCGTCAACGAGGCAACATCGGAAGCGTAATGACGGCGATCGTGGAACGTGAGCGTGAACTAACTCGCATTGAACGGGAGTGGTATGGGAATGGATAACATCGATGTCACGCCAGACGATTTATTCCGTCCGTTCACCTTAGAAAAGTTCGTTGAACAGAACATGACCGATGACTTTGATAAGTCATTCAAGCATCAGGTGGCCATCAAGTTGCTCGAACATTATTATCAACATGGGACGCACATGACGAGATTTGGTGCCATCTGGAGGACCACTCACTTGCTGCAAATTAAGAATATTGCTAGGGATCATCCCTTTTGGACTCTATTCTTGGTCTTGATTTTAACTGGATGGACTTTGGGAGGATTATACAAATGGGGTTTTTCTTTTTTGAATGTTCTTCGTTGGTGTGCATCAATTATAATTCCAGTGATTCTTTTTCTCTGGCGAGTTGCCACCCCATTGCCCGGACCTCAATTGCTCATAAAATACAAAGAAGCCAATCAAGACGCAATCATTCGAGATCAAGCGTCTCACGATTTATATTCTGAAATTTACTATGGCTGGCCAGGATACCATTCTGCTAACAAAACCGTTGAGTTCGAGAATATCATGGCGAAAAGAATTGGACGTGGAAACAAATCCGATTCTTCAATGATCTCAAGGTACCAATCGTTGTTCAGTAAA
>Ga0181575_10001650_pt1 | contig 16059 bp, 15 predicted proteins | sample 101ome_23_FD_145599 | JGI IMG/M metagenome (GOLD analysis project Ga0181575, IMG submission 145599) | Coastal salt marsh microbial communities from the Groves Creek Marsh, Skidaway Island, Georgia - 101411CT metaG (spades assembly) | ecosystem: Environmental > Aquatic > Marine > Intertidal zone... | reverse complement strand
CTTTGGATAACTGGCAATGTATATCCAATTACACTAAGGGCAATTATGAGAAGAAAAAGTCTAAAAATTTTCATAAAATATTTTTTTAATTCTCTGTTTCAACTTACTCGACAGTCACCGACTTAGCGAGGTTTCTCGGCTGGTCGACGTCTGTGCCTTTGTATACCGCGACGTGATAAGCCAGCAATTGTACCGGGATGGTGTAAAGGATGGGAGAAATAGACGCCGGGCAGGACGGCATCCGCAATACTTTGACATCTGGCTGCTCTTCAATGGGTGAATGCTCATCGGCGAACACCAGCAGTTCGGCGCCCCTTGCCCTGACCTCTTCAAGGTTGGACTTGAGTTTCTCGATTAGCTCATCACCGGGGGCGACAGCCACGACAGGCATATCATCATCAACCAACGCCAAAGGCCCATGTTTCAGCTCACCGGAAGGATAACCTTCAGCGTGAATGTATGAGATTTCTTTAAGTTTCAGCGCGCCTTCCAGTGCGATCGGATAATGGCTGCCACGACCCAGATACAGCGCATGATGTTTACTAACAAAGTCTTCTGCGATGTCACAGATTCGGCCATCAAGCTCCAGGGCTTTATCGATCAGAGTTGGCAGACCGTGCAGGGCCGTAACCAGCTCAAGATGTTTTTCATCGGAGAGCTGATGGTATTGCCCAACCGCTGCCACCAGCATTAACAGATCAACCAGTTGGTTGGTGAACGCCTTGGTGGAAGCAACGCAGATCTCGACGCCGGCTTCCAGCATCAACGCCAGGTCACTTTCACGGACCAGCGAACTGTTCGGGACATTACAGATACAAAGGCTGGCCAGGTACTCATCACCCCGCGCATCACGCAGTGCAGCCAGGGTGTCGGCGGTCTCACCAGACTGGGATATGGTCACGAGCAGGGTATTTGGCAGCACGACAGCTTCCCGGTATCGCAGTTCACTCGCGATCTCCACATTGCAAGGCAGTCCGGCATATTGTTCAAACCAGTAACGTGCCACCATCCCGGCATAGTAGCTACTGCCACAGGCTACAATCTGAACTGCCTGGACCTGACGAAATATCTCTTCTGCGTTGAAACCGAAGGCACGTGTGAGCACATGTCTTTCTGACAGACGGCCCGAGAGTGTTCGCTTCACTGCTTCAGGCTGCTCAAAGATTTCTTTCAACATGTAGTGTCGATAGTTACCTTTGTCGGCAGCATCGTGATGATCGTCCAGCTTAATCGCGCGGCTTTCAACGGCATCCTGACGGTGACCAAATATGGAAACACCCGCATGGGTTATCTCCACCAACTCGCCTTCTTCCAGGAAGATAAAACGGTCAGTGACGGGCCTAAGGGCCTGGGGATCCGAAGCGACGTAGTTTTCGCCTATGCCAATACCGACAACCAACGGACTGCCGAGACGAGCTGCGAGAATTCTGCCCGGCTGGTTTTCATCCAGCACAGCAACGGCGTAGGCACCGACCAGGCGATCAAGGACAGCGTCCATTGCGTGGCGAAGATCATCATGATGCTGACTCTCGCTGTGCAACAGATGGGCGATGACCTCGGTATCAGTATCAGATTCAAACAGGTAACCCCTGGACTTGAGCTCTGTGCGGATCTCTTCGTGGTTTTCAATGATGCCGTTATGCACCACCGCAATATTGTGCGAGGTGTGCGGATGGGCATTCGACTCACTGGGTTCACCGTGTGTTGCCCAACGAGTGTGGGCAATTCCGGACATGCCCTGAGGCGACAAGTCAGCACAAGCACGCGTCAGTTCCGCCACTTTGCCCAGACGACGGATGCGCTGCATGGCCCCATCGGGGCCAACCATCGCAAGACCGGCGCTGTCGTAGCCCCGGTACTCGAGCCGTCTCAATCCCTCAAGCAGGATTTCACTGATCTCTCGCCGAGCGACGACGCCAACAATGCCACACATTACTTTTTATCCTTTACGGGTCTGTTCCAGTTCTTGATGGTCACCTGTTTGCCCCGGGCCACCGCCAGCTCATTCGCACCGACATCTTTGGAGACCGCAGAACCAGCACCGACGGTCGCACCAGTACCCACCGTTACCGGCGCGACGAGGGATACGTTGGTTCCGATAAAGGCGTCGTCTTCAATCACGGTCTGGTGCTTATTGGCGCCATCGTAGTTGCAGGTAATGGCACCGGCGCCATAGTTCACGCCTTCGCCAATCGTAGCATCACCTATATAGGCAAGGTGGTTGGCTTTGCTGCCTCTACCTATATAACTCTTTTTAACTTCGACGAAATTCCCGATATGCACTTCTGCAGCCAGTTCTGCACCGGGTCGCAGTCTGGCAAAGGGACCGATAATGGCGCCCGGCCCGACGGTCGCTTCCTCTATGACGCTGTTGGCTCGGATCTGCACACCACTCTCGATGGTGCTGTCCTTGATCAAACAGTTAGGACCAATATCGACGTTGTCTCCGAGCGTCACTTCACCTTCGAGGATGACGTTCACATCAAGTCGCACGCCCTGGCCCGCTGTAACCGCGCCTCGAATATCGAGTCGGGACGGATCCATGACCTGAACACCTAACAGCATCAGTTCTTCCGTCTGTTTTGATTGCAAAGCTCTCTCCAGTCCCGCAAGTTGGACAAATGTATTGATGCCGGTAACCTCAAAGGGGTCTTCGACCTTCCAGCCCGACACCTTTTTGCCATCAGCATTAGCGTGTTCAACAATGTCTGTCAGTAAGTACTCAGCCTGGGCATTATCGTTAGTCAGCTGACTGAGCCAGATACCCAGGTCGCTGACATCAGCCGCCATCACACCTGTGTTGATTTCTTTGATCCGCTTCTGCACATCATTCGCATCCTTCTCTTCGACGATCTGCAGGATCTGCGCGCCGTCTCTAATAATGCGGCCATAATTAAAAGGATCATCCATATCCACCGTCAGTATCGACAGATCTGCTTCCTGACCGACCAGCCTACGGATTGTTTCAGACTGAATCAGCGGGCAGTCGCCAAGCAGAACCAGCACTCGACCCTTTCCCTGCAGATGTGGATACACCTGCTGCATCGCATGGCCGGTGCCGAGGCGCTCTGCCTGGTGGACCCAGTTGATGTTTTTTAAATCGGAAAAGGCTGCTTTGACATTATCTGCATCCTGGCCAATCACCACATGTATCGCGGCGGGATTCAGCTGCTCAACCGCATCCAGCAGGTAACCGAGCAGCGGTTTGGCGGCGAGGGTCTGTAAAACCTTGGCCTTGTTGGAACGCATGCGGCTGCCAATGCCGGCTGCTAGAATAGCTATTTCAAGATGATCTGACATTTCTGATTTAACGCTGCCTTACCTCTGAATGCCGCATTTAATAACGGCTCTGGGTGCTTAGCAATAACTAACAATGTCAGAGAATTGATGACAAATTACAGAGGGCTACTCAACAGAGGTACCCCGCGATCCGTAATCAGGTCCTAATGATGCTGATCCAAGTAACGCTAAAGGCTCACAACGCAGCCGGACAGGGGAAGAGCCTTGAGTGCAGCTCGCGATAATGGCGCTGAGACTTGTAAGAGGTACGCGGGGTAAGGACGCCTGATAGACGTCCATGAATCAGTGCTTCTTGTCGCGAATTTTCTGGATGGTACGAAGCAGGGCGGCCTGTTCCTGCAGATCTGCTGCTACGCGGGCGAAGTCAATCTCGGCTTTCTGATCGGCGAGCTCGGTCTCGGCCTTCTTCTGGGCTTCAACAGCGGCAGCTTCATCCAGGTCATCAGCTCGCAGCGCGGTATCTGCCAGGATGTGGATCGAGGTGGGCTGCACCTCCATGAAACCGCCGGAGGCAAAGAAGATTTCTTCTTCGCCACCTTCGAGGATCAGGCGCACCGGGCCGGGCCTCACACCAGTCAAGAGCGGCGTGTGCCCCGGCATGATGCCGAGCTCACCGATGGTACCGGTTGCGACAACCATCTCGACCTCGCCCGAAAAAATCTCTTCTTCAGCGCTGACGATGCTACAAAATACTGTTGAGGCCATAGTGCTTACCCTGTAAAGAGGAGGTGATAGCTTAGAGTGTCTTGGCTTTCTCGATCGCCTGCTCGATGCTGCCTACCATGCTGAAGGCGGCTTCCGGCAGATCATCGTATTCGCCTTCAAGAATACCCTTGAAGCTGCGGATGGTATCCGCCAGCGGGACATAGACACCGGGTTGACCCGTAAATACTTCCGCCACGTGCATAGGCTGTGAGAAAAACTGGCTGATCTTACGTGCACGATAGACCGTCAGCTTATCTTCCTCAGACAGTTCGTCCATACCCAGAATCGCGATAATGTCCTTCAGTTCCTTGTAGCGCTGGAGGATACCCTGAACCTCCTGAGCAACATTGTAGTGTTCTTCACCCACGACCAGCGGATCCAGCTGCCGTGACGTTGAATCGAGTGGGTCAACAGCCGGGTAAATGCCCAGGGCCGCAATGTCACGCGACAAAGTCACAGTCGAGTCAAGGTGAGCAAACGTGGTTGCCGGCGACGGGTCAGTCAGGTCGTCTGCAGGCACGTAGACCGCCTGAACAGATGTAATAGAACCATCTTTTGTTGTCGTGATGCGTTCCTGCAGGACACCCATCTCTTCAGCCAGTGTCGGCTGATAACCTACCGCTGACGGCATACGACCCAGCAGTGCTGATACTTCGGTACCGGCCAGGGTGTAACGATAGATGTTGTCGACGAAGAGAAGTACGTCCTTGCCTTCGTCACGGAACTTCTCAGCCATGGTCAGGCCAGACAATGCAACCCGGAGCCTGTTTCCGGGCGGCTCGTTCATCTGGCCGAATACCATCGAAATCTTGTCAACAACGCCTGCATCCTGCATTTCGTGGTAGAAGTCATTCCCTTCTCGAGTGCGCTCGCCCACGCCAGCAAAGACTGAAAGACCGGAGTGTTCTTTCGCAATGTTGTTAATCAACTCAAGCATGGTGACGGTCTTGCCAACGCCAGCACCGCCAAACAACCCGACCTTACCACCCTTGGCGAACGGGCAGATCAGGTCGATCACCTTGACACCGGTCTCGAGCAGGTCTCGGCCACCGGTCTGTTCTTCAAACGAGGGTGGTTCGCGATGGATCGGCAGGCGCTCGTTTTCACCGATGGGGCCCTGTTCATCAATAGGGTTGCCCAGTACATCCATGATGCGACCCAGGGTTGCCTCACCGACCGGTACGCTGATCGGCTCTTCGGTGTTTGAAACACTAAGGCCTCGCGCAATACCTTCAGATGAACCCATGGCGATCGTCCGTACAACGCCGTCACCCAGCTGTTGCTGAACTTCCAGCGTGACGTCATTTTCGTCGATTTTCAGGGCGTCATATACCTTGGGTACTTCTTCCCGGGGAAACTCAACGTCAATGACCGCACCAATAACCGATACGATTTTTCCGCTACCCATTTTTCGTTCCTCTATCTATATCTTTACCCGCTGCGCGGGCTTCAAATTCCAATTCTTTCGTGTGAAGTCGCTATACCGCTGCAGCACCACCAACGATTTCTGAAAGCTCCTGCGTTATCGCAGCCTGCCTTGCGTTGTTCATAATGAGCTCGAGCTCGTCGATCAGATCACCGGCGTTGTCAGTCGCGTTCTTCATTGCGATCATCTTCGCTGCCTGTTCGCAGGCAACGTTTTCGACTACCGCCTGGTAAACCTGAGACTCGAGGAATCGGATCATCAAGCCTTCGATTAACTGACGTGCATCCGGTTCGTAGATGTAATCCCAACGATGCTTCATGTCCGCATCTTTAGTCGGATCAAGCGGTACGAGTTGCCTGATCGTCGGCGTTTGCGTCATGGTGTTCACGAACACGTTGTTGGCCAAGTAGATCTTGTCAACCTTGCCTTCTTCAAACGCATCCAGCATCACCTTAATTGATCCGATCAGATCGCTGATCTGAGGTGTTTCACTGACGTGGCTGCTGGCCGCGACCACATTGCCGCCGTAGCTTCTGAAAAATTGTGCACCCTTATTACCGATCAGGCAGAGGTCGTACTCTACGTCCTCTTCGGACTTTTTCTTCAGATCCTGCACGACGGCTTTGAGCAGGTTGACATTAAGACCACCACACAGACCTTTGTCTGTCGTGATGACAATGTAACCAACGCGTTTGACTTCCCGCTCTTCCATAAACTGATGGCGGTATTCAGGAGACGCATTCGCTACGTGGCCGATGACAGAACGCATGTAGTCAGAATAAGGGCGCCCCTTGGACATGCGGTCCTGTGCCTTGCGCATCTTGCTCGCCGCTACCATTTCCATGGCGCTAGTGATCTTCTGCGTATTCTTAATGCTGCCGATCTGCTTTCTTAGTTCTTTGGCACTCGCCATAACAACCTCGTTAGTTAGGCTCTCGCTGTTACTCTATCAGTTACCAGGTCTGGGTCGACTTGAAGGTTTCGATTGCCTTGTGCATTCGCTCAACGACATCATCGGTGTAAGCACCCTCAGTGTTGACCTCATTCATGAAATCAGCGTGTTCTGAATTCATGTAAGACAGCAGGGCCGATTCGAAATCCAGCACCTTGTTCACTTCAACGTCCTGCAGGAAACCTTCGTTCGCGGCGTAGAGCACAACACCCATCTCGGCAACGGTCATTGGCGCATACTGCTTCTGCTTCATCAGTTCGTTGATTCGCTCGCCGTGTTCGAGCTGACGGCGGGTTGCTTCATCAAGGTCTGATGCAAACTGCGAGAAAGCTGCCAGTTCACGATACTGGGCAAGCGCGAGCTTGATACCACCAGAGATCTTCGACATGAACTTCACCTGGGCGTCACCACCCACGCGGGATACAGAGATGCCCGGGTTCATTGCAGGGCGTTCGCCAGCGTTGAACTTGTCTGACTCAAGGAAGATCTGACCATCGGTGATGGAGATTACGTTAGTCGGTACAAACGCCGACACGTCACCAGCCTGGGTTTCAATAATTGGCAGAGCCGTCAGTGAACCCGTCTTGCCTTTAACTTCACCATTGGTGAACTGTTCGACATAGTCTTCGTTAACTCGGGCCGCGCGCTCGAGCAGACGCGAGTGCAGATAAAAGACATCACCAGGGTACGCTTCACGACCCGGCGGGCGACGCAGCAGGAGTGATACCTGGCGATAGGCCCAGGCCTGCTTGGTCAGGTCATCATAGATGATCAGGGCATCTTCACCCCGATCGCGGAAGTACTCACCCATGGCACAACCCGAGTAGGCAGATACATACTGCATTGGCGCGGGGTCTGACGCACTGGCGTTAACCACAATCGTGTTTTCCATCGCGCCGTACTCTTCAAGGGTACGAACCACATTCGCAACCGAGGAGTTCTTCTGACCGATAGCGACATAGATACATTTAATGCCCGAAGCCGCCTGGTTAATGATCGCGTCGAGGGCGATTGCCGTCTTACCGGTCTGGCGGTCACCAATGATCAGCTCGCGCTGCCCACGACCAACAGGAATCATGGAGTCGATACACTTGAGTCCAGTCTGAACCGGCTGATCAACGTGCTTACGGGCAATAACACCCGGTGCAACCTTCTCTACCGGCGACGAAGCCGACGCATTAATGGGACCCTTGCCATCAATCGGATTACCCAGGGCGTCGACAACGCGGCCAAGCAATTCCGGGCCCGTCGGGACTTCAAGAATTCGGCCTGTACACCGGGCAGTCTGGCCTTCTTTCAGGCTTTTGTAGTCACCCAGCACCACCGCACCAACGGAATCGCGTTCCAGGTTCAGTGCGAACCCGAACAGGTTGCCCGGGAATTCGATCATCTCACCGTTCTGTACATCGGCGAGGCCGTGAATTCGGACAATACCGTCAGAGACGCTGACGATGGTGCCTTCATTCCTGGCTTCGGATGTGACATCAAGCTTTTGTATTCGCTGCTTGATAATGTCGCTAATTTCGGAAGGATTCAGTTGTTGCATATCCTGTTCCTCAAAGGAAAGTTAAATTCGTTATTGCCGACCGCTATGACGCTATATTGTGCTGAAGGCCTCTGTCTTTTTGCGAAGTTGAACCGATCAACTCAATGCGTGGGACAATCGATCCAGACGACCTTTGACTGAGTCGTCAATGACAGTGTCTTCCGTCTTGATTACCACACCACCGATCAGGGCCTTGTCGACCGAAGTATCGATATTGATGTCCCGCTGCAGCTTTTCGCGCAGGGCTGCCGCCAGTTTCTCCTGGTCCTCACTGCTCACTTCAAAGGCACTGGTCACCATAACGTCCAGTGTCTTTTCATGATTCGATTTCAGCAGCTCAAACTGTTCTGAAATCGTTGGCAGCAGTGCCAGACGATTATTCTCGGCGAGGACACCGACAAAGTTGCTGCCATCTTCACTGAGATCGTCACCCATGATGTCGACCAGTAGCGCCATTTCAGCGTCGGTCGTCAGCAGTGGGTTATCGAGCGCATCAGTGACTAATGGCTCATTTAGCGCAGCAGCCAGCAACTGCAGCATCTTCGCCCAGTGCGCGAGGCCGTCGGCCTGGTCCAGAGCGTAGGCAAAAGCCGCCCTGGCATAGGGTCGAGAAATGGTTGAGAGTTCTGCTTCAGCCATGGTTGATCCTACAGTTGCGCAGCCAGCTTAGAGAGCATTGCTTCATGCGCTGCCCTGTCGACTGAAGATTCGAGAATCTTCTCAGCACCTTCGACGGCAAGTTCACCAACGCGGGCACGAAGTTCTTCACGTGCTCGGTTAATTTCCTGCTCAATCTCGGCCTGGGCACCAGCGATTATGCGTTCCGCTTCTTCCGATGCCTTGGCTTTGGCTTCCTCTTCAATCTGTGTCGCCCTGCTGCGAGCCTGTGCAATGAGTTCCGCTGCCTGCTTCTTGGCTTCTTCGAGTTCGACATCTGCCGCCTCGTTAGCCTGCTCCAGCTGACGCTCCGCTTCTGCAGCCCTGTCGAGGCCATCGGCGATTGCCTTCTGTCGCTCCCGCATGATTGTCGTGAGCGGCGGCCAGACGTACTTCATGCAGAAGAGCACGAAGACTGCAAAGGCAATCGCTTGTCCGATCAGCGTAAGGTTAATGTTCACAGTTCAGTCCTCTGCTGGTTACTGATGTCTGAAGTTATGCGGCAAAGATCATGTAGAGAGAAATACCAACCGCAATAATGGGTACCGCGTCTACCAGTGCCAGCGAGATGAAGAGCTGGGTCATCAGCATTGGCTGAAGCTCCGGCTGGCGGGCAACACCTTCAAGGTACTTGCCACCAAGGATACCAATGCCGACACCAGAGCCGATGGCGCCGAGGCCCATCAGGATTCCGCCTGCGATGAAGATAAGCGACTGTTCCATGAGTTACTCCTGCTTAAGTCGAATGAGTCGTTCAAAAAGTTAATGGTCGTCATGCACTTCGTGCGCCTGGGTCAGGTACACGATAGTGAGAATCATGAATACAAAGGCCTGCAACGCGATGATGAGGATGTGGAACACTGCCCACGCCCACTGCATGACACCACCAAGCAGACCAAGGACGAGACCGCCGCCATACAGCAGGGCGATCAGGATAAAAATCATTTCACCGGCATACAGGTTGCCGAACAGTCGCAGACCGTGTGACAGCGGTTTAGCGATGAGGTCCACCATTTCCAGCAGAAAGTTAAAGGGCGCTGCCCAGATGCTGGGAATCGGGTGCGTGAAGAGACCTGCGCCGAAGCCGATCGGGCCCTTCATCTTCAGGTTGTAATAAAGCACCAGGAAGAACACAGCGAGTGACATACCCAGGGTGGCGTTCGGGTCTGTTGTAGACACAACTTTCATGTAAGGTATGCCTGCCAGGGCCGCAGCGTGCGGTATGAAATCAACCGGCACCAGGTCCATCAGGTTCATCAGGAAAACCCAGACCAGGATTGTCAGGGAAAGCGGTCCAATAATAGCGTTCGGACGGTTGCCGAACACCTGGGTGATGTTGTCTTCGACGAACTCGACGACATACTCACAAAAATTCTGCAGGCCTCCCGGTACACCCGCTGTCGCCTTGTTAGCCGCCAGCTTGAAAACAAAGAGAAAGATACCGCCGAGAAAAACCGACCAGAACATAGTGTCAACGTGGATGGCGTAAAAGCCCATCTCCGCGATGTCTTCTGCACCATGGGCCCAGCCCCATTCACCATTTTCAAACCGACCGTAGGTCAGATTGGTGAGGTGGTGCTGAATGTATTCAGATGAATTCTGGTATTCGCCTGCCATATCTTCAGGGATCCTTCTTTCTACCCGTTTGTAACGTTGCCACTGGCCCTTTTCCAAGGCTGGTCGGCACGACTTCTCCTACTCTGCAGGTCATCACTGTCCTGCTCAGCGCTGTCTATTCAGCTCAAGGCTGTCTATTCAGCTCAAGGCTGTCTATTCAGCTCAAGGCTGTCTATTCAGCTCAAGGCTGTTAATTCTGTCTCAACATACGACGTGCGCGCCTGTAGGGCACAATCGCATAACAAATCTGCATCAGGGCGAAGCTGCCGAAAAAAACCCACACATTCAGTGGATCGACGGTGACGAACACCCCTGCCAGCAGCGCCATGGTCAGCACGAACTTGCCGATTTCACCCTTAATGGCCTGCCCCAGACCAGTATCTCCGGCGGGCGAGGGCTTTAGGCTGATCACCAGCAGGTAAAGCGTTGGCACAAGGCAACTGATCCCCGCGAGCAGTGCGGACATCACCGCGACCCTACCGAGGGCCAGACACAATAGTGAAACCAGAAGTGTCCCAAAGAGCTGCGCCAGAGCGACCTCATAAACGGGCGAATCTGTCATGCTGGAAGATCTCAGAGCCACCTTGACCTTAAACGGATTTCACCCGGTTCGCTGCGGTGGCAGAGTATAGGGATAAAGGTATGGCGGGGCAACTCGGCCGGCGCCCTTTTTATGCGGTTTTAGCCGGTTTCTAATGAATTTTTATCGAATTGCGACGAGGAATTGTCGCAGCGCAACATTTTGCCTGCTTTTATTCCTCGTAGCCCATCTTCGAGAGGATGCCATCAAGCTCATCCAGGGAGTTGTAACTGATGACCAGTTTGCCCTTGCCTTTGGCGCTCTGACGAATCTGCACGGGCTGGCCGAAGCGCTGGCCGAGGTTGTCCTCAAGTCGCCGGACATCCGGACTGACAGTTTTCGTGGTCTTTGGCGCGAGCGGTTTCACCAGATTCCGGACCAGTGCTTCTGCCTGGCGCACATTCAAGCCGCCAGCGGCAATCTTGCGTGCAGCTTCAACCTGGTTGTCGTCATCCAGGGTCAGCAGCGCCCGGGCATGGCCCATTTCCAGGTCACCACGGGCTAGCATCTCCGCCACATGAGCATTCAGGCTGTTCAGTCTGAGCGTGTTGGACACCGCACTACGGGACTTGCCCACGGCTTCCGCCACTTCCTGGTGAGTCAGCTGAAAATCGTCGATAAGACGCTGCAGGGCACGCGCTTCTTCCAGTGGATTCAGGTCTTCGCGCTGAATGTTCTCGATCAGCGACATCGCCAACGCAGATTCATCATCAACATCCCGGACAATCACCGGCACCTTTTCCATACCTGCTTGCTGCGCAGCCCGCCAGCGGCGCTCGCCGGCGATAATCTCGTAACTGTCCAGCCCCAAAGTCCGCAAAACAATCGGCTGCATCAGGCCCTGAGCCCGAATCGATTCGGCCAGCTCGGCGATGGAAGCATCATCGAACTGGGTCCTGGGTTGAAATCGCCCTGGCCTTATGAATTCGACCGGTACCTCAGCCAGGCCGCCTTTGGCTTCTTTCTGCGCGGACTTGTCAGCCTTCAGGTCTCTCGGCAACAGAGCATCCAATCCACGGCCTAGACCTCTCTTCTTCGCTACCATCTATCGAACTCCAACCATTTCCGGGTGACGGTTCAGTATCTCACCGGCCAGCGCGAGGTAGGCCTTGGCTCCCCGTGAGTACTTGTCATAAAAAAGTATGGGGACCCCATAACTGGGTGCCTCCGCCAGGCGAACATTACGCGGCACCAATGTTCTGTAAACCGTATCGCCAAAGTGATCAATCAGCTGCAGGGAGACCTCGCGGCTGAGGCTGTTGCGCGGATCATACATAGTCCGGATCACACCCTCGATCTTGAGCCTTGGGTTAAAACTGTCGCGCAGGCGATCGATGGTGCCGAGCAGGGCAGAGAGCCCTTCTAACGCATAGTATTCGCACTGCATGGGTATGATTACGCTGTCGGCTGCGACCAGCCCGTTCACCGTCAGCAGACCCAGCGCAGGCGGACAATCCAGGATAATAAAGTCATATCTGACACGGATCGAAATCAGTGCGTTCCTGAGCCGGTGTTCACGTCGGTCGAGGGTAGTCAATTCAAGTTCCGCACCCGTCAGGTCAGCATTGGCACCGATGAGATCAAAGCCCGCTGCCTCAGCATCTACGATTGCGTCTGGCGCTGTTGCCTCTCCGACGAGCACATCATAGACCGAGGTTTCAAGATCGTGCTTGTCAATACCACTACCCATGGTGGCATTACCCTGGGGATCAAGGTCTATAAGCAGGACCCTGCGATTCATCTGCGCCAGCGAAGCAGCGAGATTGACAGCTGTCGTGGTTTTGCCAACACCCCCTTTCTGATTTGCTATCGCGAGTACAACGGTCATAACTCTACCTGCTGCCTGACTGCTCAGCAGCTGATTCTGATTAAATATCGATTGGCGTCCAGACCCGGTACCGACAGTTCGCTGGTTTGAGTTCGGTCTTTAAGTTCCGCCAGCTCTGCCAGTTCACCTTTGTAATCAGGCCCCTTCATCGCCAACAACGAGCCACCCGGTCGGACAAGGCGGCCGCAACTGTCAACAAAACCTCTAACCTGGCGAAACGCGCGCGATATCACCTGATCGTACTGACCCTTATGATCCTCCACCCTCTCCTGAATGACGGCAACATTGGCGAGCTCAAGCTCAATTTTTGCCTGGATCATAAACCGGGTCTTCTTGCCGTTGGGGTCGAGCAGTATAAAGTCTTTATCGGGATTGACCAGCGCCAGCGGTATGCCGGGAATCCCGCCGCCGCTGCCCACATCCAGAACAGTATGCCCGGTAATCCAGGGATTGACGGCATAGGCATCCAGCAGGTGGTGCGTGATGACCTGTTCCGGCGACGTGATCGCTGTCAGGTTGGTAACCTTGTTCCATTTCAAGAGCAATGCCTGAAAATGCAGCGAGGACTCAACCAGGGACTCTGTCCCACCCAGCCCGAGCACTTCAAGCCCGGCGGCAAGCCTGGTTCTGAGATCCATCAGGCGGACTGTTGCAGGGCTGCGTCCTTCGACAACGATGAACGTTTTTTCAGGTAGATGAGGAGCAGCGATACCGCGGCTGGTGTGACACCGGAAATTCGGCCGGCCTGACCCAGCGTTTCGGGGCGAGCGTCCGTCAGCTTTTGTATTACTTCGTTAGAAAGTCCCTGGATCTTGCTGTAATCCAGTTCGGCCGGCAGCGCCAGATTCTGTTGCGCCTGGAGACGTTCGATTTCCTCTGTCTGGCGCGCGATGTAGCCCTGGTACTTGCAATCAATCTCGACCTGCTCTTCAACCTGTTCAGAGCTTGTGTCAATACCTGCCGCCTGCATCAAGGGTACGATAGAAACCTCGGGGCGTTTGAGCAGATCATGCAGTGAGTATTCTCTCGACATTGGTTTGCCGAGCAGCGCTTCAAACCGTTCGTCTCCGGCCTGCACATATCTGGTTTTCAAAGTGCTCTTCAGCGCCATGATCCGCTGCTGCTTGTCGCAGTAGTGTTGCCAGCGGACATCGTCGACAAGACCCAGTTCTCGCCCGGTTTCCGTCAGGCGCCGATCAGCATTGTCCTGGCGCAGAATGAGCCGATATTCCGCCCTCGAGGTGAACATGCGATAGGGTTCGCGCGTGCCCAGCGTGATCAGGTCATCAATCAGGACACCAATGTAAGCCTCGCTGCGATCCGGCGTCCAGGGTTCAAGACTGCGGCTGCGGCGAGCAGCGTTGAGGCCAGCGATGAGTCCCTGGGCAGCAGCTTCTTCGTAGCCCGTGGTGCCATTAATCTGGCCGGCGAAATAGAGACCGGCAACATGGCGGGTTTCAAGACTGGCATGCAGCTCGCGCGGCTCGAAGAAATCATACTCTATCGCGTAACCTGGTCGCGTGATGTGAGCCTGCTCAAAACCCTTGATGGATCGAACCAGCTCCACCTGAACATCATAGGGCAGGCTGGTGCTGATTCCGTTGGGGTAAAGTTCCGTGGTTTCCAGTCCCTCTGGCTCAATAAAAATCTGGTGCGAGTGCTTGTCAGCGAAGCGGACCACCTTGTCTTCAATCGACGGGCAGTAACGCGGTCCAACACCTTCAATGACGCCGGAATATAGTGGCGACCGGTCCAGACCATTGCGAATAATATCGTGGGTTTTCTCGCTGGTCTGGGTAATGAAGCAGGACACCTGCGCCGGATGATCATCCCGGGTCGAAAGATAAGACATGGCCGGGCGCGGCGATTCACCTGGCTGTTCTTCCAGGTCGCTGAAGTCAACCGAGTTGCCATCAATTCGCGGCGGTGTACCTGTTTTCAGTCGATCCACCGTAAACGGCAGTTCACGCAATTTCGCAGCCAGCGCATTCGAGGGTGAATCTCCCATGCGACCACCAGACTGGCGATCGAGCCCCACATGAATCAGTCCACCGAGGAACGTGCCGACAGTCAGGACAACCGACCTTGCATACATTGTCAGGCCCATATGGGTGATAACGCCGCGTACCTGGTCATCCTCGATCAAGAGGTCTTCCACCGATTGCTGAAGAATGCAGAGGTTCTGCTGGTGTTCCAGCATCTGTCGAATCGCGGCCTTATAGAGTGCTCTGTCGGCCTGGGCACGAGTGGCTCGCACGGCCGGACCCTTGCGGGAATTGAGGACACGGAAGTGAATTCCTGCCTTATCGGCAGCGACGCCCATTGCACCCCCAAGGGCGTCAATTTCTCGTACCAGGTGGCTCTTGCCAATTCCACCAATCGCAGGATTACAGGACATCTGACCCAAGGTTTCGATGTTCTGGGTCAGCAACAGTGTTTTCGCGCCAGTTCTGGCTGACGCTAAGGCAGCTTCAGTACCTGCGTGACCACCACCGACAACAATGACGTCGAATTCCTGTTTCATCGGCACATTCTAGGGATTTTCGGGCCGGCAAGTATACGGATGCGGGGCTAAAAGTCACATCCGAATGAAATCTGCTACTTACCGATACAGAAACTGCTGAATATCTCACCAAGCAAGTCATCGGCTGTAAATTCGCCGGTGATCCGCCCCAAAGCCTTCTGACACTCGCTGAGTTCTTCCGCCAGCAGTTCCCCGGCTGCGAGCTCAACGAGTGCCGCCTCTCCTGCCTCGATGGCAACCAGCGCTGCACTCAAAGCGTTCAAATGGCGTGTTCTGGCAGTGAAACCACCCTCCAGCTCTGCCTCTACACCTAGCTGCCGCTTCAGTGCAGCTTTTAACGGGGCCATGCCCTCGCCTGTCTTCACAGAAACCGCCAGTCCACGGGGTGGCAGCTCCTGACCAGGTTCAAGCAGATCAATCTTGTTGAATACGACGATTGCATCACCATGCAACAGTTCATCAAGCTCCGCCAGATCTGCCTGCCGCTCAGCGGGCGCAAGGCTGGCATCAACAAGTGCAACCACAAGGTCAGCTTCCTGCACTGCCTTGACGGCCCGTCTGACCCCTTCACTTTCAACGACATCAGTACTTTCACGGATACCGGCTGTGTCAATCATTCGCAGCGGAATACCATCGAGCTGCAGGGATTCGTGCACAATATCGCGCGTCGTACCCGGGATGTGGGTCACGATAGAGGTCTCCCGGCCCGTCATTGCATTCATCAGGCTGGATTTTCCAGCATTAGGCTTACCGACCAGCACCACGGACGCACCCTCTGATAACAGAGCACCGGCGTGGGCTTCATCCAATATCAGCATCAGTGTGCGCTTGACCTCATGCAGCTGCGACTCAATTCGCTCGTCAGACAAAAAGTCGATTTCCTCTTCAGGGAAATCGATGGCAGCTTCAACGTAGATTCGAAGC
>Ga0181575_10001644_pt1 | contig 16079 bp, 7 predicted proteins | sample 101ome_23_FD_145599 | JGI IMG/M metagenome (GOLD analysis project Ga0181575, IMG submission 145599) | Coastal salt marsh microbial communities from the Groves Creek Marsh, Skidaway Island, Georgia - 101411CT metaG (spades assembly) | ecosystem: Environmental > Aquatic > Marine > Intertidal zone... | reverse complement strand
GGGGGCGGCCAACAAATCCTAATCTAGTAGATACCGATGGAGATGGAGTAGATGATTTATCAGAAATTCTCAATCAAACAGACCCTAGCGAACCTTGCAACAATCTTCTTGATACTGATGGTGACGGTTTGAATAATTATTTTGAAAATACTACTGGGTGTGACTTAATATTCGGTTTTGGCGGAAATGGGACTGTAGACACCTACTTCACACTCTGGGATGATGCAGATACAGATGACGGAGGAGTTACTGATGGCCAAGAATATCTCGATGGAACAAATCCTCAAAATAATTCTGAAGATGATTTGAATCCATTAGATACTGATGGTGATGGTATTCCAGATACCATTGAACAGGCTATAGGTCTCGATTGGTTGAATCCTGATACAGATGGTGGAGGAATTCCAGATGGTGACGAATGTGGACCTGATTTTTGGTCGTTGGATTGTAATGGCTCTATAAGCGACCCATGGGATCCAAGTGATGATATTGATCCTAACATGTTAATATTCACAGCAGAAAATTTTACAGATATAGATTTGAATATAACCAATTACTGGCGTTGGCACACATATGATTATTACACGGGTATTTCATTTGGAGTAAACAGTACTTTAGTTGGTGGAAAACCTATTCTCGTTGATACCGGTACTATTCAGGGTGTTGCGCACAGATCATTTTGGATAGGGAATGGTACTAATGACTGGACAATTACATACTCTTCTGGTGCTGAGATAAAACCCAGTGGCGAATTAATCGTACCATATAATACTGTCAACTGGACATACTGGAGTGATTCCGGGGCGATATTAAACTTCTCTAATTACACTAGAGATATTGGAGTTTCACTTCTGTCAGTAGATCAAGTATCCGTGAGTAGCCCTGATGTATTCTTCGGACCTCAGGTTAGAGAAAATACTACTGCATTCCTTGGAAGTGATTATGGTAAGGATTTACCACAACCGTACTTGGACCGTCAGAGTAGTATTCCTTTGTCTATCACACAAGCAGTAATTAGTGAATCTGGTGCATTTTCAGCTTGGGAAAAAGTTGAATCAATTCAAAATTTCTTGATTAACGGTAATTCTACTACTACATTCTTGAGGAATAATGACCCGGTAATCCCTCCTGGTACTGATAATGAGAGTGATTTGACGTATTATATTCTTAACAATACTCGAGAGGGTTCTTGTGATCAATTTGCTACTGTATTTACTGTTATGCTTCGCCACGCAGGTCTTGCTGCACGAAAGGTCACTGGATTCTCTGGAGGTGATTGGAATGGGAAAGCGTATGAAGTCTATGGGAATCATTTTACTACATGGGTAGAAGTCCAAATGCAGACGAATCTGAATCAAGGAAATGTGACTTTAGGGTGGGTTCCATTTGAAGCATGTCCTCCACCAAATCTCTTGGAAGTAGTAGATGAAGAATGGGGTCCAAGTACCTTTGATAGAGATCTATCCGGTGATGATTTCTGGTTGAACGGTACTCTAAGGTTTGTAGATAACCAGACTTTAGTTGAGAACGTCTCTCTTAATTTATACCTCGTACCTGATAACGAAACTAGTTCTGTTCCGGGACCTGCGGCTAAGTCAGATTATCTCGTAGCATCGGGAACCACTGATGAAAATGGTTCATTTGAGTTAACAGGTAAGCCTCTATTACCAATTAAGCCAGGATACGGTGCATTGGTGTTACAAATATTTGAGAAAGCCTACGTTGGTTCTCAGGGGATATCATTCTCTTGGAGGATAAATATCACTGATGATGCGACAACCTCTTTCCAATCACCTCCTCCGATAAACCAGCCAATGCTGGGTGTTGGTGTGAACTCCAGTGTTACAGGTTATCTCAAACTTGAGAACCCTGAGTATGAAGATGTTTCTTTAATTGATAACCTACAAGTAATTTTGAATTACACTACCAGTGTAGACGGTCCAGTTAGCTTAATCTCAAATGTCGGTACTTCTGGATACTATGAATTCAATATACCAATATCCGAATCAGAACCATTAGGACTAATTAGTGCCTCTATTTCATTCTTGGGTTGGCATCAAGATGATTTGAATAATGCAACAATTCCAAGTTACCATATTAGACCTCATACTGATAATTTCAACTTTAATATAACTCCTGCTCCTAATTTAACGGTTTCTTTGGAGGGCACTGACTTGAATAATACATTCTTAGATATTGATTCACAGATATATCTTAACGGAACAGTATTGAGTTTTGGCGATACACCTGAAGCATTAAATGGTACACTCTATTTACAAATGAGAAGAGCCTCCGTTAGTGGCCCTTATCAAACCTTGAAGACTTGGTATTTGAACAGTTCAAATTGGACAAGTTCACCGGGTCAATTTAATGTTAGCTGGTTATTTTCTGCGGATGATGTTTCAATTCCTTCAGGGCCTGTTGAAGTAAAGATACAATTTGATGCTGAAGGACTTTTTGCCAATGATCAGGTGAATTACTTGACGGAACATGGGATTAGAAGTAACGTAAGTTTTTCTTATGAACTTGTACCTCAATCAAGAGGTAATCAGGCATCAGTTGAGGTCATTCTCACTGATCATACTAATACATCGTTGACTAGTTTCTTGGGAACATACATTTTGGATTTCAATGGTACGTCAGTTTGGAATATTTCCGATCCTGAGACTCCTAGAATTACGCCTGTATGGGTGCCTGAGGCAACAGCACCAGCTGGCGACTACTCTTGGGTGTTAAACTTCTCAGGAAGTACTTGGCTAAACCCTGCAAGCATTATAGATACAGTTAGAATCCAGGGACAGTCCAATGCAATTGTTAATCTTGGTACTGAATGGACGCCAAGAGGTATTTCTAATTGGGTATCAGGGTTTGCTCAAGATAAGAATCTTGGTACTCCTGTTATTGGAAATAACTCTTCTATTGTGGCGCAATTGCTAGTTCCATCTGATTTACCGCCTTTACCTGATGGGTCTCCGGCACCAGATACAGTCATGAGACTCGGTGGCAGTTTCATCAATCCGGTAAATGGCGAATATAATATTTCTTTCTTTATGCCCGGAGAGATTGCATCTGGCGTGTATGAATTGAGAGTTTTCCTTGATTATTCGATTAATCCACCTGCCGGAGGAGAATATTACAAAGTATCAGATGCTGATTCTGTTGATGCAGGAATACAAACTGAGATGATTGTTGAGTCATCTCCTTCTTCTCTGATCGTAATCGCCGGAGAAACTATGTTAATTAATGCTACAATAACAGATATTGCAGATGGTTCTCCAATCAATGATATTTCTGCAGACGTAATATTTGACTCCGGAGGTCCTCTAGAGCAAACTCTTCAGTCCGGCCGAACTCAGTCTGATGGAATAGTCACTTTTAGTCCAATTATTCCAGCAAATACTCCTCCTGGATTTTATAACGTTACAATCATAGCTCCAGACGATATCCAAGATAATCTCACAGATACGAATGCAGGAAGATGGTCAGGAAATCAAAGTACATCAAATTTAACAGTACAGGTATCTAGTACAATTGACCTAGATCGATTCCCTAATGAGGTGACCGCAGGATCAACATTCTCAATATCGGGGCAGGTCTTAGATGCTGTGGATTCCAATAGGACAGTTGATGGACCAATGGCTGTAGAGGTATTTTTCTTAAATGACTTGAGTGAAACTCTAGTTACTAATCATGTCACATCTAGTAATGGTAGTTTCAATATTACAGTACCTACAGATCCACTCGGTGATGGAGTTAGCAGCGGAATAAAAACAGTTGTCGTTAGTGTAGTCGAAGGCAGCACCCCCTTCTACTTGACTGGCACTGGAAATGATACGATTTTAGTTAGAGGTGTGACCACATTTGTAGATAAATCACCAATAATTAATACAGTCGTCGAGAGAGGTTCTAATGTTACTTTGTCTGCTAGAATTGTTGAATCTAGTAACGCTGATATTCCTTTGGAAGGATTAACAGTCGCTGCTGAATTCCATGATACATGGCTGAATGAGAGAAATTCCAACTCCCAAGGTCTAGTGAACTTCACATTCTTTATTCCCGATTCACATCCTCTTGGCCAAATAGATACAATACTCTACTTTAATGGCTCTGGTACTTTGCATAATACAATAACATTAATTTCCACCATTACAGTTCGCTCTTCAACATTGATTACTGTAGACAATATCACCGATAATCCTGCTGCAGGAGAAATATTCAATGTTACTGGAACTTTAACTTCTAGTAATGGTAGTGCTATTATTGATAGGCAAGGAAATACCTTAGCTCCGAGTTTAATTTTTGAAATTGATGGTGATGATGATACCTTTACTGTATTAAGCAGCAACGTAGAATTGAATGGTTCTTGGTCTGCAAGTATCCGTCTTGACTTAACTTTCCCTAGAGGTACTCACAATATCTCAGCAACTTTTACACCTAATGTTAATTATTATCAATCAAGTACTGGGCTAGGATTTTTCGATAGCAGAGGTTATTCTCTACTGACAATCGTCAGCCCTCTTGATTTAGATCCTGACAGTAGAATTGTTCGAGGTGAAGAAATGAATATCTCACTTTCATTAATTGATAATTCTGCTTCGCCCGTAGACTCGGTAGTTGTTTCTATAATTGTTGATGGAGTTATAATCTCTAATGTAACTACAGACTCCTCTGGTTTAGCTAATACTTCGTTTGTTGTAGATTCAAACAGGGTTGCAGGACCTATGGAAATCAATGTAATATTCCCAGGGATTGAGGGGACTACGGGCCTTGTTGGTGATGAAACATCAACTAGAGTCATTGTTTTAGCACCAACTGTAATCGAGATAACCGAAATCACCGGCTCTTCGATTTCCGGTGAATCTGTTACATTCCATGGTACCTTATTAGATGAACATGGTGATCCATTAATAGAAAATGGAGTTGAATCTGGAGGTGTCATACATTTGTCAATAGATGGATCTGATGTTGGAGCGATTTATACAACTCTAAGCAATTCTTCCACTGGTATATGGTCAATAACTTATGACCTTCCATTAGATACTGATTTTGGAGCACACATAGTAAAGGCAGAATTCTTTGGAGGATTTACTTGGGTTGACCCAATGGGTCAAGGAGATTCTTTGAATCCAGAATATTATCTCCCATCATCTTCTGAATCTATTTTCAATGTTACACAAACCTCTCAAGTAGTTCTTACGACTCCTCCCGGAGAAATAGATCGTAACCAATTACTTGTCATTGAAGGAATGCTGACAGACGGAGCAGGTCGCTCTCTTCCTGACAGGGCTCTATCAGTTTACATGAATGAGCAACTATTAACGGGCCTAGATGTAGATTCTAATGGAAATTTCAGTTTATTCATACCTGTTCCTTCCGATATGCCTTTAGGTCCTAGAATAGTTAAAATTATTTTTGAAGGCGAAGATTTTATTCTTTCATCTAATTCTTCATCAGTATTTATCGTATTTTCATCAACTGAAGTATCTATCTCTGAACCGAGTGCAGTAGCTGTAGGTGATAATTTGTTATTGCAAGGTACGGTTAAAGATAATCTTCCTGGCGGATATCTTTCAAATCATTCTTTAGAGATATTTATCGACGGAGTATTGATTGGAATTACTTCAAGTGATGAAAATGGTGATTGGTCATTAACTTGGGAAGTCTCAGAATTCTTAGATGTAGGAGTTCATACAATAACCGTCAAGGCACCACAACAAGGATATTATCGTGAAGGGGTGGCTGAATCGAATCTGACTATTGCCTATCATTCAGGAATCTCTTTACAAGTTGAATCGAGTATCGTTACTCGTGGAGGGCAATGGAACTTTACTGGTAGACTATATGATGCTGATTCAGACGGGCTCCCTGGATTAGTGAACAGAGAGATAATAATTTATCTTGATGGAGAAGAAATTGGTAGAACAACAACAATGGCAAATGGTTTTTATGAGTTCGATCATGCATTGGGTTATTCCATAGAAAGAGGTCAACATGATATTTTAGTAGAGTTCTCAGGGGAGACTTATTATCTTCCAATCAACTATAATATGTCTGTATATGTCAGATCAGATATTGAAATTGAAATATTATGGATTTCTGAAACTATAATTAGAAGTGATGTTGAACATCCAATTAAGATTGAGGGTAGAATTTTAGAAATCGGTGGCGGTGGTAATGTTATTGAAGACATGACCGTGACTTTACACTGGCTATCTGATGGACCAGAGAATGCTAACGTACAATGGGACGAAGCAACAGGGCACTTTAGAATCCAATCAAATGCCCATTATCCAATGCCTGCCGGCCCTATTGACTTGATTGTTAAAGTAGAATCAGATAGTACTAGATATCTAAATGGTGGGTCAGAAGACCTATCAGTTTCGATAATGATACCTGTAAATTTCAAGTTCACACCAGAGATAATTAAACTCGAGAAAGATACAAGAATTATTCGAGGCACAGTCAATGTGACTGCAGTAGATTCTCTAGAACCTGTACCTAACATTTCTATGTCAGCATCTTTAATTAATTCTTCATCAGGTCAAACACATTTTAGAGCGATAGAAATGACTGATGATGATGGTTTGTTTACATATGAGTTCAAATCAATAGAAGGCCTACCTACGCTTTGGGATAGGAATTTCTGGGGAGAATTAGGGATTAACTTCTATTCTGACTCTCTGTTTATTGATCCATCTAACAGAACTTGGTTAGCCACTCAGCAGAATTTAAATCCGCATGTAACTATAGAGTATGAAGTTACTGAACAGTCATCTATTCTGGAATCATTACTTTATGGTTCATTATTATTGATTCTATTAATTGGAATTGCCGGTAGCGGATTATATTATCAACGAAGACGTAATGCTACAATCGATGAATTAGCAGGAATTTTCAGTTATACTGCTGAGCTTTTAGCAGCAGGAGATGAGTTCAGAGAAGCAATTTATAATTGCTATGAGAGCCTTTGCCAGATTTTGATGCGTAGAGGTTTCTTGAGAAGAGACTTCGAAACCGTTAGAGAATTCGAGATTGCTATTAGGTCAGCTTTACCAATTAGTGAACAATCATTGATATCTTTAGATAGAATTTTCGAAGAAGCGAGATATTCAAGTCATGTTCTAGGTGAAGGTCACAGGCAAAATGCTCAAATTGCTCTAAACGCAGTGCTGCAAGAGATTGATCAGTTACAAGATATTCCAGTAAGGGATGGGTATGTTTCCATTGATGAAGGAGAATTAGCGGAATAGAATTTCTATAATACCATTATTACTGACAATTTGTTTGATTTGGTTTCCTTCCGGCAAAGCAAATTTTCTGAATATTCCTCCGTTAATGTCAGATGAAACAATCTGAACAATTTGAGTTTCATTTTCTATCCTACTCTGAAATAGTATATCATTCGGAGAAATAATTTTCATAGGTAGAGAGATGCCTAATTCATTAATTTCTCCTTTGAATTCTCTCAACATGTCATGTGTGGAATATATATCCATTTTTCTATCTAATTCTTGTTGAATATTTGCAAGTGGTTCAGACATTATTTCCATGTGAAACTTTCTTATATCGTTCAAATGTTGCTGACTACTTACAAATTTTTGATGTAATTTTTCGGCATTAGTTTCAAACCCTTCATTTGAAAATTTTAGGTATGAATCGAACGTCAATTCTTGATCAAGAATTTTGATTTCATGCCGTTGCCATGTTTCTTCCATACACTTGCGAAACTACACCCTCGGATGAACCCCTCGTTTATTCCCCCTCTATTGCGGGTTCAGGATTTCTTCTGAAAAAGTTCTTTGTTAGTCTAGCAGTTCTATTGTGATCGGGCGTTTCGAAGGTGTGAATACTGGCTGGAAGACAACATTTAAACTGCCTCATCAGAATTCTTTTTTCTAATAATACTACTATGGCTCTATCTGCTGATTTTCTGATGGGCCTACCTAATGCTTGCAATATACTATTAATCGCTGGTTGAGTACTTGTATACCTCCAAGCCTTATTGTTACCAAAGCGCTCAACATAGTATTCTTTCAATGCATCTTGTCTAGCGCTGGGTGGTGCCAAAGGAAGTCCGAGACAGATTACAGCATCGAGAATATTATTTGGATAATCGACACCTTCTGCTAGTTTCCCACTCAGAACCCCTGATAGCAGAACTTGCGTCCCATCTCTCCTGAATTTATGTAATTCCTGAATAATTCCATTAACTCGACTTTTTGACATTCTTTTTTCTTCATCGATTATCTTAATACGTCCTGGTAACCAACTACAATCTCCTAGAACATCATCCATCAAAGCATAACTTGGTGAAAAAAATGCAACATGCCCAGGCGTATTGTTGATGACAGCTAATATATGATGCCTTACATTCTCAGTGTTATCATGACCTCTCTCCGTATATTTCGTAGTCACATTTTTCGCAATCAGTACGGGTCTCTTTTCAGATAAGAAAGACGAATCATACTCTGTCATAGTAATCTTTCTTTTTTTAGGAATTTGAAGTAAATCAGCATACATCTCTGGCGGGAATAGAGTTCCTGACATCAGAATAGCACCACTAGTTCTCGAAAATATTGGAGCACTAACAACACCGGGATCCAACAAGAAACTTCTGACTCTTCCCTCGTCTGCCAATAAGTCAAAGACTAAGACTAGTGCGTTATTATGAAGATATTCTATTGTTATTGATATTAAATCGGCTAACCTTGTACACGCAGTTTCTTTCTCATCCCCATCCTCTTGCTCAACTCTTACTCTATATAATTGATTAATCAAATTCTTTAGATTTGAGTAATTCACATCATTCTGAATGTCAAGGTCTTCATTAATTATGGAACTAATAGCACTTGTAAATTCTGTAGTTTCAATCTTCATATCATTTTTCCCTAATTTGATTAATTCATCTTCTTTTTTCTTATACCACTTTTTCATTTCATTCTCTAATTTTTTCATTTGTCTATGAGATTTCTTGATCTCCACAATTTCAAAATTATCTTCTATTTCTGACAAATCAAGTTTTTTTATTGTTTTCTCCGTTCTAGCAAGATATTCTTCGAGTTCTAATCTCGAATCTCGAAAAATCTTCACTATCGCTCTTCTTTCGAGTCCATTCCTTATTCTATCTGGCAAATTATGTGCTTCATCAATTATTAAAATCGTGTTTTCTAAATCAATTTTCATAGCAGTTAATGAATTCTCGCTGATATTTTCAACAAAAATATGATTATAATCACAAACCAAAATATCACATTCTTTCACTGCTGATCTCGCAGCACTCCATGAGCAAATCTTCTTATTCCTCCCTATATTGATTATATCATCTACATGTTTAGGACTTAGTAAAATTAAATCTTTCAAATCTTCTCTCCTTTTTTGTTTACTCCCTTCTACTATGTTATCTTCACAAGAGCATTTCCCAGTAATTCTGTCTACTTCTTCACACATTGATTCTCTTCCAATTAGGTCAACTACTTTGATTTCAGAGTTATCGATTGATAAGTTAGAATTTATTCTTTTTATGGTTTCAACAACAATTCTGTGTTGTGATTGCCTACCTGTAAGAAATATAATTTGTTTTGGGTTATCCTTACTTCTAGCGATTTCTAAAGTTGACGCTAAAGAAGCTGCAGTTTTTCCAATTCCTGTTGGGGCGGCAGCGAAGAGAAAACCGCCACTGCTAAGAACATCAATACCCTCCGAAATCATTTTTTCTTGAGCTTTCCGTAGATTTTCATGGGCCACAAATCTCCCCGTGTTGAGGTTTTCGTCGCGTACCATGAATGTAGACCTGATAATAGAACGACCAAGAAGATTGTCTTTCTAAGTGGTGCTCCGTACGATATGTACGGAGCGGTGTGTGTGTTTGATTATTATATCAATTTCTCTCTGTCAGTAATACGACTCTTACCGCGTGAGATCCGTGGCACTTCTTTTGCATCATACCCAATGGCATTACTTAATTTCGCTCGTTCTCTGACTCCTGAAAAACCAATAGTCATTTTTCTCATTCGAGGTTGGGTGAGGGGGCTTTTCGGCCCCCCCACGTTTTTGTGCATCCCATCCTCGCTCATTTTCTCACCTCTGAGCGTTCGAATCATCATTAAAGCGCGTACTTAGCTCATTCATGCGCCTCTGGAGGAGCTTTGTCACTGACATTCCCTCTATTGTTTCTCTTCGAATATAATCTCTAGCAGCGGATTTGAGTACATTTTCCGGTTTCTCTGCATGTATTTTACAAAAATCCCTCATTAAAATTGTTAACTCAGGACCTAATCGAACCTTTATATTATCTCCATTTTCAATAATGTCTTGTTCTAAAAAACGTCTAACTGCGTCTCTAATGACGTCAGAACGATTCCTCATACCATCAAATCCTATTCTCTGATCTAAGGCAAGCAAATGGTCTTCTGGAATTCGTAACGAAACCATTGGGCTATGTCCGCTCACAATCATCCCTCAGCCTTAGCAGAAAGCGTTTAGCACATAAATGTAATGCATATGAAATACAATTGAAATACAATATTGTCTTTTTTACATTATAATTTCAAAAAGTGCGTATTGTCTGAATAGTGCGATTCAATAGGGAGCACACTTTGGGTATGTTAGAGGTGGTTTCATCAAAGTCATTAACGATGCAATTCATGGACAATTCCGTATCGATGGAGTTCGAGAAGAATTGCTAAAAACTCCAGAAATGAATAAACTTAGTCATATCAAACAACTCGGTTTAGCTCATCTTGTATTTCCCGGAGCCCACCATACCAGATTTGAACATTCACTGGGCGTATCTCATATTGCTGGATTAATGGCGGAGTCAATTTCCTTAGAACAACATGAAAAATCTATGGTTGAAGTAGCAGGAATGCTTCATGATGTAGGACATGGTCCATATTCGCATACTTTGGAACATATTCTTCATGAGAGAGGTGGTCTTGATCATATGTCAATTACTGAAGGGATAATATTGGGTGAATATGATGGTTTAAGAGATGGAGATGCGGAAATTTTTTCTGATAGGAAGAGTATACCTGAAATTCTTGAAATTTATGATTTAAATCCGAAAGAAGTTGCTGGTTTAATTCGTGGTCCTAATGCTGGAGGTACTGAAAGAAATTTACTACAATGGATAGAAGGGAAACAAGATTTTGTTTTTCAAGATGATACTTTGTCTCATCTAATACATGGTCCTGTTGATTGTGACCAAATGGATTATTTATTGAGAGATTCACATTTCACCGGTGTTAAACATGGAATAATTGATCACTTGAGACTTGTTGAATGTTTGGAGCGTCATGGGGGAGATATTGCAGTCGAAGAAGGAGGTCTTCCTGCATTGGAAGGTATGATGATGGCTAGAGGTTTAATGTACAGTGCCGTATACTTTCATAGAGTTACTAGAGTTACAGAAATAATGCTTTCCAGAGCAGTTGAAAGATCCGTAGATCAGTTACCTGAATCAATAGATCTTCAGAAAAGAGTAGATTCAGAAATTTGGGGTGCGCTTTATGATTCTGGTAAATTTGCCAGAGATATGGTCAGGAGATTGAAATATAGACAATTAATGAAAATTTCAACTAGTCGTAGGAAACAGGATTTACCTAAAGAGACAATAGATAGATTGATTGATCTAGCCTCTAATTCAACTAAAAGAATAGAACTCGAAGATGAAATTGCCAAGCGCGCAGGATTAGATGAAGGGTATGTCGCAATTGATGTTCCTTCAGTCAAATTATTACTATCAGAACCTAGAATGTCCCAAGTAGATATTCGAATAGTAGGTGATGATGGTAAAACAAGATGGTTCAAAGATCATACTCCAATTGCGGAGGCACTAAAGAAAAGACAAGTTTCTCAAGAAGTAGTATATGTCATGACATTACCGGGTTATGAGAAGATAGTTTCTCGTCTTGCAGATGAGTATATTTTCTCTTAACTAATATTTTTGAGTGATTCAATACATATCATTCAAAAGGGGTTAGTAGGTCGACTGTATGCCCGATAACTAGTCTAGATTCGGAAACCTTGGTGAATCCCATGGATAGTACAATGAAAAAAGTATACGATAGTGTAATTGCAAGAGATCCAAACCAACCTGAATTCCATCAAGCAGTGGAAGAGGTACTGGAAAGTTTAGTTCCAGTAATTCAGGCACATCCTGAATACCTACCAGTCGTAGAATCAATGGTTGAGGCAGAGAGAATCATTCAATTCAGAGTACCATGGTATGATGACAGCGGTAAATTACACGTCAATCGTGGTTTTAGAATTCAAATGAACAGCGCAATTGGACCTTACAAAGGAGGCCTACGTTTCCATCCGTCTGTCAATCAGTCTATTCTGAAGTTTCTAGCATTTGAGCAAGTATTCAAGAATAGTTTAACAGGTTTACCAATGGGCGGTGGAAAAGGAGGATCAGACTTCGATCCAAAAGGTAAGACAGATGCCGAGGTAATGCGTTTTTGTCAATCATTTATGATGGAGTTATGGAGACATATAGGTGCTAATCTTGATGTTCCTGCTGGCGATATCGGCGTTGGGGGAAGAGAGATTGGATTCCTTTTTGGAATGTATAAGAAATTAGCTAATGAGTTTACCGGGGTACTAACTGGTAAAGGAATTTCATATGGTGGTTCACTAATTAGACCCGAAGCTACAGGATATGGTCTTGTTTATTTTGCTAGAGAGATGCTTGCAGCTAAAGGTAAATCATTTGAGGGAGCCACAGTTTCAATTTCAGGTTCAGGAAATGTTGCACAATTTGCGTGTGAGAAGGTTTTAGATTTGGGCGGTAAACCAGTGACAATGTCTGATTCTAGTGGATTTATTCATGACCCAGAGGGTATTGATAGGGAGAAACTTGCCTGGATTATGGATCTCAAAAATAATCGTCGGGGAAGAATCTCTGAGTATGCCGACAAATATTCTAGTGCGATCTTCACACAATCCCAACCAGAACCCGCCACAAACGGATTATGGGGCGTAAATGTGGATGTAGCCTTGCCTTGTGCCACTCAAAATGAGATAAATGGCGAAGAAGCAAAAATGCTAGTAGATAATCAAGTAATGGCCGTTGCCGAAGGCGCCAATATGCCTTGTACGCCCGAGGCAGTAGAGGTTTTCCTAAGTAATGGTGTAATGTTCGCTCCAGGTAAAGCAAGTAATGCAGGCGGTGTTGCAACATCAGGTCTTGAAATGTCACAGAATTCGTTAAGATATAATTGGACAAGAGAAGAAGTCGACGCTAAATTGGATAGAATAATGGTGGATATTCATAAGAATGCAGCCGAAACTGCAGAGAAATATGGAATGCCTGACAATTATGTGGCTGGTGCTAATATTGCCGGCTTCCTTAAAGTCGCAGAGGCAATGACTGCCCAAGGAATGATTTGATTATTCTTCATTAATTGCTGATAGGAATTCTTTCAATCTCTTAGTTTTTGGTTTGTCAATTATCTCAGAAGGGCCTTCTTCAGCGATAATGCCTTTATCCATGTAGATTATCCTATCAGCTACCTCTTTAGCGAAATTAATTTCATGAGTAACTATTACCATGGTCATTCCTTCATCTGCTAGTCCTCTGATTGTTTGTAATACTGAACCTATCAACTCAGGGTCTAAGGCACTAGTTGGTTCATCAAATAAAATTACTTCAGGGTGCATTGCAAGTGATCTCGCTATGGCAACTCTCTGTTTCTGACCTCCCGATAAATTTCCAGGGTATGCATCTATTCTATCCAACATATCTACTCTTCCTAATACTTCCAGAGCTATTTTTTCTGCCTCGTGTTTATTCATTCCTCTAACATGTCTGAGCCCTAAAGTGATATTATCCAATACTTTCAGATGTGAAAAAAGCTCGAAAGATTGGAAAACCATTCCAATTTTTGATCGTATTTCGTTAACGTCTGCTAATGGATTATTAATGATATTTCCATTCAATTTCATAGTTCCTTTAGTTGGTTCAATGAGTCTATTGATACATCTAAGTACTGTAGATTTCCCACTACCTGATGAACCAATGATTGCCACAGATTCTCCTCTATTTACTTTAAATGAAACTCCTTTAACTGCATGAACACCACCCGGATAAATTTTTTCAAGTTCATCTATGGTAAGTACTTCGTTTCCCATTTAATTCCCTCCAGTAATACCCAATCCTGGGATTCTAGTCTTCTCTTCCAACCGTCTCAACAACAGGGCTAGTGTCCAAGTCACAACAAAATAAGCAATCATTACCATCCCCCATGTCCAGAATATTTGGAATGTAATTGCAACAACAAGTTTCCCTTGTCTTGTTAATTCGGTGTAAGCAATTACACTAGCAAGAGATGAATTTAGTACTAAATTCACCATCTCATTTCCTAGCGGAGGAATACATATTCTGATTGCTTGTGGTAATATTATCAGCCTCATAGTACCCATGTAAGTTAGACCAATACTTCTGCCAGCTTCCATTTGTCCGGATGGAATTGCTGCAATTGCTCCTCTAATGGTTTCACACTGATAGGCTGCCGAGTTTAATCCGAGTGCGAAAATTGCACTTAAGTAAGATCTCTTCCCCGGACCAAATAAACTATCGCTGATATTCTCAATTATTGGAGAGAATAAATTATCCAAAGGCCCTAGATATGATGATATAATCAATAAGTCATTAGTAATATCAATACCCATATTTTGTATATGTTTTCCTAATTGAACTCCAAAATGAATGAACATAAATTGTACTAAAAGGGGTGTATTTCTGAAAAAGTCTGTGTATAAAGTTGCAATGCTATTTAACGGTCTCAACCCCCACGGATTTATTTTAATATCCAAATTCTTTTGTTCTAAATTAGTTAAAGAAAAGTCAGGCAACATTCTTTTTGTAATAAAGAATCCAAATCCGAGGAAAAAGGCAAATTTCATGATCAGCATTAAATCAATTTCCGATATTTTATAATCGAAGTTTACGAATAGCTCCGTTAAAACAATAATCCATATGAGTGATATAATTATCAATTTGCCTAAGTATAGTTTTTTGTCAGAGTAATTCCCATTAGCTGTAATGAATAGAATTCCTAAGTATGTTAATCCGATACCTATTAGCAATCTAAAGAATGCATCTGGGTTTCCAATTGGTGCAAAGATATATCCTAATTGAGCTGAAATTTTAGGTGTATTTGAACCCAGTTTAAATTCATGAAAATCATTTAATGCATTAAAGATTAACTCCAGGCCTCCGCTTAATTCCCATTTCCCTGATAATGGGACACCTATTAGTAATGAAATTCCTAATATTCTAATCATTTTATTCCTATGAATATTAGGTATTAAAAGCCCTAAAAATCCCTCATTTTCAACTTTATTCTTATTGATTCTAAAATTTATAAAAATTGAACCTAAAACCAGTGTCAAGAAAGCGAAAACACCGAAACCTATGCCATAATATCCTACAGAAAAAACTGTAATTGGTAATATAACCCAGAATAAGATTAATGTTTTTTCTAGGTCACTTTCTATCATTTGTTTCAATGAAGTAGGTGCTGTTTTACACATCGCTAGAATGATACCTAATAAGAATCCAAGAATTATACCGAATATTACTATTTTCACAGTTGCCTTCAGACCTTCCCAAAGATTATCCTTGGTGAATTCAACAAATTCAGTGAAATTGCTTAAATCGATTATTTCAAAACCAACTGGGTTATCTTCCCCCCCATTTTCAGTATAAAATATCATTCCATTATCTCCTACAATTATACCTCTAAATGCTGTTTCCATAGCCACATCGTTGATATTTTGATTGCTATACTCGCCAGGGAGTAATTGAGGAGTGACAATATTCCCTCCATCTTTACTCAATGCAACATATCCATTATTTCCTGTTAATATGATTTTTGTTGTACTCAAAATCTCAATTGAAGTAAGGTTAACATCCAATGTTGTACTGTAATTTTCAGACTCAATTTCTTTTACATTCCAAGAATAACCAACAGTGGTAGTCAATGCTTCTTGTGTGGACTTCAAAATCATTCCATCTGAAGTTATTGCATAAGCTCTATTTGATTTGTAGAATCCTATTGAAATTATGTCAGATT
>Ga0181575_10001641_pt1 | contig 16093 bp, 8 predicted proteins | sample 101ome_23_FD_145599 | JGI IMG/M metagenome (GOLD analysis project Ga0181575, IMG submission 145599) | Coastal salt marsh microbial communities from the Groves Creek Marsh, Skidaway Island, Georgia - 101411CT metaG (spades assembly) | ecosystem: Environmental > Aquatic > Marine > Intertidal zone... | reverse complement strand
ATGCGCGGCATGGAAAAAGCTGCTGCAATGGAAGAAATGAACCTGCAAATCTTAGAGATGGAAGGAAACATTGCACGACTTATGAATCAGCTTGCAGATATGCAACCAATTCAACAAGCAATACGTCAGACAGGTCAAATTTTCCAAGACAACTTTGTACAAGCATTTGATGATATTGTAACTGGAAGTAAGAGCGCGAAAACAGCCTTTAAAGATATGGCGAAACAAATTCTTCGCGATATTGCTAGAATGATTAGTCGTCTTATGGTTCAATATATGCTTATGCAGTTAATGAATATGATTATGCCGGGATCCTCCGTTGCAGGTTCTGCAGGAGGTGGATTCTCAACCTCTGCAACTCAAGCAGTAGGGCCAACTCTAGCAGGCGGTGGAGGTCATGATAGCATTATGGATATGATTGACTCTATGCCTGGCGGAAGATATGGCGGCGTAATGAAGCCCCCAGCAGGTTATCGAAGTGGCGGAATTGCAGATGGACCAAGCGCAGGCTATCCTGCAATGTTACATGGTAGAGAAGCAGTTGTGCCCCTTCCACACGGGGATAAAATTCCTGTAGAGCTGAAAGGGGGCGGAAGTCAGCAAAATAATGTAGGAGTTACTGTAAATATTAATAGAGATGGTAGCTCAGAAACCTCTACAGACTCCGATGGACAGAACGGAGAAAAACTAGGAAATCTTATTGCAGCGACAGTAAGAAAAGAACTTTTAAATGAAAAACGAGCCGGAGGCCTGCTAAGCGCCTATGGAGTCTAAATAATGGCAAGTACAGTTTCAGCTACAGCACCTACTAATCCTTCTCAAGGAGACCTTTGGTATGATAGCACAAATCTTCGTCTGTATGTGTACTATGATGATGGTACATCTGCACAATGGGTTATAACAGGCCCCACTGGAGCATCAGGACCAACAGGACCTCAAGGGCCCATTGGTAATGCCGGCCCTACAGGAGCAATAGGTCCTACGGGAGCAGCAGGTGCTACAGGAGCAGACGGTCCACAAGGACCTGCAGGCCCAACGGGACCACAAGGTGCAACTGGACCTGCTGGCCCACAAGGTGTTACTGGACCCGCTGGACCCGTTGGAGGTATTGGACCCACCGGCGCTGACGGCCCTCAAGGACCTGCTGGACCACAAGGCGCTCAAGGAGATCAAGGGGATGCCGGACCACAAGGAGTTGCGGGCCCCACAGGATTAACCGGACCACAAGGACCTGCAGGAGCAACTGGGGCTGCAGGTCCAGCAGGACCAATCGGAAATATAGGACCCGCGGGCCCCACAGGACCAACTGGACCTGCTGGTCCCCAAGGGCCCACTGGACCTAAAGGAGATACAGGGGATGAAGGACCAACTGGACCACAAGGACTTACAGGAGCTACTGGCCCTATCGGAGCAACCGGCCCTGCGGGACCTACTGGACCTATCGGGCAAACTGGATCCGCGGGAGCAGATGGAGCAGATGGAGCAACCGGCCCTCAAGGACCTGCTGGACCCGCCGGACCCATTGGAGGAGTTGGACCTACTGGACCTATTGGATCAACTGGACCTGCCGGCCCTCAAGGCGTTAAAGGAGACCAGGGAGATGCTGGACCGCAAGGCGGTATTGGCCCTCAAGGACCTGCTGGCCCTCAAGGAGACACAGGAGCTGCCGGACCAACCGGACCTGCCGGACCAACTGGACCCACTGGGGGTATAGGAGCTACTGGACCTGCTGGACCTGCTGGACCACAAGGTGTTAAAGGCGATCAAGGAGATACTGGAGCCCAAGGGCCTGCCGGACCTGCTGGGCCTACTGGACCACAAGGAGATGTTGGAGCAGATGGACCAACGGGACCTGCCGGACCTGCTGGATCTATCGGAGTTACTGGACCCGCTGGACCTACCGGACCCGCCGGACCGCAAGGGCCCCAAGGAGCTCAAGGAGACGAAGGCCCTCAAGGTGCAACAGGACCTCAAGGGCCTACCGGACCTATTGGAACAACTGGACCACAAGGACCCGCTGGACCCGCTGGGCCCACTGGAGTGGCCGGGCCAGTAGGCCCGCAAGGAGCAGACGGAGCCGATGGACTTGGGTTTACAGGTGGAAGCTACGATGCGACAACAGGAGTTGTTTCTTTTGGGTCAAATGATGGACTAGGCTTTAGCACCGCAGATTTAAGAGGTGACGGCAATAGAGGTATTTCTTCTGCAACTGTAGATTCAAATGATGATTTAATACTTACTCTTGCAGATAATAGCACTGTTAATGCGGGGGCAGTAGTTGGACCTACTGGAGCAACTGGACCTACTGGAGCAATTGGACCTACTGGACCAACCGGATCACAAGGACCTACTGGACCTACTGGACCTACTGGACCTCAAGGTGCTACAGGCTCGGGATTTACGGGGGGAACTTATACTGCTTCCACAGGAATCGTAGCATTTACTTCAAATGATGGAATAGGATTTAGTACAGGAGACTTGAGGGGGGACGGAAACAGAGGTATTTCTTCTGCAACTGTAGATTCAAATGATGATTTAGTTCTTACACTTGTCGATAGTACCACTGTTAATGCAGGTTCTGTAGTTGGACCCGCGGGTCCTACAGGAGCAGCTGGCCCAACTGGGCCCCAAGGACCTTCTGGTACAAATATTGAATTCGATGTAGTACCTAGTGGTTCTACTGCCTTTAATTTTGATGGAGCAGGCTTTTCTTCTGCTACGAGTAATCCTACTCTTTATTTACAAAGAGGGCAAACATACAATTTTGATTTTGGAAGTAGCACTGTTACTATGGGCTGGAATCATGCAAGTTCAAACTATGTAACTGCTTCAGACGCTATTGATGGGCACACAATGCCTGCAGCCTCTCGTACAGATTCTCAGTATGAAGGTGGAAGTAATAATGTTACAGTATTTACTGCTAGTAATGGAACTGTTACTGATTCTGTAAAACTTTATTCAAATACAAACTATTTATTGTCAAATAACTATTATAGAAAATCTTGGTCTTACTCTGATTCTTTCAGTGTACTATCAGGACAAATTTTAGACTACACAGTTACTTCATATCATGAAAATACTGCGTCTAAAGATGCTCGTTGGCAAGTTTGGTTTTTAGATACTGTTTCAGGCACTTATTATCAAGGGTGGACTAATTTTGGTGTTGGAAACTCAGAAGGCGTATCTTTTGGTTCCAATTCAGGGGGAACAAACAAGAGCTATCAATTTACAACAACTTCTACTTATAGAATGGTTGTAGTTTTAGGTGTTGAAGAAAACTTTGCACAAGATATTCCTACTAATAGTGGTAATTATCAACCTGTAGAAGCTTGGGTTCAATTTCAAAATTTTGGATTTAACAACGGTCATCCATTTTGGCTTCAAAGTACTTCAGGAGCTTACGATGCAGCAAATGTTTTAGGGAGCTCAGACGGCGTAACAAACAATGGAGCTACTCGTGACATTTTAATTTATGAAGTGCCAATGAATGCACCAGATACACTATATTATGTTTGTGAAAACCATTCTGCAATGGCAGGAACAATTTATACATCAACTCCGGCATATCAAGCAGCTAATTATACTACTACTAATAGGAATGCTCTTACTGCTCAAAATGGTGACTTAATATATAATTCAACTACTCATAAATTTCAAGGGTATGCAAATGGAAGTTGGGTAGACTTACATTAATAGGAGTATATGAATGGCAGTCAATTTTCCAGATAGCCCAAGTAATGGAGATACTTTTGTCTCTGGAGGAATTACTTATATTTATAATTCCTCTATTCCTGCGTGGACAGTTGTTGCGGGTGCTGCTGCAACGGCGTCAGGAACTAAATTTGTTTTAAAGATTCCTGCTGATAGTATTTCTGTAGGCACTCCAAGCACAGATCAGTTTATTACATTTGATCGTGGGTTTACTCGAAATGTAAAACATCGAGTATTAGTAGCTAATTTTGGAGATGGATATGACCAAAGAATTATTGATGGCGTAAATCCAAAAGATGACAAATTTACCGCACAATTTAAAAATAGAGAAGCGTCAGAAATAAATTTGTTAGCAGCATTTTTAGACGAAATGGCTGCAAAAAATATTGAGATATTTGTTCCAAACAAGGACGAGACAGAGACAATAACTGTAATATGTGAAAGCTATAGTATTAACTATATGTATGAGCAGTATCATAGTCTTTCAGCTAACTTTAAGAGAACTTACACCCCATGAGTACGTTTAACTACTACTTTGACTTGGATTCCCAAGGTTACTCTGTTAATACTCCTGATCATGCAGGAAATTTTACTGCGATTATTAAAGTAGGAGATACTATCAATGTTAATACTGAGTATACCGGTACTGAGTCTAATGCCAATGAAATACGTTACATAGGAAGTCCGAATAACGACAGCACTATGAATGACCCTGACCCCACGTCAGGAAGTCCGAGTTTAAATACAACTTGGAGTCTAACAGCAACAGATAATACTGATCATTATGCTAGGTGGTATTTTTATACAGATTTTGGTATGTCAAATCCGCCATACCCAGCGCAGTTCTCTTTAAGAATACTGATTCTTCCAAATAACATTTATTTTTCAGGTGTTCCTGATAGGATCGGGCCTGGAGGAACGGCAAATTTAACTTTAAATATGCCGGCCACTTTAAATCCATATCTTGATGGTGTAAATCCCGATGGATTTGCTTATGACTTATTTAATCCTGCATTAAATGTAGATTTTTATTGGAAAATTACAACAGACTCTGCAGGAACAACTTCTGTTCCTACAGGCTATTTTACTTCAAAGGCTGGAATTTTATCTGCCCCTCAAAATAGGGATAATTTTACTTTAGAAACAACTACAAGCTGTCCTACAGGTACTTATTATTTACAGCTTTATCATTATAATACTACTCCTCAGTTTCAAGCAAGTGGTGCATCTACTCCCCCGACAACAGGGGGAACAGCAACACTTATATCTACTACTGAGTTGCTGGTACAAGATGATCCGTATCTTGCTATAAAATCTGTACAAGAACAGGAGATAGGTGACTCTTTTATAGAACTTTTTGAGCTTACTTTACCAAATTCTGCTACGACTTTTTACTTTCATAATGGCTTAGACTATGAAACAGGCACCGCAGGAGATAATATTTATTTTTCTAGCAAAAATGGCTCAACTTTAAATGAATATTTAGCAATGCCTATTGAAATAACAGGAGTTAGTACGGAGTCTAGTGGAGCACAGAATAGACCAAAATTACAGATAGCAAATATTGCATACTTAGCAAGAATAACAGATTCTATAACTGCAGGAGAAAATAGTGATGGTGTTGATGACGAGCTAACTCTTCGTCAAATGTTGCAAGATGAAGGTATAATAGATATGGATGACCTTCTTTTAGCAAAACTAACTTACAGAACAACTTTGATGAAATACACCTCTAGAGTAGGCGATAGTCCTTCTTTACCCGTAGAATATCCTACTTCAGCATATTATTTAGAAAGACTTGCTTCTGATAATAATATTTTTGTTCAATTCGACCTTATAAGCCCTGCAGATTTAGAAGGATTAAATTTACCAAATAGAGTATCTGTAGGAAGGTATTGTGCGTGGGAGTATCAAGGAGCACTACAAGGGAGAGGGGGGTGTACGTATCCTATGAGTAGTAGCTCAAGATGGTTTGATAAAGACGATAAGTTAATAGAAGTAGATATTTCTCAAACATCTATTCCCGTCTATAACTCTTCTACTAACTATTCTATAGGAGATCAAGTTAGGCAAGTAGAAACTATAGAATCTGAAAAATATGGAACTCAAAGCGGACATAGATTTTATATTGCAGTTTTACCTAATAGCGGATATGCTCCCGATCTATACCCTCGTTATTGGGAAAGATTAGATGTTTGTGGAAAAACTTTACAAAGCTGTAGAATACGATACCAAGGTATAACAACAGACATGGTAACAGATAGAGGTACTTTATTAGGCACTGTGCCCGGAGATGAATATTTAAATGGCAATGTTGCTTTACCTTTTGGTGGCTTTCCAGGAGCACGAAAGTATAAGTAATGCTTCAAGAAAAAGAACACTTTAAAAAGGCCGTTCCGATGGAAGCATGTGGAGTATATACTAGAGAAAAAGGCTTCATTGCTTGTAAAAATACAGTAAACGAATTAGATGGATTCTCTTTTTGTTTCGATGAATATTTAGATTTACACTCTAGTTATACAATCACAGGAATAGTTCATAGTCATGTCAATAATCCAAATACTGCTTCAGAGCATGATATAGATAACTGTAATGCTACAGGAATTCCTTATTACATATACTCATACCCGAGTATGGAACTAAATATTGTATTACCAAAGATAAAGGTTAGGAGTAAAAACTAATGAAAAGAAAAGTTATTTTTCACGGAGAAATGGCAGAACGATTTGGAAAAGAAAGAGTTTTAAATGTAACTTCTTTTGGTCAAGTTGTTCGATGTTTTTCTGCAAACTTTGACGATTTTGAACAATATCTTAGAGACTGTCACGATAAAGGAATAACTTTTCATTGTAAGGTAAACGGTAAAAGCATTCAAAGCGATGAAGAAATATTTTTAGAGTACCCTGAAGGAGATATAGAAATTATACCAATTCCTGCAGGAAGTCTTGGATTTATCAAAAAGTTTTTTAAAGCTGTTCTTGGGGCAGTTTTGATGATTGCCGGCTTAGTTATTGGAGGTCCTCTAGGGCTTGCTTTGATATTTGTAGGTAATGTACTATTTTCTGTAGGTATGGCAGAATTACTTGCTCCAGACCCTTTGGATACGAAAAAAGATGCAAAAGATGCTGACTATATGTATAAAGGAACAGCACAAACAGTAGGGGAACGAGACCCAGTTCCTCTTTGTTATGGAGAAATGCGCATACCTGCAAGAGCAATTAGTTTTGAAGTGAGAAATGAAGCAGACACTATTTATAGTGAAACCGGTATGTGGGCTTGGAATGGATACAATTCTGGAGGCCAGTCAAATCAAAGCGGGTCGGCAGGCACAAGCGATTCTGGAAATAATGCGGTAAGCGGCCCACCTCCTGGAACCGTTAGAAGTACTTCAAAAAAGTAGTAGGAACCAATAAAATGGCAGAAGAAGATTATTTAGGAAAAGTAACTGGAGCAGCGGCACAGAATATTAATATTACAGATATTTTGTGTGAAGGACCTATTGCTGGTTTAGTGCATGGGCCTTACTCCGTATATTTTGATAATGCGGTTGCACAGAATACACGATATAAAAGATGGACCCCTGCTCAAGGTTATGTAACTTTTAATGGCACAAGTAGTACAGGAACTATTGATTCCAATGTAGTTGTGGATGAAGATATAGTTTCTACAGATGAACAGCCTATAATTTTATATCCTACTACCGATTTTGAAGTTAGAATTACTTCTATAAATATAAATCGGGGCCAAAGAACAGATGTTATGTTATACAGACCACAAGGGGGTTTTAATGCCTACGGAGGTACTATAATTAACACCACGGGACAATACTCTATTGGTCACGGAATTTACTGGGAGTTAGAAGATGGTTCATATCAAGAAGAGCTATATTGGGGCTTCTTAAACATTACTACCGATACTAGAGCTACATTTACTGTATATAATCCTCCTGACCAAGGACTTTTGCAAGAGCATATAAATTATGTAAACAATGTTAGAGGCGATGTAAATGGATTTTTAAGAGAATATCAATTTGTCAATGGAACTATTGATGGGTCTAATTCAACAGTAAATTTAGCTACTGCTGTGCCAGACGCAGGCACATATGAAGTAACTACAGGAACAGTTGTAAGTACAAATAGTAGTCAAGATGGTCATCATGGCTCTACTAATGATTTTGATCCTACTGTTCCTATTAGTAAAATTGACAATTTGTATGTACAAGAGTCTACAGGCACTTTAAATCAGCCTCCTTTACGACAAATAGCAAATGTAGGAGGAAGCCAAGCATTAGTTGGTGTTGTGCCGCAATCAGCTACTGGAGAGATCAAACAAATTTTAGCGGGGGCAACATCTTTTCAACCTATTGATCAAACAGGCCTTCCAAACATAAATAAAAGTGATGAAAGTTACCCAGGTAATCCTGATTTAAATGGATTTACGGATAATGCCCCAAAAACTCTTGTATCTTCTGATTTTGGAATTGCTACCGTACAACAACTTGATAATGTTGATAAAATAACTTTTCAAATACAGTACCCTAATGGTTTAATTTATTATGGCGGGGATACTGAAATTAATTACTATACTTGCTATGCTATATACCAAGTTTATATTTTATTTAAATTTACTGGACAAAGTACTTTTAGCAGTCAAAAATATTTTATTTGGAATAATGGAATTAAACACTATGGAAAACGACAAGGGCCCATTGTATTTGACCATATTATAAATATAGCTAAGTATAGACAACAACTTCCTTCGTTTGATGATTTTCAAGTAAATATTGTAAGATTAACAAGAAGTGCCGGGACTCCTATAGGAGCTTATGGAAATACTGTAGAAAGAGATAAAAATAAATATACGGTTGTGGCTGCTTCTAATATTGCAGCTACAGGTGCATTAATAGAAGATGTTCTTACTTATCCATATTCTGCTGTTGTAAGTAGCACTTTTTCATCTCGACAATTTACAAAAACTCCAAAAAGAAGCTATCATATTAGAGGAAAATTAGTAAAAGTTCCCAGCACATATACTCCTCGAGAGAGTACAAATAGAAATAAAGCTATATATGATGGATTTTGGGACGGTACTTCTTACACTGAAAATGTTTATACAAATAATCCTGCGTGGATATTTTTAGATATAATTACAAATAAAAGATATGGGGCGGGAAAGTGGATCGAAGATTTTAATATAGATGTTTTTTCCTTATATAGAATTTCAAAGTATTGTGATGAATTAGTAGAAACAAATAATACTATAGGAGCTTCTAATTTAATTTTAGGTGAATACCATAATATTGAAACTTTAGGAAATACCGACTGGAATGCTGTTGCTAGAACTTCAGGTATTACTTACTCTGTTGGAGACACTATTCGCGCTCTTACATTGGGCTCAGGAACAGGAAAAGCAACTGTTTTAGAGCCTCGTTATACTATGAATTTGTTTTTGCCAAAAGCAGAAGCAGTTTATAAAGTTATTCGTGATATGGCGGGGGCCTTTCATTCAATTCTGTTTTGGCTTGACTCACAACTAACAGTGGTACAAGATACTCCAAATCAACCTGTGTATAGTTTTTCTAAAAGTAACGTTATTGATGGAAAATTTACTTATGAATCTACAAATGCTAAGACTAGATATAATCAAATAGTTGTTAACTGGAATGACCCCAATCAAAATTATGAATTAGTTCCTATTATTATAGAAGATACTACTAATATTAAAAAAATAGGAAGAACAATTACTAAAGAAGTAGTAGCTTTTGGCTGTACTTCAGAAAGTCAAGCAATTCGTTTTGGTAAATGGCATCTTTGGACAAGTTTAAATCAAAAAGGGGCTGTAACATTTCAGACAAGTTTATTTGCAACTTACGTAAAACCCGGGGACATCATAAATATTCAGGATAGTGATAAGTTCCAAAGACCTTTGAGCGGGCGTATAAAATCTTTTGACGATACTGCAAATACTATAACTTTTGATCGTGAAGTTGAATTTACTGGGGGTGTGTATACTTTAAACTTAACCTATACTGAACCAGTAGCAATTTATACAGGCTTAGACAGTATTACCATAGATGGGGATACTTATGAAAGAGGAGACTATGTTCCTGCTGCGTATACGTTTGAAAATAATGCATGGCTTAAAAGAAATCTTGTAACAGAGGCTCGCGCAATAAATGCACATAGTTCTGCTTCAGGGCCTGAAATACCTTTAACTTGGAAAAAATATACACACGTTAAAGAATACCCCATAACTAATCCGGGCACTACTACCGATACCGTATCTTTGACAGGATCTTTAGAGTTGGAAGGCTGGGCAATTGGAGCTGTATGGAATTTGCAACATCAAACAGCAAATGATGTTGAAATTGCAGGATCAAAGAAAACTTATAAGGTTATGGCTGTTTCTGTCGACAATAAAAACTTATATACTATAAGTGCGGTTGAACATTATAATCAAAAATTTGAAGCAGTAGACAAGGATTATAGACTTGGTGTAATACCTCCTTCTATTTATGATAGTAATGAGCCTCAACTTGTTCCTCCTCCGAGAAACTTTACTGTTTCGATAATTCCACAAGTTGGAGGACCTCCTACACAAGACTGGGTTGCAAACTGGGAGCCTCCTGTTAAAACAGGAAGCCCAGCAAACAGTACTAATACTGCTGATTTATATGAATTTGTGGCTGGCTATGAAATAGCAGCCGCAGATGATTTAATGCCTGATCGAATGACTAATTTAACAGTTTCTCAAACTTCATATATTTTTGCAAGCCCTCCTCAGGGAGAGTATATTGTAAAAGTAAGAACAGTATCATTAAAAGGAAACTTTTCTGAGTGGGTAACTGCTGAGTTTTCAAATATAGATTCTCCCAGTGAAACACAACCTAATGATATAGAATACATATATGGCATTCCTAAGTTTGCATACTCAAATGTAGAGGGCTCTATTAAGCATATAAGTTCTACAGCAAATAGTACAGATTCTGAGTACAACTTTAATGGAACTTATCACGGCATTTACAATAATCAAGCAAAAACTTTTAATAATAAACAGCCTGATGCGGATGAGTTTATGGTACGAAGATATGTAAATCCTCGTAGACAGAGATGGATTTATATATGGGCTGGACAAGTAATCAAAGAGCTTTGGCTAATGAATGCTAGTAATACACCCCTTCCTTTTTTATATGAGGGAGAAATTTACGAAGTGGGAACATTACAGCAGACTCTTCAGCACGGTAACTTTACGTATGAATACTATTCAATAAAAAGTACTAATGTAACGGGAGCAGAAGATAGCTCAGTATGGACTTTTGACGCTTTTCCTGCAGAATTGACAGGCTATGGAAATCCTGACGCAGGAGATAGTAAAGTAATTACTGAGGCTTCAGGAAATGGAGTAGTAAGTTTAGCGGGGGTACAAACAAATGATCCTCGGGAACTTTATATTGTATTTGATTATAGCACTCCAAAAGTATTCATGGGAATGTTTGATGTTGCAGCGCATCAAGGAGTAGGTCCCGGGGTTTGGAGAGATATGGGAGACGGCAGCGATACTTTAGATGATAGTTATACTTTCTTTTCTGGATCGGGCTCAGTAGATGCCTATAGTAGAACTGTAATAGGAACAGGAACAAACTTTACTAATGACTTTGCAGTCGGAGATATTATAGGACTAGAGAATATCACCTCTATTAGTAGTACTGATACTTTTATTGGAAAAGCAGCAAAAGTAACAGAAATTGTTTCTAATACTGAGTTAAAGATAGATAGAAACTTTCCTGATGCACTGACAATAAAAATTTATAAATCAAATTACAGTCCAGATACTATTAAAGATGCAGTCATTGCACAAATTGATAAGGATTAAAAATGGGCCTTTTTAGTAAAATATTTTTAATTGTAAACGAAGCCAGCGGCTCCACGGATACTAGTGTAGAGCCAGATAACTCTAATAACAATAATAGACTAAATGTTGAGCAAGCAATTAATGAAGGTATTGATTTATATGCAGAAGAAGGGGGCTTAGAAATACTCGGTGCTGGTAGCATAAAAGGAGGCAAAACTAGCTATGATGTAGGAGAAGGCTTTTGGTTTGGTAATGATGATGGGTATCATAAAGTTGCAATCGGAGACCCTACTGCAAACACGATTAATTGGGACGGTTTAAATATAGATGCCCAAATGAGAAACTTAGAGCTTACTGGATGGCTTCGGGGTCCAGCAGAGTTTGTTATTGACCCTGCCACACACGGGAATGATACTGGTACTGTTGTTATTGCAGGAAATCTTCAAGTTGATGGAACTACTACTACCGTAAATAGTACAGTTGTTGAAATTGATGATATTGCAGTTCAACTTGCAGCGGAGGCAACTACAGCTACTCTTGCAAATAATGGAGGTATACTTGTAGGAACGTATACAAATCACCCTTATATTCTTTATAGAAACAGCTACGATGCTTGGGAAGTAAACAAGCATTGGCATCCTAGCACGAATAATAACAAAGATTTAGGAGGAGCTTCTGCAAAGTGGAGAGATTTATATGTTGGCCGAAATGCGTATATAAATGGAAGCTTAACTGTAGATGGTGGTACTTCTCTTTTGGGAGATATAATTCTTGGGGATCAAACTTCAGACACTATCTATATAAATGCAGAAATAGCAGGACACTTAATTCCAGATGTAAATAATACAGGAGATCTCGGCTCAAGTACAAAAAGGTGGAGAAAGTTATATGCAAATGATGGGGATTTCTCCGATGATTTAACTGTAGGGGGGGATCTAGGAGTTACCGGAGAAGTTTCTGGTGGAAGTCTTGATATTGGAAACGGAGATTTTGCTGTAGATGCCAGCGGAAATACTAGTTCAAATGGCAGTATGACTGCATCAAGTTTCTCAAGCCCCGGAGGTGGGTTGAATGTTCCTGGAGGTAGTAATAATCAAATTCTAAAACACAATGGTACTAAGTTAGTTTATGAAAATCACGTTCTCTCTGAAATTAATAATGTTAGCACTACTACTCCTACAGATAATTATGTATTAAAGTATAACTCCGGTAACTCTCTTTGGGAACCAGATCAAATTGATTGGTCGGAAATTTTAAATAAACCAACAATACCTACAAATATAACTCAGATAGATCCAGGTAACTTATTACACGACTTGTTGGGAGATTTAGACGGGTATACTGATCCTCAAGGTGACGTATTTATTCGTATGATAAATGCCAACAGTACACTAAGAGGTAAAGTAGAAATAGCTGGGGGTTCGGGAATTAGTGTCAGCGAATCTTCGGATACAATTACTATTTCGAGTACCCAAACAGTTCCTACAAATATAACTCAAATAGACCCGGGTAATTTATTATATAACTTGTTAGGAGATCTGGACGGTTGGACGGATGGCAGTGGTGATGTGTATATTCGTATGGTAAATGCGAATAGTATGGTAAAAGGTCAAGTAGAAATAGCTGGAGGCTCAGGAATTAGTGTTAGCGAGTCTGCAGATACAATTACTATTTCGAATACTCAAACGGTCCCTACAAATATAACTCAAATAGATCCAGGTAATTTATTACACAACTTGCTGGGAGATTTAGACGGCTGGACGGATCCTAATACTAGTGAAGTATATATTCGTATGGTAAATGCGAATAGTATGGTAAAAGGTCAAGTAGAGTTAGCTGCAGGAACAGGAATCAGTATTAGTGAGTCTGCAGACACAATTACTATTTCTAACACACTTTCTGTGCCTTCTCAAGTACAGTCTAATTGGAATGAAACAAATACTTCTAGTGCTGCATTTATTCAAAATAAACCTACGATTCCTGCAGCTCAAGTACAATCAAATTGGACTGAAACAAGCAGCTCTAATCCTGCATTTATTCAAAATAAACCAACTATTCCGACTACAATCTCTTCTTTAACGGATACTACAATTACGAGTGTTCAAAATGGGGACATTTTAAAATATAATAGTAATACTAATAAATGGGAAAACGTAAGAGACAGCGTAGTTCAATACTCTGTTACTCCAGCTCCTTGTGGTCATTATTATATTGATATAGTTGAAAAAGGAGATGTGGTTACTTTACAAGCTGCTTTGCATATTCAACAAGAATATAATCAAACTCAATCTGCTGTTTGGACCTCTACTATCCAAGCACCTAGTGGAGGTTCTGTGCCCCAACCCGGAAATACCATTGCTGTAGGAACTGCAATGACAACTGGAAATACAGCGGGTTCTTATAAAACTTATGTCGCTCAAATAGATCAAAATGGAATTATAAAATTAGTTTCAACCGAACCTCGAACTATTATAGATACTTTTACAGGAGATGGAAGTACTACCGAATTCATTCTGTCAGAAGAACCTAGGAATAAAGATGAAAATAATACTATGGTTCACGTTGGAGGAACGTATTTTACAAAAGGTGCTTATAGTGTAGGAATAAACACAACAACTTTTAATAAATTAACCTTTAGTACTGCACCTAATAATGGAGCAGCAATTGAAGTAATTACACAAAGCGCTCCTGGGTTTGTTACTAGACAAGAACTAAGAGACTCTGGCTCTAATTTTGTATTTATAAACATAACGTTTGTAAAATAATACTTCTAAACATCCTTCAAAAAATAAATCTTGACAAGTTAGGTAGCCTTTGTTATAATCATACCATAGAATATTTAAAAAAAGCCTTCTTTATTAAGAAGTTATCGCCCCTCCAATGAATAGATTAGTGACACTTGTTAAAAACGATACGGGACCTGATTTAACTGTAGTTATTGTCAGAAATGAAAATAATGATCGGTTTGTGACGGATGCGTCTAATGTATTTTTAAATATTCGAAGAAAAGATACCAGTACTAATATTGTTAGTATTGCTGCTGACGAATTTAAATCTACTGATACACAAGGACAGTATGTCTTTAATTTAAAATCTTTTCTTACACACTCAACTGTAGACGACGATTTTTATGAAGCAGAAGTAGAATTTATAGTACCATCGGGATTTGATGAGAATAACGCTCAAATAACGGACACTTATACAACATTTGAACAGATTACTATACAGGTGCGGGATGACTATACATGAGCGGCAAGTTTCGATTTATATCTTTAACAGACAGTTCTCTGCTAATAGAGGATTCTTCTGATACTGGGATTGAGCTGTCCGATGCCTTCGGATACAGTTTATCTTTCCTAGACGTAAGAATTACTCATGAGCAGTTACTAAGATTCTTTATTCTTTCTGATAATACTGAGATAGAAGAACTCTTCACTAGAATTGTTACATATAGAAGAAAGTTTTTTGAAGAAGTCTATGAAGAAGATGTAGTAAAGTTAGCAGTATCTTTAGCAACCGAGTTTGAAGAGCTATTTGCAGACGATCAAAATTTTGCATATGAGCATCTTATGCGTAGGTTACCACAGGATAATGTTTTATTCACTGAATCAGTTATAGCTCCTCGCATCAAAACAGAAAATGAATTATTATTTACGGCAGAGCGTGTCAGTAAAAGGCTGCCCGATTTGCTTGCAAGGCACGCAACTCAAGACGAAAAATCCGACTTAGATTTTATTGTAGAAATTTTTGATGAAAGAGTAGACCTCTTACATCTGCAGGGTAGACTTCCAAAAGAAATTGTAGAGTTAAATGAAGCTTTTGATGCGTACAGATTTCAAGATGCTAGAGAGCGAGTATTTACTGAAGACGTAGTAACTCGTGCCCGAGGATTGGTAGCAAAGCATGAAACTCAACTTATAGATCCTTTCGGAGACGGTTCAGTACCTCAAAAACCTGGGTTTGACCACATTGTTGAGTTTCTTGACGAAAGAATTGATACTTTACTAATTCGTCCACCAATTCAAATTGGTATGGGAGCTTTAGAACAAATTTTTGTAGCAAGAAAAGTAGATCCAAATGACAGAGTATTTACTGCAGTACAGGAAGCATTAAATCTTCATAAAGTTGTAAATGGAGATCCTAATGTACCCTCGACAGATATAGCATATATACAAACAAAAAGAGATACTGCAAATAGACTTTTAAATTATGTTAAGTTTACACATATTATAAAAACTGTTCAAGAAGCTACAGAGTTAAGTGATGCTGTTTTATCTACTGCACTATCTCAAATAGAACGAGATCGTGTTTATAATGAAGATAAGTCTAAGTGGTTATGGAAACATAACGCTCTTCGCTCCCCCACGCCAGCGAGCCGCTCTACGAAAAATATTATAGTAGGAGCATTTGCACAGAGGGGGCTATATCAAACAAATCCAGGCTTCTCGACCAATGAGATAATACCTAATCAAGTTTCTTTTTTCGCTAATAAAAACTTTAACGATGATATAGGAGAGGCTAATGATACTTT
>Ga0181575_10001637_pt1 | contig 16110 bp, 15 predicted proteins | sample 101ome_23_FD_145599 | JGI IMG/M metagenome (GOLD analysis project Ga0181575, IMG submission 145599) | Coastal salt marsh microbial communities from the Groves Creek Marsh, Skidaway Island, Georgia - 101411CT metaG (spades assembly) | ecosystem: Environmental > Aquatic > Marine > Intertidal zone... | reverse complement strand
CATACTTAGATAGTACTAACAGAAGTGTTAAGAAAATAATTACCTGCCAAAATAAAAGGCCAGTACCTGGGGTTAAAAGTTCCATATTTATTTAAAAAAATCTTACTGGAACAATACTAAAAGTGCTACTAATGCACCAACTAATGCAATTACCTCAACTAGAGCTGCAATAATAAGCATAGTGGTGAAAATTTTTGGTTGAGCATCTGGTTGTCTAGCAATTGCTGTCATAGCATTTGCACCAATTAGTCCGATACCGATACCTGCACCAATTGTAGTTAAACCAACTCCAATAGCAGCCAAACCAATGTCTAATAATAGAAAACTAAGCATAATAATTAATTTTAAAATTTAACATAATAATTTTTTTAATGTTCATCTTCAATAGCTAATCCAATATATACAGATGAAAACATGGTAAATACGTAGGCCTGAATCCCAGCAACCATTAGCTCAACTAAATTTAATCCGACGACAAATAAAGAGCTAAAGAAACCAACTCCATAACTTTGGAAGATAAATATTAGTCCAATAAAACTGAGTAGAACAATATGTCCTGCTGTAATTGCAGCAAAAAGTCTTATCATTAATGAGATTGGCTTTGAAAACACTCCGATCAATTCAATTGGTAAGATGATCACTCTCATAATTAGTGGTATACCTGGAGTCCAAAATATGTGTTTCCAGTAATGTTTATTTCCAGAAAAGTTTGTAATGAGAAAAGTAAAGATTGCTAAAGTCATTGTTACTGCTATATTACCAGTTAAGTTAGCAGCTGCAGGTAATAATCCTAGTACATTTCCAAAAAATATAAAGAAAAATAGAGTTAACATATATGGCAAATATTTTTCATAGTTGTGCCCAATATTTGGTTTTACAATATCATCTCTAACAAATAAAATTATTGGTTCAAAAACAGATTGAATTCCTTTAGGAACTGAATACTTATTCACATACCCTCTAGCAACAGTAATAAAAATTAGTATCATTAATAAAGATGTCATTATAAGAAAAGCAACATTCTTCGTGATTGATAAATCTATGTATGAAAGTTGAGGATCAATAGGTTTAAGCTTTCCATGATCGTATTTAAAGCCATTATATCCTTCTTTAAGTGCATTGTGATCTTCATCAAATAGATTTGATGACGAAAAAATTTCTAAGCCAGAATCTGTATAAACTATTATTGGTAGAGGAATGATTACTCCGTGCATTATTTCGTATCTATAATCATCCAAAACATGATGCATAATCATTTCACCCATATTGAACTCACCATCTTTCTTTTCTGCAGAAAAAGCAAGATAGTTAGTACTAAAAAATGATAGTAAAACAAACAGAAAAAATGTACGCTTTGATAACATCAGCTATTTAATATGATGCAAATTTAATAATAGAATTGTTATTTCAAATATTATGAATAATAAATACACAATTAAAAAATTTAATATAAAATTTAATAGGTTTTCTATACCATAAAAATGAAAAAATAGAATAAAAATTATTGAAAAAAACAACCTAAAAAAGGTTGATAAGATGGTTTTAAGCACAACTAAACTTTTATCAAATTTTTCAATTAAAAACTTAAAAATCACATCAGTTATAATATTGAAAAAAACAATATAAAAAATAAAGTCATTGACAAATGAAAAGTCAATAAAAACTAAAAAACATACAAGAGAAATTAATACTAAATAAAAAACAAGATTAGACTTATCTAATACTTTCATCTATTCTCACTTTTATAAACTTTATATAGAGAAATCATAAAGCCAACTAGGGGCATAAATAATGTAAATATTGAAACATTATTGAATAGATAGTTGTCAATAAAATATCCAACTATACCAAAAAATAAAACAATTAAAAAAAACTGAAAACTGAGATTTAAATATTTTAAATAACTACTCTTTTTCATCTTCAGAGTACTCGTCTTCTACTATCTCCTCTTTACCCATAGTACAAGCACCATTAAAATTAGCACCTGATTCAATAATCAGATTTGATGTTGATATATCACCATGAATAGATGCTGACGATTTTAATATCAAAAGCTCAGAAACAGTAACCTTTCCAGTAACTTTTCCAGCTATTTCAGCATTTTCAGCAATTACATTACCATCTACAACAGATGTTTCCCCACAAGCTACCTTGGAGGAAGAAGAAAGGTCACCAATTACCTTGCCCTCCAATCTTACATTTCCTGAAGTATTTAAGTTCCCTTTTAATACACTGCCTTCGCCAATAATATTGTTTGATCCGTTAGAGTTGTCCACAATAGGTTTGTTTTAGTTAAAATTTTCACAAATTTAATTATAATGATATAAATTCCGAAGGATTTATGGATTTACCATTTAACCATAACTCAAAATGCAAATGTGGGCCAGTAGATAATTCACCTGTATTACCTATAATTGAAATAACATCACCTGTCTTGATAATTTGACCAGGCTCAACAAAAACCTTTGAATTGTGTTTATACACTGAAATCAAATTATTTGGATGAATAATACTTATCACATATCCACTATCTTTTGTCCATGATGACATTAACACAGTTCCATCTAAAACGGACTTAATAGGTTCCTCTTCTTTACAAGTAATATCGATTCCAAAATGAGATTTTGAAGGGTCATAAAAAGAAGAAACAATACCAGATGAAACTGGGGGCATTAGCAATAAGTTCTGATCAGAGTCAGTAGATCTAATTATTTCAGAGAATGACAAATTACTTTCAAATTCTTGTCTAAAAAAAGAATCAACTGCAGAATAGTCATTAGTTAAATCTTGAAGTTCCAATTTATTTTCTTCAGACTTTTTTTCTAAAAACTCATTTTCACCACCAGATAAGATTATCATAATATTTTCAATGTATTGGTCTTTAATTTGAGACTCATAAATTAATGAGTCGATTGAGTTTGATAACCTAATTAATTCTTCGTTAGCCTTTTTTTCAACAAATCTTGGATCAAACCATTGACTTAATATAGTTGTTGATAAAAAAAATGAAATTGAGAATATAAGCGATAAAAAAAATAATAGATAAAGAGATAAACTTAAATTAGTGAATTCAAAAAAAGATATATCCTTGAAGTCTCTTTTATTTCTAAAGATAATTTGAAGTCTATTTCTTAACCATTTAATAACTTTGTTTCTCAAAACTTTTTTTTGTAATTGATTAACAAAAATAAATATTTAATAGCTACGTTTTAGTTAATAGATAGAGAAATATATGAGAATATACATTTGGATTATAATCCTGCCATTATTATTTGTGTCATGTAACTCCATTATAAATACTGCATACTACGATACTACAGCGAGATATAATGCATATTTTTTAGCTAATGAGAGCATTGAAGAAATTGAAAATGAATTATTAGAATCAACGATTGAAAATTATGATAGCATTATCAATTTAACATATCAAATTGATACAAATCAAATTTCAGGAATTAATAAAAAAGAAGAAGATATTATAAAAAAGCTATCAATATTGATCCAGAGACATCCAGGATCAAAATATGTTTTTCCTAGTTACTCTCTTATCGGAAAAGCAAGATTATTAGCCCTAGATTTAAATCAATCCATTACTACATTAAAGTATGTTAACTCAAAATCTGACAGTGATTTAGCAAAACAAATGTCATTAATATTTTTAATGAGGGCTTATACTGAAAAAGGCGATTATAATGCCGCAATTGAAGTTCTTAACTTTTTAAAAAAAACCACAATAGATAAAGATCTTCTTGTTGAATACCATTTAACTGCTCACTACTTATTTAAAAAATTAAATAGAACAGATGATATACTAAGTGAATTATACTCATTAGAAAAAATAGTTAAAAAAAGAAGACTGTTAAATAGAGTTTATTTTGCAATTGGTCAAATTCACTTATTTAATAATGATTATGAATCAGCAAAAATCTTTTTAAAAAAATGCCTATCAAACAACCCTTCTTTTGAAATGGAGTTTAATGCTAGAATTTTTTATGCAAGAACTTTAATTAATGATAATGAATCAGATATAGACAAATACTATTCAAAGCTTATTAAAGACAAAAAAAATATTGAAAAACTTGATAGAATATTTTTTGAGATTGGATTAATGTATGAGTCAAAGAAAAATTTTCTAGATGCTATTGAAAACTTTAGTACGTCTGTTGATAAAAATAATAACAATAATAACCTGCTATTCTATGCTTATAAGAAAACAGCTGACATTTATTATGATCAGATAAATAATTATCAGTTGGCAAAACTATATTATGATAGCGCATTGACTAATATTAATAGGGAATTTAAAGGTTATAATAAACTTAAGGAAAAAAGTGATGTTTTAACTGATCTGGTAAATAATTTAGGTATAATTGAAACTAACGATAGTTTAATTTACCTAACCTCTCTTCCTGAGGATGTATTGAATAATATCTTAGACAAAAGCATAAAGACAGCTTCTCAAAATAAGAAGAAAGAAAATAGTAGAGCCTTTCAACAAAACTTTCTCCCTAGTGAATCTAAAGTGATCTTAGGAAATAAATCTGAAGGTGGCTGGTATTTTGACAATGAATCTCTATTAAGCATAGGGAAAAATGATTTCCAAAGAATATGGGGTAATAGAGAATTAAAAGATAACTGGAGATTAATTACTAAAATTAGTTTTAATTCTAGTCTTGATATAGATGAATCTAGAATAGTTAGTGAAGAAAACATAAAAAATAAAAGTGAAGATCAAAATGATGAAAATACTGTAGCTAAATTAAAATCCTCATTACCATTTGATCAAAGTAAAAAAGATATATTAAACAAAGAAACTGAAAAAGCATATTACGAGGTTGGCAAAATATATATTCAAAAACTTAATGAGAAAGAAAAAGGAATTGAAAATTACAAAAGGTTTATAGAACGGTTTTCAAAATCAGAATATTTAGCTGAAATATATTATCAGCTATACTTAATAAGTAATGAAGCTGAAAAATATAAAAATTTAATTTTAAGTAATTATTCAGATACTGACTATTATAAATTAATTATTAATCCGAATTACCAAGTTGATGAGTTTCAAGAATTAAATCTTTTGAAAAAAATTTATAATAATCTCTATGAAGAGTTAAGAATTGGAAATAATAAAAAAGTTATTAGAAGTGTTGATTCGTTAAGTTTAAAGTATATAGATAACTCATTTTTTGAAAACATTCAATTGTTAAAATCTATAGCAACCGGCAAAGAAGCAGGGAACTTTTCACTTCAGTATCAATTGAAAAAGTTTTTAAAATATTCTTTAGGAGAATCTCCTGTCAACTATGCGAAAACCTTATTGAATTCCGCTAAAGAAGTACATGAAAAATTTATTTTTAGTGGCTTGCCTGTTTTTACTAAAAATAATGATTCTGTTTTTTATTTTTTCATTTATGTAGATCCAAAGTTTAAAGAAAATCTAGTTAATAGAATAACAGAAATGTTGAGGAAAATTGATCTTCCTGAAGATGTTTTTGAATTTAAATTGAAAAATGATATGACTTTCAATGTGATTTCACTTAATAATAGAGAAAAATTAATGTTAATAGAATCTGAATTCAATACCTCATTGACTAGTGAAGAATCAAATGGAAATACTAATTTTGTTGTAGGTGAAAAAAACATGAACTTAATTTTTAAATCTAAAAATTTTACTGAGTTCTTAAAATTTATTAATTAGTGAATAAATCAAAAAATATCATAAAGAAACTTTGGTTATTACTCATATCCGGGGGATTATTCTTATTGGTTTTCATTATATCAGTAAATTATAATTTTTATAATCTGTTTGGCGGTATGCCTAGTTTACAAGATTTAGAAAAACCTGAGTCGGAGCTCTCCTCAGAGTTATATTCTAGCGACAATAAATTATTAGGAAAATACTTTAGGTATAATAGATCACCTGTAAAATTTGATGAGTTATCTGACGAATTAGTTACCACCTTATTAGTTACTGAAGATATTAGATTTTACGACCATTCTGGTATTGACTTGAAGGGATTAGTTCGTGCAAGTTACGGAGTAGTTAAAAATATAGCTACCCTTGGGTCAAGTGGTTTAGAAGGTGGAGGAAGTACAATTACCCAACAGTTGGCAAAGAACTTATTTAAAATTAGAAGAGAGAAAAAAGGAAAACTGAGTGGTGTTCCTTTCTTGGGTTTAGTTATTTCAAAAGTGAAAGAATGGATTGTAGCTGTAAAACTTGAGGAATTTTACACAAAAAAAGAAATCTTAGCTATGTATTTAAACACTGCTGAATACGGTAGTAATTCATATGGAATTAAAGTAGCAGCCAAAACCTATTTTAATAAGCTTCCTTCAGAATTGAATTATAATGAATCATCAATTATTGTAGGTTTATTAAATAAGCCTACAAAATATAATCCATACTTTAATCCAGATAATGCTACAGAAAAAAGAGCTGAAATTTTTTATAACCTATATAAATATAATGTTGTAGACAAAGAAACATATGACTCATTAAAGGTTATGGACCTTAGCCTTAATTATAAGGTTGAAAATCAAAATGTTGGGCAGGCAACATACTTTAGAACCGTTGTAAGAAATTATCTTATTAACTGGGCAAAAGAAAATGGATATGATTTATTTTCTGATGGTTTAAAAATACATACAACTATTGACAGCAGGCTACAAGACCATGCGGAGAAAGCAGTAAATGACCAAATGAAAAGATTGCAATCTATTTTTAGCAAACATTGGGAAGGAAGAAATCCATGGATTGATGAAAAGGGATTTGAAATTAAAGATTTTTTAAAGAATACAATAAAAAGAACTGCCTATTTCAAAAATCTGTTAAAGGCTTATAATAATGATACAATTAAAGTTTTTGATAGGTTAAATGAAAAGAAAAACATGAGAGTTTTCAGCTGGGATGGAGAAATAGATACAGTTTTTAGCATTATGGATTCCTTAAAATATTACAAAAATTTTCTTCAGGCTGGTTTTGTTTCTATTGAACCAAAAACAGGATTTATTAGAGCTTGGGTTGGAGGAATAAACCATAAATATTTTAAGTATGATCATGTCAAACAAGGGCGAAGACAACCTGGTTCAACTATTAAACCAATAGTTTATGCTGCAGCAATTGATAATGGTTATTCTCCGTGTTACCCAGTTGTAGATGCACCAGTAGTTTTTGAATTACCTGGTCAAGATCCACCTTATTGGAGACCAGACAATCATAACAGCAAATGGACTGGTGAAACCATGACTCTCAGAAAAGCAATGGCAAAATCAGTTAATTCTATAACCGCTTTTATGACTAAAAAATTATCTCCACAGACAGTTGTTGACTACGCAAAAAAAATAGGTATACAAAGTAAATTAGATCCAGTTCCTGCTGTATGCTTAGGAGCAGGAGGTGATGTATCCCTTTTTGACTTAGTTGGAGCCTATAGTACATTTATAAATAAGGGAATATGGACAGAGCCGTTTTTCATTTCGAGAATTGAAGATAAGTATGGTAACTTAATACAAGAGTTTGTTCCAACTAAACAAGAGGCGCTGAGTGAAGAAACAGCATACCTTATGCTTCATATGCTAAAAGGTTCTAAAGAAGAAGAAGGGGGTACGGCAAGGGGTTTAAACCCTGAACTGACATTAAATAATGATGTAGGTGCTAAAACAGGAACTACTCAAAATGCATCAGATGGGTGGTTTATAGGAGTTACTCATAATTTAGTATCCGGTGCTTGGGTTGGTGGAGATGACAGAAGTATTCACTTTAGAGAATGGGCATTCGGTCAAGGAGCCAGAACCGCAATGCCTATATGGCAACAATATATGCTAGATGTATATGGAGATGCAGAGTTAGGAATTTCAAAAGGAACATTTGATAAACCAACTAAAATCATTAATGTAGATCTTGATTGTAATTCCTACAGTAATGAAATTAAATCGGATTCACTAGATTCAATTTTAGATAAAATAGACGCATCGGATATTTTTTAAAAATGAAAAATTTAAAAAGTATTGATATTCCTAATTCTCCTGGAGTTTATAAATTTTTAAATTCAGACAACAAAATTTTATATGTGGGCAAATCAAAAAATTTAAAAAAGAGAGTTAAAAGTTATTTTCAAAAAGAACAAAATAAGAAAATATCTAACTTGGTTAAAGAGACAACTAAAGTTGACTTTATAATATCAGAGTCAGAACACGACGCATTACTCTTAGAAAATAATTTAATTAAAGAAAACAAGCCGAAGTATAATATTTTATTGAGAGATGATAAAACATTTCCATACATAGCTATCTCTAAAGATAGGTTCCCAAAAATTTACACAACAAGAAAAATCAATCATCAGAAAGAAGAAGTTTTCGGCCCATATACCAATGTAAAGTCAATGAGGTCAATTCTCAAATTAATAAAAAACCTATATAAAATAAGAAATTGTAATTATGTTTTAAGTAAAGAAAATATTGATAATAAAAAGTTTAAAGTTTGTTTAGAATATCATTTAGGTAATTGTAAAGGCCCTTGTGAGGATAAGCAAAAAGAGACAGAATATGAAAATGATATAAGTGAAATTAGAAACATTTTAAAAGGAAGAACAATAGAGCTTACCAATTCATTAAAAAAAGAAATGTCTGATTTTTCTCAAGATCTAAATTTTGAAAAAGCCCAAGAAATTAAAGATAAAATATTGCAAATAGAATCCTTCGCCTCAAAGTCGATTGTGGTAAACTTTAAAGTGAATAATATAGATGTTCTTGGCTTAATGGATGATGAAAATTATTACTATGTAAATTTTATGAAAGTAAACAATGGTATGATTATAGGCTCAGAAACAACAAAAATTAAGAAGAAACTTAGCTTTGATTATAGTGAAATTGAACAAATTCTTTTTGACTTAAAACTTAAATATGGAAGTATGTCAAATGACACCTTATCTAACATAAATTTAAAAAATTCACTTCCTGATAATATTAATCTAATCGTACCCAAAGTAGGAGATAAAAAGAAACTCATAGATATGAGTTTAAAGAATGTTCTCTTCTACAAGAAAAACCTTTATAATGAGAAGAAGGAAAGAAAGACAAAAAAAATGTCTGTTCTAATTGACCTTAAAAATAAACTTAATTTAAAAAACGTACCATTCCATATTGAATGTTTCGATATCTCAAACATTCAAGGTAAAAATACTGTTGCTTCGATGGTTTTGTTTAGAGATGGTTACCCTAGTAAAAAAGAGTATAGAAGATTTAAAATACAGTCAGTTAATAAACCCGATGACTTCGAGTCTATGAGAGAAGTTGTGCAAAGAAGATACTCAAGACTAATAAAAGAAAAAAAAGATTTTCCTGATCTTATAATTATTGACGGGGGAAAAGGACAATTGAGCGCTTCATGTGAAACATTAAAAAAACTGAATATTTACAATAAGATCAATATTATAGGTATAGCAAAAAAATTAGAGGAAATTTATTTTCCTAATGACTCAGTCCCTATCCTCTTAGGTAAAAAGTCTGAGCAATTAAAACTTATACAAAATATTAGAAACGAAGCTCACAGGTTTGCAATTAATTATCACAAACAACTCAGAAGCAATACATTTTTAATATCTGAGCTTGAACAAATTGATGGTATAGGAGAAATTTCTAGAATTAAATTAATTAAAAAGTTCAAATCATTTAGTATTATAAAGAAGCAAAGCAGAGATGATTTAATTAAGATAGTTGGAGCAAAAAGAGCTGATACTCTTCTAAGATATTTTAAAATTAATATTCCCAAAGGTTAGCTTCCCATTCCATCAAATCTTGTTCAATCTTATAGCTTGCCATTATACCGTCTTTTCTAGATCTAGCATATAACTCAGAAACTCGTATATCATCGGCATTTGCTATTTTAACAATTATCCCTTTGAATAATCTTAAGAGAAAAGCGTCTCCCAAATTTTTATGTTGAGCTATATTATTTTCATTGTACCAGATGGCGTCCTTAGGCATGGATTTAAATAAATTATATAAATCAACAAACCTAAATGAAGCAATAGGTTTTTCAAATCCAGCTGGATTATAGAAACTATCCCCAGGCAAATAAAATGTTACCGCTTGAATGTCAAAATATATCCGAGAATGTATTCTATCAAAATAAAGATCTTCTTTAATCTCAAATATTGAAAACTCTCTCTTAGGAATGAATATTGGGCCAACTGCAACTTCTTCAACTTCCTCGGCAAATGGATCATCCTCTTCAAATTCAGCAAATGGGTCATCAAGATCAAAACCCTCTTCCTCTTCAATTTCTTCGTCTAATTGCTGAATATTTTCAACAAATTCTTCTCTTGACATAACGTTACTATCATTAACTGAATCACTATTGTAAGGTATTAGGACACCTCTTTCGACAGCTTCTATAATTATTTTTGAGATTTCTCTATTTCTAGCGAAGAAAGGTTTATTTTGTTTCTCTTTTAGATCAACCCTTCTCCACAATGTTTTCTTCCACATTAAATAAGATTCATGTACTTTTCTTAGAGACAACGGATTATAACCATTTGACTCAGCGCCAATTCTCTCAGTAAATGATTGAGAATATGTATTATTATCTACAGAAAGTGTAGAGAGTAAAACAAAAAGTACAAGAATCTTATTAAACTGTTTCATAAATTATTTTAATGGTATAGTTATGTATCTAGGTGTAAAATTTTTAAACTCCTCAACTTCACCTCTGAAGTTAGCTCTAGCAACTCTTTTAATTTCAATTACTATATTGTCGCCTTTTCTTTTTCCAGCAAGCTTGTTAAGATTAACATCTTTGCTATTAACCCTCTGTCTTGAAACTCCTCTACCAGCTCTAACAAGATTAATTTCGGCTTCTCTAACCTGGAATCTTGCATCTTTTGGTAAGAATTCAGCAAAGCTTTCATCTGCAATTGCATCCAAGCTAAAGCTTTGAGTACTTACAGGGATACCTGTTTTAGCATCAATTTCTTTACCTCTAATTCTAGCTTTTATCTCAGGTGCAGGAATTTGTCTAACACCAAAAGACTGAGAACCTATAAAGTTACCTGCGTTACTTACATTTAAATCAACTTTTTTCGATTTTGGTATTATAGTTACCTCTCCAGCTTTAGATCCTCTTACAACATCTCCACCTCTTGCAGAGAAAGTTGGATTATATTCAGAGCCTAATGCAGGCACATTAATTTGGATCTCATTTCCACAGTTTAGGTATAATGCCTGAACTGATGCTGATTGAATTTGAATTACAGGCCTAGCAACAAAATATTCAACAGTATCTACAAAAGTAGTATCTCTTCCTCCTGGTAAAGTAACACTAATTGTTCCAACGTAACTTTGTTTTGATAAGCCATCTTTGTCATACTGTCCACCTTTAGCCGTAAACTCATAGAAACCTCTACCGTTTGAAACATCTAACGTATCACCATCAGCAGTCATTGTAGGAACAATTGCTGAAGATGCAGCTGACAAAAATAATTGTGTTCTATATTTAGCGCCTGCAGCAACAACTTTTTGTTCGGGTAGAGTTGTTAGTGAAACAACATCAAACTTTAAGTCTGATGCTCCAACTGATGCTGCTAATTTATCTAAAGCTTTTATCTCCAAATTAATAACATCAGCCTGCAGTTGACTGATAGTAGCAAGGCCAGCTCCAGCAGAAGTACCAAAACCAAAGTTGAGAGCAGTAAAAGACGGGTCTGTTGGTGGATCATCTTGATACATAGGTATTTGGTCTGCATTTCTTGCTAAATCATGAATCCCAGAGTTTTCATCACCATTAAAAACAGAGTCTTGAACAAAACTTGAGAATTCATTAATTTTTATTTGTAACTCATCGCCAAATCTCAATCCATTTTTATCTTCGTCTTTTTGCATATAGCTGTAAACAAAGTCTATATCCTTATACCCTTTTATACCAGTTTTCGCATCTTTACCACCTGTTTGTTCAATAATAGTAGTTTTGATTTCACCCATAAAATTTACTAAATCATTAGATTTCTGTCTAACTGACTCGGATAATTTCATAACTATAACATCTTCATTTCTATTACCTGATTCTTCCACAGCGGTCTTTATTGACTCAATCTTTCTAGAGTTATCAATAACCTTCTCAGAGTTTGTTGATTCGAAGCTATCATTAATCATAATAAACTTCTTCAAAACCTTAGTATCAACATTTAAAGCCAACATAGCAATTAATACGATATACATCATATTAATCATCTTCTGTCTTGGGCTATCACCACCTGCCATTATATATTATTTTATATGTTTTTTTAATTTCTACTTGTGCATAGCATCATACATGCCAACATAAATCTTATTAAGCTTACTTAAATTTTCAGTAAGATCATGTAGCTCTTTTTGTAACTTAACAGCATCATCTTGAGCTTTTGACATATTTGCAGCAGTTTCTGTAATTTGACCAGAAGCCGTAACAATCGCACCTAGTGATGCAGACGCACTCTTTAAATTATCTTTATACTCTTGCGTAAGACCTACAGCCTCTTTTACGCTCGAACTTGAGTCAGCAAGATCTTTTGCAGTTGCAGAAATTGCACTATATGACTCATTTACTGAATTTAATGACTTAGTAGCTCCTTTTATACTTTCTTCATATGCCTTTGCAGCAATTGAAGCGCCTGCCAAATCATTAATATTATTTGCTTGTGCAGCCATTTTTTTCATTCCATCCCCAACGCTCTTTAATACTGAAGAATCTAATTGAGCTTCTTTCATAATGTTGCCTACCTGAGATGCTGATGTAGATCCATCAGGTGATAACTGTGGGTAAACTTTACTCCAATCCCAGTCGTGACTTGTTGGTGGATCAAAAGCACTTAAAACAAATATTAATGCTTCAACGCCAAGACCTACAATTAACATTATATTTGCTCCTGGCCAACCTTGTAGTTTAAATAGAGCGCCCAAAATAACGACAGCAGCTCCTAAACCATATATAACATTCATATTATCCTCGTTCTGGATCCATGCCAAAATAGGATTACTTGATTTTTCCTTAGTTATCATTTTATTAGTATTTAAGTTATTATCTTATATTAAAATTAATTTTTTTATTCTAAAAGCTCTCTAAATTTCTACCTAAATGAGGCATAGCTGTTCTAAAGCCAATGAACGCTCTTGTAGAGTCTTTATATTCAAAAGTTCTGGTAGCTACTTCAATAAAGAAAGCAATATCTTTCCACGATCCTCCTCTGATAACCTTTTTATCATTAGAGTCATCTCTATAAATAGGGTTTAAATCCCATACTACAGGATTGTAAGAATCTATGTATGCATCTTCACACCATTCAGCAACATTACCCGACATGTCGTATAATCCAAAGTCATTAGGAAAAAACACACCAACTGGTGAAGTATAAGCATAACCATCATCCACATAATTTCCTCTTCCGGGTTTGAAATTTGCTAAAACACAACCTCTTGAGTTTCTCGTATATGGGTTACCCCACGGATATTTAACATTATCTCTTCCTCCCCTGGCAGCATATTCCCACTCAGCTTCAGTTGGCAATCTAAATGAAGGAAATGGTAATAAACCTTCTTCTTTTCTGTAGTCATTCAAAAATTTTGTTCTCCATCTTGCAAATTCTTTAGCAGACTCCCAAGATACTCCTACAACCGGATAGTCATCAAAAGCAGGATGAGACCAGTAATAGGCAAGAAGAGGATCACCATAATGATTAGTAAAATCACTTGTCCATACAGTAGAGTCAGGCTTGAGAGATTCTATTGTTAAACCTTCTGATAGTTGATAATCTGGGTTTTCTTCTAGGTATTGCATAAATTGTCTGTACTCATCATTAGTGATTTCAGTATCGTCCATATAAAAAGCACTAATAGTAACCTGTCTATTGAAATTACTTTGATCTGATTGAATATTTTCATCAGCCTGCCCCATATAAAATCTTCCGGTTGGGATATATACCATCCCATATTGAGCAGACATTTCAAACCCATCTCTATCAAGTGTGCCAACCAATTGTCCTTTTGGATTCTTTTTACTTGAACCACCACCCAACAAGCTACAACCACCGACAGATATTGCTAGAAAGCAATAAAATATTAAAGTAATATTTGAATTTGTTTTAAACATATTAAACGCAAAGTTAAAACTTAACTTTAAAATATCTAAATTATTGTTTTAGAACGATAAATATTTGTTAGAAAGTTACACAAATATAATGAAACTAACCATTAAAGTCATATTTCAATCTATTTTAGAAAATTTTAAAAATTAATAAAAAAACCTTGGTGTTCTAATTGGTTTTCTCATTTGTGGCGTCGGCAAATCATACCGTAAAACAAGCTCATGTGATATAGGTGCTTTAGCATTTACATTATGAACAACATAATCAAATGAATACCCAACGAATAATTTATTGTTTTTCAGAAAATTATAACCTAAAAACCCAATAATCGCTTCGTCATATCTATAGGAAGCCCCAATACTTATTACTTTCTTGTATGTTGCCAAACCACTAACATCAAAAGTATATGACGTAAGGTCTGACCTTAATAGTATGTACGGCTCAAATATGAGATCTCTATCTACTTCAATAACGTATTTACCAAGAAATGAAAGGTTTATATTGTCAATATTTTTAAGATCGGATAATCCAAAATTAAATGATGGTTGAGCAAGATTTTTTGCTGATAAGCTTAGAAGCACCTTCTCATTGAAGTAAGAAACTCCAAAATTTACATCTGGCTCAGATTGGGTTTGTTTACCCCCTATATTAAATGGGTCGCTAGGGTTAACAAAAATCAGAGAGCTAAAATTAAGAGTAGTACTTTTAAAAGAAGGGGAGACACTAAAGCTCAGAAATGAATTATTTATCTTTTTTCTTAAACTAAAATAAGGAGAAAAATTAAAGAATTCTTTAGGGCCAAGATTATCTGAAATTATGTTCATACCAAAAGAAAGATTTTTGTCTCTACTCTTTAGATTTAAAGATAAAATACCTGTATTTGGAGAGTCTGATGAAACAGACAAATTATTTGGATTATAATTTGCCCACTGATTCCTATAAATAAGGATTACATTATTATTTTCATATAAAGATGATAAACTTGAATTTACAATAGTTGGATTTACAAGATAAGTACTAAAGTAGGGATCCTGCTGTGAATAACTTTTAAAAGTAATTAAAAGAAAAGATAATGCTAAAAAAAATATGTTTTTCATTCACTAAACTTTGTTAGCCTGTTTTATATACAACTCTATAGCTCTTGTCATAGATGGTACGTCTTTCATAGGAGCTTTGATGTCAAGTTTAAGATTATTTTCTTTTACTGCCTTAGCAGTATTTGTTCCAAACCCAGCAATCCTTGTATTGTTCTGTTCAAAATCAGGAAAGTTTTTAACTAATGAATCAATACCATAGGGTGTATAAAAAACTAAAATATCATAAAAAACTTTCTTAAGCTTTTTTAAATCACTAGGTACTGTATTATAAATTATTGCTTCTGAATAAGTACAACCATTCTCTTTTAAAAACTCTGAAATTGTATCTCTAGTAATATTCGAACAAGGAAATAAATATTTTTCATCTGGAAATTTAACCATAGTTTCCTTAATCACATTTAGAAGCTCAGCAATTGTTCTTTCACCAGTAAAAATTTTTCTTTTTCTAATAACAATATATTTCTGAAGATAATTTGCGGTCTGTTCTGAAATACAGAAATATTTCATGTCAGTAGGAACAGTTACATTCATACCTTCGGCAATTCTAAAAAAATGATCCACAGCATTTCTACTGGTAAAAATTATAGCAGTGTGATTTAAAATATCAATTTTTTGTTTTCTAAATTCTTTGATGGAAACAGGATCAATTTTAATAAACGGTTTGAAATCAATTTTTAAATCATATTGTTTAGCTAACCTATGAAAGGGTGAATTATTGTCTTTTGGTTCGGGCTGAGAAACAAGAATTGATTTTACAGGATTTAATCTTTTTTTGTCATATTTAATTTCACTCATATTTCTCTTTTTTGAAAACAAAGTTAATACAATGAAATCAAATTAAGCTAATTATGTAATTAAACAAATCAATTAACATCAAACTATCATATAGCAGAAAA
>Ga0181575_10001630_pt1 | contig 16142 bp, 13 predicted proteins | sample 101ome_23_FD_145599 | JGI IMG/M metagenome (GOLD analysis project Ga0181575, IMG submission 145599) | Coastal salt marsh microbial communities from the Groves Creek Marsh, Skidaway Island, Georgia - 101411CT metaG (spades assembly) | ecosystem: Environmental > Aquatic > Marine > Intertidal zone... | reverse complement strand
CATAATCTGCATCCAGTTGATACATAAATTCGCTGCCTGGCGCTGCCATCACAAACAACCGACCCACATCCAACCACTGGCCACTCGCCGTCCCAGCGACAACGTCCCCCTGATGCACCGTCCGTTCACGTGTTGCATTGTGAACAATCGGGTCCTCAACCCAACTATACAATGGGTCTGAATAGTAGGTGGGAATCCATTTGTAGTGATCCCTTGATCGCCAAACAGGCCAACAGCCCGTCCAACTACATTTAGTTACTTGATAGTGGTGCGTATGACTATACACCCGCACATTTTCTTTAAACCGGTGTTTGACCGTCCCCGTTTGGGCCCATCGATGCGCATCGATCGCCACCGTTTGTTCCAAGGCATGCCCCGTGTTGGTCAACGCACCCGTTATGGTTAGCGTATTCCCAGCTTCAATTTCAGCCAGTTCATTGGTCACTGCCCCATCCAAGACCATGGCCTGCCCCGATTGAATGACCGCCGGGGTATAGGTATCCACCCATTCAATGGCTGATGCCGTATACGTCGTGTCATCCCAAGCAACGGACATTCCCGTTGCGTCCATTGCGTCATACGTATCGGGATCTCGCCAAGCCCCATCATAATACACCCACTCACCCATTTGCAGCACCAACGGGTCGCCCGTCTCCGCATGCACCCAGTCCCCCGTTGCAGTATCGCGATAATACCGATGGGTTGCCCCCGTGACCGTATCCGTAATATCCCGCCATTCCCGCGCCGAGTCCGGAACCTCAACCCGTTCACCCGTATCCCGACGGTGCCACGTTTGTGCATCTTCATCATAATCCAACCACACCGTGGTCAATGCCCCGGTATTGGCGATCCTTTCAGCCTCAATGGTCAAATCCCCACCCGCCAATAAATAGCCGGTATTGTCCACACGACCATCCGTCTCGGCGGTACCGGTTGCGGTTATGGACAGATCAGCCGCTTGGCCATCCGCATCGCTGACAAGCCCCAAAACCGTGGGAACATCCCCAGCCAACACGACCCCATCATTGACCACCGATTCACCCGTAATTGAAACACCCGACTGACCCACCAAGGCCCCGGTATCGGCAATTTGAATGGTCCCATTGGCATCCAAAAACAACGAACCGGATTGCGCCAATTGCTTGGCCTGAAACCGAACCCCAACGCCCCCTTCCGTACTCACCATGCGAATGGCATTGGCATACATACCCCCGAGTTGACTGCTATCAATCGCAAAGCTGGGTGCGGGATCCCCCTCGGTGGACAAGGGCGTAATCCCCGCCATCATGACCGCCGGATCACCGGATCCCAATGCCACATAATCAATCGCATTGCGACCAGCCACAAGGGTGGCTTGATCCGCATAAATGGCCCCATTGAGTTTAATGCCACGCGCCAACAACTCAACGCTATCCACATTGGCATCAACGGGCAGGGCAAGGAGCCCCCCGGGTCCAACAGTAATCGTACCACCCGCTACATGAATGGCTTCCAATTGCCCCTGATTGAGAATCGGTTGCCCCGTGGTTAGCGTGACACGCGGCGCATTGTAAAACCCACCGCCATTCACATAAATACCATTGGGGTTGGCCACCATAAAATTGGCCCGTTGACCATAAATTTCTGTAGGCCCTTCCAACACCGTCTGACCGGTTCCCGTAATTTGAAATAAAATGGTCGTGGCGGCGCCATTGGCATTATTTAAATTTTGATTGATGCCCAAATAACCGCCCAACCGAGAGGCTTGCGCCGAGTCCACGTTGTTATTCACCACAACCCCAGCGTTTGGCACCGAATAGGACCGAAAATAATTGTCGGAGAATCCGGCGCCATTGGCACTCGCAATATCCACAACGGATGTCCCGGAACCAAGGGTATAAACCTGGGTATTTTTACCCTTACTGGAGTCAACCTCAATGGGCTCAAGAGCCAAGACCCACGGGGTTAATACCGTGTTTAGTATTAATTGAACCATTAACCATACAGCCGTGTAGTGTCGGATTGCCTTCATAAAAAAACGCCTCTCTTATAAAACCATAAAAACTTAAATGCTAAAAAATATTTTCTAAAAAAATATTATCGCAATCTGCTTCTATTTGTCTAGAGGCCTGTTGTCCGCTTGACTAATCTTATAGTTTTAGTAACTGATTGAGTTCAGCGAGTAGCGGTGGGATTGCGGCATCATCCCCTTGCGCCTCTTTTTCACGAATACTGGCTTTAATCGCCTGCATGCGCTGCTTCGCATACCGATCTTGCAACAACGCTAGGCATGCGTCAAAATCCGCCACCGCCGTGGTGTCGTATTCCATCATGGACTTCGCCACATCGGAGCGAATCGCATCGGGTATAGCCTCCAAGCTGAGCGCACCGGTTGCGGTTGCCAACGCTTGGAACAGGGCTTGATTTTGCTCAGTGTGAATCATCGCAATCTGAATCTCAGCCACCCCACGGGCGCGACAGCCTTCATCCAAAAACATCGCACACAGCACCACCGCTTCGGCCTTGGTGTATTTGGAAACGGCTGTGGGTCGAGCTGCGGATCGCTTTTTCATGCTAGGATTCACCGCCATTAACTGTATTTTGTCTTGAATAATTGTGGGGTCAATCTGTGTGGCTTTAGCGACTTGCTGAATATAATGTTGGCGCACAATGGGGTCGGTTTGCCGCTGAATAAAGGGTGCAACCGCCTCAACCATGGCGCGTTTTGCTTGGCCATCGGGCTGCCCCCCCCGCATCAATTGCTTCAAACGGAACTCGACTGGATTTAAGGCCGTGTCCAATTGCTGATAAAACCCCTCCGAGCCCTGTTGGGCTAAAAAATCAGCCGGATCGAGCCCCTGCAAATCGAGCAACTGAACCGGCACATTGGCCCGATCCAATGCCTGGCTGCTTTTTGTCATGGCGGCTTGCCCGGCAGCGTCAGAATCCATAGCCAAAATAATGGTACTGTCTTTTAATCCATCGATATGGGCATCGGACAACGCCGTTCCCATGGTGGCCACCGTATGGCATAGGCCATGCGTGTGTGCAGCCAGCACGTCCATATACCCCTCCACTAAAATGCACGACTGAGTTTTTTTAATGGCCGCCTTCGCCTGATACCCCCCATAAAGCAACCGGTTTTTATTAAAAACTAGGGTCTCCGGTGAATTTAAATACTTTGGGCCGGTATCGGTTCGGTATAATCGGCCCCCAAACCCGACGGTACGCCCTCGATGATCTAAAATTGGAAACACAATGCGATGCCGAAACCGTGCCACCAACTCCCCGGATTCCGTGCGAAGGGCCAACCCTGCATCCACCAGAACGGACTCTGGGATGCCCCCCCCTACACTTGCCTGCACCGAGGCTTGGGGCGTCACCCCCACGCTAAACTGATCAAGAACCGCCGGTGAAATCCCCCGGCCCTTGAGATACTCCTGAGCAGCGGAATCCGACTTCAGCGCATCCCGACAACACAACCGAAACAGATCCAACGCCTTGTACACCATGGCGTAGCGATCCAGTTGGGCTTTATCCGATTCGCGAAGGGCCTGATACTCCACGCTAATCCCCAATAATTTCGCAATGTGAATCACGGCATCCACAAACCCCACATGCTCCATATCACGCACAAAACCAATGGCATCCCCCGCTTTGTGACATCCAAAACAATAGTACATATTTTTATCGGCATTCACGGTAAACGAGGGGGTCTTTTCCCCATGAAAGGGACACAATCCCACATAGTTTTTCCCGCGTTTTTTTAACTGAATATACGATTGAATAACCGGAACAATTTGAACCGCTTGTTTAACAGCCGCTACGGTGGTGTCGGATAGGCGCTGATTATCCACCATGGTTGAATGGCACCGGCTCGCTATGAAATCCCAATTGAGATAAGCAATACCCGGTTTCAGCGTGAAACATGGCTTTAAAGGCTGCCTGAAGCCGTGCGGTTGTGGTCCCATGGCCCACCGAAAACGGCGTCTCATTGATTTGGCGAACGGGCATTAAAAACCGCAACGATGTGGTCATAAAACATTCTGAATATTGGTGAATGGTATCCAGCGGGATGACGGCTTCCCGATACCCAATGCCCAGTTGCTCGGCCAATTTGGCCACGCATTGACGGGTGATGCCCACCAAGATTCGCCCATCCGCCGGTGGGGTCACTAAGCCAGATTCATCCACAAATACAATATTATAGGTATCGCCTTCTAAGACTTCTGGGTTAAGCCCAGGGGTTACATACAGCGGCGAGTCCACACCCTGAGGGAGCTGCTGGCGGGCCATGTAGGCGGCCACATAGTTGGTAAGTTTAACCGGTGCCAGTTCGCGTTGGTGTGGGTAGCTGCCCAACCACACCCCGTCCCGGTACAGCGCATCCGGGTATTGGGGCATAGCGGATACATACACATAAAATTCAGCGCGTATACCCACGGCGGTGGATTCGGCAGATTGCCCGGATAAAATGAGTCGGACCATGACCATATCGGCAGTTTCCTGAGCCGCCAGCACCTCCTGAACAATGGCCTGCATCTGAGTTTTGGATATAGTGGGCTGCATGCCAATGTGTTTGGCCGCTAAAAGAATGCGATCCAAATGACTGCTTAATCGAAAGACCACCGAGCCAACCGCAACCGCTGTTGAAAAGACGCGCATCCCTCGCATGGTGCCCAGCCCATCGTTTTGAATGCGAATAGCACAGTCTGCATTGGGAACAATGCCCCCATTAGAATACGACCAATACTGTGTTTCGTTTTTCATAATCGTGTCATTTAGTATAGTGGAAAATAAATACAATTGCTATCAATTAATGGTATACTTAAGAAGTAAAACGAGTTGGTGCTTTATGATAACTACTGTTCAATTAACCAGTTTAAAAACCCGGGGGATCTAAAACCGACGATGCACGATCGCTTTTCGATTACGATTCTCCGTCCCAATCAGTCCCAGGCTGTTCGGGTATCGATGTCCAAATTTTGGGGCTACAGCCTTGCCATCAGCACGGTGGTCTTTGGGATTGGCTTGGTTGTATTGGGTGTTATTGTGACCCAAAAATGGAGCACTATTCAACACTATGATCGTTTAAAAGCCAAATACGATGCTCAGCATCAGCAAGTTGAAGACTTGTCTCTCCAATTGGAAAGTCTCCAATCCACGGTATCGGCCATTATTGACACCCAGTCGTCTCTGGAAGGCATGTTGCCCAATAAACGCAACACGTACAGTAAAAAAAAAATCGCTTATAGCATTCAACAGTTTAATAATGCGTTTCGAGTCCCCCAAGATACGCCCCCGATTCAAACCCTACAACAACAACTCGGTGTGCTAAGCGACCACGTGAACACACTGGTAGACAAATACACGTATATCAATAGTCAATTTTCAAAATATCAAAAGCGCTTGGATCAAATCCCCTCTATCTGGCCCGTACACGGCTATATTAAATCCAAATTTGGGTTTCGCACCCACCCTATATTAGGCAAGCGCATGTTTCACTACGGGGTGGACATCCCCTCCTGGCTGGGAACTCCCATACGGGCCACGGCGGACGGCCGTGTGATTGTGGCACGCTATATTAAAGGGTTGGGCATGACCGTAATTATGGAACATGGGTATGGCTACAAAACCATTTATGCCCATGTTAGCAAGATTCATGTTCGCCCCAATGACCGCATCAAAAAGGGGCAGGTGATTGCAAATGTGGGCGCCACCGGATTGGTGACAGCCCCCAGCTTGCATTATGAAGTGTGGCGGTATAAAAAACGCATTGATCCGATGCCGTTTTTAAACTTGGAATTATTTGCAGCTGCGCCCAACGTGTGGTAAGGTCACGATATGAAAAAACGATCCGGTATTGTGCAATCGATTGTGGGCCCTGAAACCGATATTCGGGGTGTTTTGCGCAGCGAAAACGCCATCCAAATTGAAGGGTATTTTGAAGGCGAAATTTTTGTTAAAAACGATGTGTATGTGGCTGAAAATAGCACCGTCAAAGCCACCATTCGCGCCCATCGGGTGATTGTATCGGGGGAAGTTATCGGAGACATTGAGGCCCTGCAAACTGTTACTGTGAACAAAACCGGTCGGGTGTATGGCAACATTGCCGGCAATGAATTGCATGTTGAACCCGGGGGCGTGTATAAAGGCAATGTGAACATGGATGTGATTAGCAGTTACAATGACTACGAAGGCATGGCCAAATTTGTTCAATAATGTATTTATTTGATACCCACGCTCACCCCCATTTGTGTACGGACACGCCCCTGAACGCCTTGGTTGATCGGGCAAAAGCCGCTGGGTTGGTGGGCATGATGAGCGTGGCGATTGACCTGGACTCTGCCCGAGACGCCATCCAACAAAGCGAGGACTACCCGGGGTTTATTTGGCCAACGGCAGGGATTCACCCCACATCGGTTGCGGATGACAACCAGATCACCGAACTAGAGGCGATTATTCAGGCACATGATGTGTACGCCATTGGCGAATGTGGGCTGGATTTTTATCGAGATACCAACCCGTCTGCGGGCTTGCAAACCGATTATTTTCGGGCACAATTGGACATCGCCAAACGCTACGATTTACCAGTGATTATTCATGCTCGCCATGCCGATGCCGAACTGGTTCCCATTTTGCTTGATTACCCCGATGTCCCCAAAGTTATTCATTGTTTTAGCTCCCCCTGGTCCGTTGTTGAGGCCCTGTTGGACACGGCAACGTGGTTTAGTTTTACTGGCATTGTAACCTACACACACTACGACCCTGAGGTGGTTGAGCGGTTGCCCTTGCATCGCATGATGATTGAAACCGACTGCCCCTATTTAACCCCACTGAGCCACCGCGGCACCGCCAACGAACCGGCGTTTGTATCAGCCATTTGTGCTCAAATTGCCGCCATCAAATCCCTAACCCCTGAAACAGTGGCTGCGGCAACGACCCAAACCGCCATTGATTTTTTCAAATTACCGACTGCGGTTCCAGCGACTTAATTCCCAATGTTGCGTCGACTGACTCAGTACCAACAGGCCTTGCGGACCGTGCATGGCGGCCTAAACCAGGGGTTGAGTATGCAACAAAGTTTGGGGTTGTTGCTGCCAAACCAACCGTTGGCCACCCTGCATGCGGCATTGGATCGCGGCATTCCCCTGCACACCGCCCTCGTCTTGCCCCGAGGCATCCCCACCCTGGATGCTCCGATTGCGGATCCATTGCGCTATATTCGCCAACTGGATCAGCATGTAACGCACCGAATTGACACCCTCAAGCAGTTGGGGCGTCGGTTAATCTACCCGAGCGTATTGTTTGCGGGGCTGCTCGTCAATGCCGTGGTGATGCACACGGTGGTTGTGCCAAGCCTATACACCTTGGGGGACCCGCCCACGGCATTGTCTCTTTATAATCGAGGCGTGCACGCACTGGCTGCCCATCGGTGGGATAGTTTGTTGGGTCTGGGCCTGGTGGCTTCGTTGGCTGGGCCATGGCTCTGTGCGAGAATTCAACGCGTATGGGGTCGGCTCAATCGGGATTGGCACACGGCCACGGCATTAACGGGTATTCATATGCGTGTCACCCAAGGATTGCCCATTCACAGCTGCCTGCGCCATGCGGGTATTCTCCCAGACCCCAGCACACGCATTAGCGATGCCCTAGCGGCGGCATTTCAGTTAAGCCCCGTCCATCGGCACCGATTAGCGATTGGGGAGCAAAGCGGAGACTGGGAATCCCATTTAGCGGGTATTATTCACGGATTGACGGCCAGCCATCAAGACCGAATTAACCGATGCATTGCACTGATCCCGGCCCTGTTGTTGGTCATTATTGGGGGGTACATGCTCGTTTTCTTTTCGATTCTGTTTCAGCCGTTGGCTCAATCGATTCATTATTTATAATCTCGAAAAATCAAGATAAAAATATAAAAAGCTGTTTTTTCAATTATTTATTTGACATTTAATTGGATTTAATCTAAGCTTGTTCCTAGTTTGAGTGCGATTAATCGCATAAGCATATAACTAGAGGAGACATAATAATGACACACTCAGCCTGTGGTCCTGTTGCTGGAGATCCATACGATCGACCCGGAAGCCCCGATCGACCCAGAAGCCCGAGCCCCGATCACCCAAGAAATAGATCAAGACGCAAGTCTAATTCGCCACGACGATCCAGACATACATCTAAAGAAGAAAGAAAAGAACAACTGCTTATTTCGATGGTATGTGGGACTCCCACACACGGGCCCAAACAGACTCGTAATAGGCTTGAAAAGGTTATGAAACGTTTTTTTGAAATCGACAATACATCACAGCCTCAGAAACCGTCAGACACCCAAGCAGGCCCTTCAGCAATCAATCGGGTGCCTAGCCCATGTCGAAACCAAGCCCAACGCCGAGGAACTAACAATTAACAACGGTATCTGGGTGTGTTATACTGTCTAGGTAGTAAATGTCGACAAATAAAGAAATACAGTATGACGCCTCCCACATTAAAGTCCTCGAAGGGCTGGAAGCGGTTCGAAAGCGTCCGGGGATGTACATTGGATCTACCGGAAAGCCGGGGCTGAACCATTTAATATTTGAGGTTGTTGACAACAGCATTGATGAAGCCATGGCCGGGTACTGTACCGATGTGCATGTTACGATTGGGCCAGACAACATTGTCACGGTTTCAGACAACGGTCGGGGAATTCCGATTGATACCCATAAAGAAAAAAACATGCCTGCGGTTGAAGTGGTTATGACCACGTTGCATGCCGGAGGTAAATTTGAAGGCGAAGGGTACAAAGTATCCGGCGGGTTGCACGGTGTGGGCGTATCCGTGGTGAATGCCTTGGCCGATTGGCTAACCGTTACCGTCCACCGGGATGGCAAACGGTATGAGCAACGCTACGAACGTGGGCATGCCCAAGCGGCCGGTGTCTTATCCGATGCGCCGGGCCAACCCACGGGTACCGTTATTGCATTTAAACCCGATGCCACTATTTTTGATGACATTGAATTCACCCGCGAGGTCATCGAGCATCGCTTAAAAGAGCTGGCTTTCTTAAACCGTGGGGTTACAATCGTATTTACCGATTCTCGGGATGCCGAGGACACGGTTACGCATACGTTTCATTATGAAGGCGGTATTGTCGCCTATGTTGAAAGCTTGACCGCTGGAAAAGAGCGGTTGTTTGAACCCCCTATTTATATGAAGCGGGATCGCGATGATTACGAAGTCGAAGTCTCCCTTCAATACATTGACAATTATTACGACGAAACCGTTGTTTCGTTTGCCAATAATATTCGAACCAAAGAGGGGGGTACCCACTTATCGGGGTTTCGCAGTGCCTTAACCCGTGTGATCAATGCCTTTGCCAAAAAATACGACTTATTAAAAGACAAAACCAAGCCGCTGACCGGTAATGATCTGCGTGAAGGATTAACCGCCGTCATCAGTGTAAAATTAAGGGACCCCCAGTTTGAAGGGCAAACCAAAACCAAACTGGGCAACTCAGAAGTCAAAGGGATCGTGGATTCGTTGTTGGATGAAGCGTTATCGGACTACATTGAAACCCAGCCCAAAGTTGGAAAAGCCATTGTCGCCAAAGGCCTATTGGCTCAGCAAGTACGCGAGGCCTCTCGCAAAGCGCAGGAATTGGTTCGACGAAAAACCAGTTTAGAAAGCACAACTTTGCCCGGAAAATTGGCCGATTGTTCAGAAAAAGACCCCAGTTTATGCGAATTGTTCTTAGTTGAAGGGGATTCCGCCGGTGGTTCGGCTAAACAAGGCCGAGACCGAAACTGTCAGGCCATTCTGCCGTTGCGCGGAAAAGTGCTCAACGTTGAAAAAGCCCGTTTAGATAAGATCTTAGCGAACGAAGAGATTCGGACCTTGATCACGGCTATTGGCCCAGAAGCCATTGCCAGTTTGCAAAATACTGATGCGGAAGACGTCTTGGATGCCGAAACAGTCTTGGCCAAATTGCGGTATCACAAGATTGTCATTATGACCGACGCAGACGTTGACGGGGCCCATATTCGGACCTTATTGTTGACGTTCTTCTTCCGCTATGCCCGACCCTTGGTGGAAGCCGGGTGTTTGTACATTGCGCAACCACCCTTGTACTTGGTTAAAAAAGGCAGTGTTCGGCGATATTGTTATTCGGACAACGATTTGGATGCGTGTTTGGACGAGATTGGGCGAGAGCGCATCAGCATTCAGCGATACAAAGGACTGGGGGAAATGAACCCCGATCAGCTATGGGACACGACCCTGGATCCGGATAGTCGGACCTTATTGCAGGTTAATTTGGATGATGCCGAAACGGCGGATCATATTTTTGCCTTATTAATGGGTGGCGAGGTGGAGCCACGACGCGCGTTTATTGAGCAATATGGCAAAACGGTGCGTTGGATTGATGTGTAACGGAGTATAGAGCATGGATAATACAGAGCATACTGGTATTGAATTAATGCCCATTGATCAGGAGATGAAGTCGTCGTATTTGGCGTATGCGATGTCGGTCATTGTGGGGCGTGCGTTACCCGATGTGCGCGATGGGTTAAAGCCGGTGCACCGCCGTATTTTATATGCCATGTTGGAGGCGGGTTACACGTCGGACAAGGCGTATAAAAAATGTGCCCGTATTGTGGGGGATGTATTGGGACGGTATCACCCACACGGTGATTCGGCTGTTTATGAATCGATTGTTCGGATGGCCCAAGACTTTTCGATGCGGTATTTGTTGATTGATGGGCAAGGCAACTACGGATCAATTGATGGCGATAACGCCGCAGCCATGCGATACACCGAGGCTCGAATGTCTAAAATCAGCATGGAAATGATCAAGGATATTGAAAAAGAAACGGTGGATTTCACGCCCAACTTTGACGAATCATTGGAAGAGCCCACGGTATTGCCCACGCGGTTGCCGGGTTTGTTGCTCAACGGCACATCCGGTATTGCGGTGGGTATGGCCACCAATATCCCCCCCCATCAACTGGGTGAATTGTTGGATGGCGTCGATCATATTATCGATGATCCTGCCTGCAGCATTGACAGTGTAATGACCCATGTTAAAGGGCCCGACTTCCCAACGGGTGGCATTATTTGTGGTACGGACGGCATTACCAGTGCGTATCATACCGGCCGAGGCAGTGTTAAGATCCGCGCCAAGGTTCATTTTGAAGAATCCAAAAAGAAAAACAAGACGGCAATTATCGTGACCGAGTTGCCCTACATGGTGAACAAGGCCAATTTGATTATTAAAATTGCTGAGCTGGTCCAAGACAAAAAGATCCCCGATATTTCAGACCTTCGGGATGAGTCGGATCGGAAAGGCATGCGTATTTACATTGAGTTGAAGCGGGATGCCCAGCCCGAAGTGGTGCTAAACCAATTATACAAGCATACGGCGTTGCAAAACAGCTTTGGCGTCAACATGGTTGCTATTGTCAATGGCACCCCCCAAACGTTGAATTTAAAGCAAGTCTTGGTACATTACATTGATCACCGCAAAGAAATTGTGGTGCGTCGCGCCACGTTTGATCTAAAAAAAGCCAAGGCCCGCATGCACATTTTGGAAGGCTTGCGAATTGCCTTGCAAAATATTGATGCGGTTATTGCCTTAATTAAGCAATCTGAAAATGCTCAAGCCGCTAAGTCTGGGCTTGTTGAGACCTTTGGGTTAACGGAAATCCAAGCTCAAGCCATTTTGGATATGCGATTGCAAAAGCTGACTGGGCTGGAGCGAGACAAAATCGAAGACGAATACCAAGCCTTGATAGTTACCATTGCGGATCTGGAAGATATTTTAGCCAACGAATCCCGAGTGTATGGCATTATCAAAACCGAAAACCACGAGATTCGGGAAAAATACAACGATGCCCGACGAACCGTAATTGGGGATGCCATTCAAGACGTCAACATTGAAGATTTAATTCCACAAGAAGATGTGGTGGTCTTGGTGACGAAAAAAGGCTTTCTGAAGCGCATGCCGCTGGGCTTATTCCGAACCCAGTTGCGGGGTGGCCGTGGGGTTGGCGGGATTAAAGTCCGGGATGAAGACATGATTGAGCATGTGTTGGTGGTCAACACCCATGACTTTGTCTTGTGTTTTTCTAGTGAGGGGCGCGTATTTAAAATTAAAGCTTATGAAATTCCCGAAGCGTCTCGACAAGCCAAAGGCGTGAGTGCGGCGCATTTTCTTGCCTTGAACGATGGGGAAGTGTTAACGGCTATTATTCACGTGGCGGACTTTAACACCGAAGACAGCTTGGTGATGGTGACGCAGAAAGGCATTGTGAAAAAAACGGCCATAAAAGCGTTTATACACTTCAAAAACCGGGCCATTGTTGCCATTCGGTTGGACGATGGGGATACCCTCAAGTGGGTCCGCCGGACGGATGGCCAGCAGGATGTGTTGTTGATAACTGTGATGGGCATGTCAATTCGATTCAACGAGTCTCAAGTCCGCGAAACGGGCCGATCCTCGCGAGGGGTTAAGGGCATTAACTTAAAGCCTAACGATGCGGTTGTGGCGATTGGAATTATTAACCCAGAAGAAGAAAAAAGTTATGTGTTAATCATGACCCGGTACGGCTACGGCAAAACAGTCCTTATTTCGCATTTTAGACCCCAAACGCGTGGCGGTGTGGGCGTTCGGTCCATTAAATTTCGGGTCTCACTCAACGATGACCGTGTGGTGGATGCGTTTATTACCAGCAAAGATGACGAGTGTTTGATTGTCACAGAGAAAGGGACGATGTGTCGGCAGTTGATTAAGTCCATCTCAACGCAGAAGCGCGAAGCGCAGGGCGTTCGGATTATTAAACTGGATGCCAAGGATAAGGTTACTGCAATTGCGATGATTGAGGCCGAAACTGAGGAAACCGAGCACGCTTGAGTTGTTGAATTCTAATCCTGTATAATAACGTCAGTATTTAATAAAAGAGGAGGATGTTAACATGAGTACTAGTACAGGAGCAGTAAGTTCAAGAGGAGGAGAATACAGCCCATTACCTGCAGCGAGGCCACAAAGAGAAGGTTACCTATCAAATAGAGACAAAGGAGTGATTGCTGGTCTTGCAGCTTTAATTGTGGTATTTAATAATCAATTTCTTACTTTTAAGCTTTGCTTTGACGATGTTCCAACCCCCTTACTCCTTAAGTCCATGATCAACACTAAGGAGGAGATTGCAACCGTTAAGGAATTAGTAGCTAATGGGCATCTAAATCTAACATCCACCGGTAACGGATTCAATCCAACTATGAAACTTGTCGATTCTCTACCCACGGATAAAAACCTAGATGAATCACTGAGAAAACTAGGCATTGACCCGGACGACCTCAAGAGCAAGACTTGTAACTGCACCCTATTAGAAGCTTGGCTGTATGTTGGTACAGGACATGCTATAGAAGAGTGTCCTCCTTATCGTCCGACAGAAGCTCATGATGCTCCGTGTGCTTTGAGGGAGCAGCAACAGCTTTTGAGGGAGCAGCAACAGAAGTCGCCTACAGAAAATGCCACTGGATTTTTGGGTTACCCTCCTGGCTGGTCCATAATTGGAGCGAACCATTCATCCTCAACTAAATAAAACTATGCCTATGAAAACGCTTTGAAAATAATCGATGCGTTGTGCCCACCAAAGCCCAAGGAATTGGACAAGACATGGGTTAAATGATCCACGGATTGTTTCACATGCGGTACATAATTTAAATCACACTCCGGATCCGTCATGGACTTTGTAGAGCTAATGAGTAACTGACTAGCCTGATCCCCAAATACGCGCTTAATTGCCTTTGTTTCCAAGGCATCGTTTAATTTTGTGGAGGTACCATGCGCATTGATGTAGCCAATCGCATCTGGCGAAATGGCCGCATCCGCTATCGCCGCCTGCATCGCACGCGCGCCCCCTTCACCCTCCGGAGCCGGTGCCGTAATGTGGTACGCATCCCCCGAAGACCCAAACCCCACCACTTCAGCCAAAATGGTTGCGCCACGTGCCTGGGCATGCGCCAGCGACTCAAACACCAACATGCCCGCACCTTCCCCCATCACAAACCCATCGCGGTCCACATCAAACGGCCGAGACACTCGCTTGGGGTCATCGTTTCGGGTTGATAACGACCGAGCGGCACAAAACGACCCTACCCCCAAGGGCGTTACAACAGCCTCTGACCCACCGGTAATCATCGCTGTTACCACCCCATCTCGGACCAACTGAAACGCCCGAGCCAATCTCAACTCCGCACATCGGTGCAATTGATTCAATATCCAAACCCGATTTCTGAACCGCTTCCATCGCAGCCACAACCGCAAACTGAATAAACCGAGCCGTTCGGCGCAACTCTTCGAGCACGCTTGACTTTTTGAATTCTAATCCTGTATAATAACGTCAGTATTTAATAAAAGAGGAGAAATATACAATGCTTTCGTTCTTACCACCCTGTCGGCGTAGAAATCAGAATCCAAAAAGCCCCGACCACTGTAGACCGCCGGAGCCAAAAAGCCCCGACCGCCGTAGACCGCCGGAGCCAAGCATCCTCGGCCATAACAATTTCCTTGAGAAATGTAGCCCCTTTATGGAAGAGAGTGGAAAAGTTTTAGCTTTTCAAGTAGTTGAAAAATATGGAAGTCACCTTGCCGAAATGGCACGTGGTAAACCAAGTGATGAACCTTTAGCTCTATTAGAAGTTGGTTACGGTGCACTTCCATCATTCTCCTTCAAACATACGCTAGAAGATACACTTGAAAAAGAGATACCCTATACAGGCATAGAGACTCAGGTGCCTCAGAATCCTTCATGTGATATGAGCACAGTTCGAGATAAAAAGGATACGAAGAATTCAAAGTACAAGCGTGGGGATTTAACCCTTAAAATAGGACAACATGGAGATGTTTTTGATAAGGAAAAGAATGACATATCTAAATATGATGTAATTATAGTACGAAATATTGAACCCACCATTATAAACCAATTAATTCATGAACTCACGTCTTCTGCTCGAAATGGGGCTGTCATTGTGATTACAGCAGCCACTGACCTTGAAGCCAATGCATTAGGATATATTTTGACCCAAAAATCAACTCGCATAGAGTTTGATAGACTTGTAGTTAGCACTGAGAATCGGTTTAGTTATATTCACGAAAATTATTCGGACTATCAGCCTGATTGCAATATGTTTGTAATAAAAGTTAACGATTAAGATTTGGCACACAACAAATCCTGTAAGCCCCCGAACAATTGTAGAATCCTTTGACCCTGGGTCAAACGTCCTAACGTTTAATGGTTGTCAAAATATACAGCTAAACTATGCGACGTCAAAACAGACCCATAAATTATCTGTATGAGGGAAGGCAATGCTGTGTCAGTTCTAAGCGCAAGAACCACCACCATAACCGTCGATACACCCTGTAAACCTGTGTAGATATGATTTGCATTTGAATTAGAATCAAACTGATGAATACTCCCTGGCGTTAACACCATACCCAAACCAAGTATAGCTGTCGCCCGAAGAATCTGACGTGTCGTAGGCTGTTCTCTGTGCTCGGGTTGTTGAATGCCTGGTTCAAGTTGTTGACTTCGTTCTTGGAATTCTTGGAGTGGTTGATGCGGATGTCTAGTGTGCTCGCGCCTTGATTTGTACCTAATTGACATAAAAACTCCTCTAAAATCTCTTCTATTTCATCCCGAACTGCATAAAACTATGCCTATGAAAACGCTTTGAAAATAATCGATGCGTTGTGCCCACCAAAGCCCAAGGAATTGGACAAGACATGGGTTAAATGATCCACGGATTGTTTCACATGCGGTACATAATTCAAATCACACTCCGGATCCGGATTGTCCAAGTTAATCGTTGGTGGAACCGTCTGCGTCAACAACGCCTGGACCGACGCCACCGCTTCAATGGCCGCTGCAGCGCCCAATAAATGCCCCGTCATGGACTTTGTTGAGCTAATGAGTAACTGACTAGCCTGATCCCCAAACACGCGCTTAATTGCCTTTGTTTCCAAGGCATCGTTTAATTTTGTGGAGGTACCATGCGCATTGATGTAGCCAATCGCATCTGGCGAAATGGCCGCATCCGCTATCGCCGCCTGCATCGCACGCGCACCCCCTTCACCCTCCGGAGCCGGTGCCGTAATGTGGTACGCATCCCCCGAAGACCCAAACCCC
>Ga0181575_10001616_pt1 | contig 16213 bp, 19 predicted proteins | sample 101ome_23_FD_145599 | JGI IMG/M metagenome (GOLD analysis project Ga0181575, IMG submission 145599) | Coastal salt marsh microbial communities from the Groves Creek Marsh, Skidaway Island, Georgia - 101411CT metaG (spades assembly) | ecosystem: Environmental > Aquatic > Marine > Intertidal zone... | reverse complement strand
TTACACCATGACATTGGTACAAAAATTACATACACTTACTAAAGCCCCAATAATTTTTGCAATCGGGAGACGGCTCAAAATGGGATCAGGCTTTGAAATTGAATTATTTGAATTTAAGGGTTCAGTAACGACAAAAAAAATTGATGCGTATATTGAAACAATTGTAAAAACTTCTCCTGAACAATATTTATGGAATTACAGAAGATATAAGTTACCCAAGTCATGAAGATACCATTTACTAAAATGCAGGCGATAGGAAATGATTTCATCGTCATTAATCAAATCGATCAAGCGTACGATCTCAGCCAAGCTCAAATAGCTAAGTTAGCAGATCGTCATTTTGGTATTGGTTTTGACCAACTATTAATTATTGAAAAAAGTGATAACCCAAGTGCTTTTGACTATAAATACCGTATCTTTAACGCAGATGGATCAGAGGTAGAGCATTGTGGAAATGGGGCTCGTTGTTTTTATGAGTTCATCCAACATCATAAGATATCCTCAAAAAATCCAATAACAGCTGAAACTCTTAATGGCTCGATTTCCTTAAACAAAGACGATGAACTGATTGCAGTTGATATGGGAACATTTTCTATTGGTATAAAAAATGAACCATCATTATTTTTTGACATATTTTCAGATAAAAAAACCGAAGAAATTCAAGGCATATATATTGATATAGGGAACCCCCACATTGTATTTTTTGTTGATAATCTCAAAGATGTTGATGCCGTTCGAACTGGAAAGAGTGTTCAAAAATCCTCTCTTTTTCCTCATAGTGTAAATGTCGGTTTCTGCGAAATTATCAACAGTAACGAAATAAAATTAGTTGTGTATGAACGTGGCTCAGGCTTAACTCTTGGATGCGGTTCTGGTGCTTGTGCTGCCTCCATTGCTGCAATTCATCTTAAAAAAGTTGAAAACTCTTTAGTCAAAGTTAACATGCCAGGCGGCTCAATATATACCCAAGCTTGTGCTGACAACCATATTCTCTTAAAGGGAGATGCATCGATAGTCTTTGAGGGCATAATTGATCTATGAGTAATGAATTGCTGGATCAGTTTTTAAACTATATAAAGTTTGAAAAAAGATTAAGTGAGCTCACGATAAAAAATTATCAGAATGATATCAATAGACTGATACTAATCAATGACAAAAAACTAACAGAATTTAATTCTGAGGATATTCGTTTATCACTTTCTAAACTGCATGCATCTGGATTAAGTGGAAAATCTTTATCTCGAATTTTATCTTCCTGGAGGAGTTGTTTTTTATTTTTAAATAAATCACAACTAATGAAATATGATCCAACATCAGGAATAAAAGCTCCGAAATCACAGAAGAAACTACCACAAACGCTTTCCATTGACCAAGTATTTAATCTGATAAACATTCCTCAAACTAATTTCATTGATACTAGAGATCGAGCGATTCTTGAATTTTTTTACTCCTCGGGTTTAAGATTGTCTGAGCTAGTTAATATAAATCTTAGCGATATTGATACCAGTGAACAAACGTTAAAAGTATTAGGTAAAGGAAACAAATTTAGAATTGTTCCCTTAGGTAGGAAAGCTATTGAGGCATTAGATTTATGGATTATTCAAAGGAATAAATTAAACAAGCTTGTGGATGCTGAATTTTTGTTCCTTAATCAACAAGGAAAGAAATTAACTGCACGTGCAATTCAATACCGGCTGAAGTTTTGGGCTCAAAAAAATAATATCCCAGAGAATATTCATCCCCACCTTTTACGTCATAGTTTTGCCAGCCATGTTTTACAATCGAGTCAAGACTTGAGAGCAGTTCAAGAGCTTTTAGGGCATTCAAATATTTCTACCACACAAATATATACCCACCTAGATTTTCAGCATCTATCTAAAATTTATGATCAAGCCCATCCTAGATCAAAAAAAAAGATAGATTGATCGAAGACCAATAATCACTTATAGTAAAAAACATGAAACAAGACCTAGATATCATCGAACAGAAGCTTAAGACTATCGTAAATCTTTTAAATGATTTACAAGAAGAAAATAAGGTTCTGAAAGATAAAATTAATAATCAAGATGAAACCATCAAGAGTTTAAATTTAAAAATTTATGAGGCCTCACAAAAATTAGAAAATCTACTTGGGCAAATACCTACTGAGGAGTTGTTGTGAGCAAAGTTGTTGAGATAAATATTTTAGGTCGTGACTTCCAAATTAACTGCCCCGATGGTGAGGAGGAAGCACTTTTACAATCGGCGAATCATCTTAATCAAAAGGTAGATCAACTCAAAGAGTCGGGAGTGACAGGATTTGACAGACTTTTACTAATGGCGTCCTTAAATATCATTCACGAATCAACTAATAACAATCCAGAAAATCTAACTCAATTAAAATTAGTCCAAGAAAAATTGAACAATTTTGATAAAATTTTGGACCAAGCTTTAAGTAATCATTAATTAAGTTTGTTTTACTGTTGCTTAGGCTATATATTCTTTGAACTAGTCATTAGCATCGGTTGAAGTTCATCTGGTGTGGTGAGATTGTTACAATTGGGTAACCTCTTAAGGGCTCTTGTTAACAAACCTAAAGCATCATAGACTTTTACCACCTGAACCTTTGGTTCTAGATGCTAGTCTAGGCAACAGTAAAGCAAATTTATCTTAGGCTGTGGTACTCCAAATCAGCAATATCAATTATTTCAAGACATTTTTCATTCGTGGCTTCCAATATCACTGGTGGAGCCATACCGGCTTCTGCAGCTTCCAGCCATCGGCTTGCGCATAAACACCATCGGTCACCAGGCTTTAAGCCTGCAAATTGAAATTCTGGTCGGGGGGTAGATAAGTCATTCCCTAAAGCTTTTGAGAAGATTAAAAATTCATCACTTACCTCTGCACAGACCGTGTGATTTCCTTGGTCAGAGCCACACTGTTCACATAAACCATTTCTTAAAAAACCAGTTTTTGGATTTAGGCTACATACTTGCAGATTGGTCCCTTTTACATTCTTTTGTATCATCGTTAAAATTACTATTAGATTAATTAGGATTAGTATAAATGAAATATTGGCTCATGAAATCAGAACCTTCCGATTACTCAATTGACGATCTTGAACGGGATGGCAGTATAGATTGGTATGGCATAAGGAATTATCAAGCACGAAATTTCATGCGAGACGATATGCAAATCGGGGACCTTGCCTTTTTCTATCACTCGAACTGTAAAGAACCCGGCATTGTTGGCATCATGAAGGTGTCCAAATTAGCCTATCCTGATAAATTGCAGTTTATTGAAGGCCACAAATACCATGATCCTAAATCAGATCCAAATAATCCAAGGTGGGTCAATGTGGATGTTGCGTTTGTAAAAAAAATTCCACTGGTCAGCTTGAATGAATTGAGGCAGCATCAACAATTAGAAACGTTAAAAATTCTGCAAAGGGGAAACCGTTTATCCATTACCCCTTTAACAGAAGATGAGTGGAACTACATCAATCAAATTAATACTATCTAACGTCGTCAAGGCTTCCAATTGATTTAGGGTAAGTGACCACACCCCATGGAATACCAGAAACTGGAATTGAACCCGTGACCTCAAGGCTGTTCGTATCAACGACAATGAGCTCATCAGATCTACCACAGGCTAAAAGTAATTCATTATTATTCGGTGTAAAAGAAAAGTGCCAGCATCTTTTACCCTCAAGAGGAATATCCTTAAGCTTAGTGAATCCTTCTGTTTCAAACACTTCGAGAAGCTTAGATTTACTTGAGGCAACAAATAATCGATCACCGGTTGCATCAAACGCCACACCGTAAGGGTTCTTTCCTGTATCAACGGTTTGTAAGTGATTGTATTCTTGGTCTAGAACAATAAAGTTATCACTGTGCTCTAAGGTTGACACAAAAATATTACCTTTCGGTGACATCTTGATCCCTCTCGGTCTGTCGCCATATGGTTTCACATCAAAAGTTTTCAATAACTCTCCTGATTGGAGGTCATGTATAGTCACCGTATTATCAGCCTCATTGGTGACGATGATCTGTGTGCCATCCTTATTAAATTCAATTCCCTCAGTCTCTGGCCCACCTTCAATTTCTCTCAGCTTTTTTCCACTCTTAATATCCACGACAGCAATTTGCGCTGGCGTCTTATCGTCATCGTCATCGTCATCGTCATCTTTCGCTGCATGATCATTTTGTGCTGGTGGTTTACCGGATGATGCTGGTTCCGTAGAAACAAATACTAAATCCCCAAATACTCGAATGAATTCAGGATTTTTACCAACCTCAACATGAGAAACAAGCTTGCCACTTGCTCGGTCGATGATACTTAAATTGGCATCACCTTTATTCGCTGTAATCAAATACTTTCCATCTTGAGATATACCTATACCTCTTGGACCTGAAGATTGAATATCAATATCATTAATCACCTGTTTGGATTCAATATCAATGACGGATATGCCTCCTTTTTGAGAAGTGACATATGCTTTTGGAGCTTCAGGTGCACCACATGAAACTAAGGCTACAAATAAAAAAGCTGCTAAATACTTCATTCAATCTCCTAACTTTATTTAATCTAATTATTAAATTATTTTTAGTGAAATTATTAAAAATTTCAATAGGATATATTCCTATATGTTAATTGCCTAAGAAAAGACTATATCCAGGGTTTTCTGATTCATCCCAATAAGGATAACCTAATTGACTCAAAAACTTTTTAAAAGTTTGTTTTTGTCTAGCAGGGACTTGGATACCCACTAGCACTCTAGCTGTATCCGCTCCGTGATTACGGTAATGAAATAAACTAATGTTCCAGCCCTTATTCAGGTGACCTAAAAAATTCATCAAGGCGCCAGGCTGTTCAGGAAACTCAAAACGGTAAATTAATTCATTTTTTGCTTGCGGTGCACGTCCACCCACGAGGTGTCTCAAATGTAATTTCGCCATTTCATTAGCAGTCAAGTCAATGGCTTCTAATCCAGCGGCACCCAAAGAATTAATGATTGATTTTACTTCAGAGGGGTCACTGATGCTGATGCCAGTAAAAATTTGAGCATTTTTTTTACTAGAATAACGATAATTAAACTCTGTAATATTTCTTTTTCCAATCTTTTCGCAAAAACTTTTAAACGCACCTGGTTTTTCTGGGATTGTCACTGCAATGATCGCTTCCCTTTGCTCACCGATCTCAGCTCGTTCAGAAACAAAACGAAGTCGATCAAAATTCATATTCGCCCCAGAGGCGATACCAATCATATTCTCATTTGATAGTTTATTTTTTTCTATGTACTGTTTCATCCCTGCTAAAGCTAGTGCGCCAGCTGGCTCAAGAACAGTACGAGTATCTTCAAACATATCTTTTATTGCCGCACAGATTGCATCGTTGTCTACAACAATCATTTCATCAACAAGTTGTTTACATAATTCAAAGTTATATTCACCCACTTGCTTGACAGCAGCGCCCTCTGCAAACAAGGCTACTTGTTTTAAGTTAACTCTTTTGTTTGCTTTTAGAGATTTGGTCATTGCCTCAGCTCCCTTGGCTTCCACTCCAATGACCTTTATCTTTGGATTAACTGATTTGATGTAAGCCGCAATACCAGATACCAAGCCCCCTCCACCAACACAACAAAATATGGCATGAATCGGTTTATTAAATTGATCAAGGATTTCTTTGCCAATGGTGCCCTGTCCGGCAATAACGTCCAGATCATCATAGGGATGTAGAAATGTTAATTTTTCTACTTCTGCTAATTCAAAGGCATGTGCCATTGCAGCAGCAAAATTATCACCATGCAATACCACTTCAGCTCCATGACTCTTGACAGCCTCCACCTTAATTTGGGGAGTAATTTCTGGCATGACAATCACGGCACGACATTTAATTTTTTTTGCACTTAATGCCACGCCTTGAGCATGGTTTCCTGCTGAAGCAGCAATGACACCATTACTTAGATTTTTTTTAGTTAACTTAGAAAATCTATTCATAGCGCCACGAATTTTAAACGAATGGATTAGCTGCAGGTCTTCTCGTTTCACAAAAATATTATTATCAAATCGTTGTGAAAGTTGATCTAACTTTTGAAGAGGTGTTTTTTTGACCACGTTGTAATTATTTACACGATCAATGGATTTTTTTAAAAGTTTTAAATCTATTTTCATACTACTGTCATATATCTTTAGTATTTTAATTTCATTCTACAGAGGTGTATCATTGTAATCAAAATTTTTAATATAATCTTTAAGATACATTGAAGGGAAGAGAATGGCGTTCACGCAAGATGAATTAAAGCAACAAGTGGCAAAGGCAGCAGTAGAGTATGTTGAATCTGGAATTATTGGTGTAGGTACTGGATCAACAGCAAATTTCTTTATTGATGAGCTAGCAAAGGTTAAACATAAAATTGATGGCGCAGTTGCCAGTAGTGAGGCCACTGCCAATAGATTAAAAGATCATGGCATTCAGGTATTCGATTTAAATAGTGTAGATGGCATGGAAATATATGTCGATGGTGCTGATGAGATAACTGAACACATGCACATGTTAAAAGGCGGTGGTGGTGCATTAACAAGAGAAAAAATTGTTGCGGCAAATGCCAAAGACTTTATTTGCATCTGTGATGAATCAAAGTATGTGGATGTGCTCGGCAAGTTTCCTCTGCCAGTTGAAGTACTCCCCATGGCAAGAAGCTATGTTGCCAGAGAATTAGCCAAGCTTGGCGGTAATCCAGTGCTCAGAGATTTTACAACCGACAATGGCAATGTCATTCTTGATGTGCATAATCTCGTGATCTCAGATCCGATTGCAATGGAAGCAAAAATTAACCAGATTGTGGGCGTGGTGACAAATGGACTATTTGCAGCACGTCCAGCAAATACCCTTCTGTTAGCGACTTCAGAGGGTGTGAAAACGATAAAAAAATAGTATTATTGAATTTTAAAAATAAATTTTTAAAGGAATACAGATGGCAATTCATACATTTTCAAAATTCGACAAGGAGCTTGAAAACCTTCGTGCTCAAGTCATGGAGATGGGTGGAATTGTTGAAGAGCAGATTAAAGATGCCATCACATGTTTAAAAGATGCTGATTCAAAATTAATCAATAAAATTATTGAAAGAGATGAAGACGTTAACGATCTTCAAACGAGCATTGATGAAAACTGTGAGTTAGTTTTAGTAAAAAGAACACCGGTGGCGGCAGATCTTAGGTTTGTTTTAACTGTACAAAAAATAACTACTGATCTAGAACGTATTGGTGATGAAGCAGCTAAAATTGCAAGGGCTGCGAAACGTATCTTTGAAAACGATCGTTTGTCTAAACCGAGCTTGACTAATATTAAGTCCATGCAGAAATTAGTCTCAGAAATGCTGCACACTGCTCTAGATTCTTTTTCAAGGATGGATCCAGATGCGATCTTATCGATTATCAAAGATGATCAATCAGTAGACGAAATTTACCAGTCTTGTATGCGTAGTCAACTTACCTTGATGATGGAAGATCCTAGAAATATTTCAACTGCACTTGAGATAGTTTACGTTGCAAAAGCAGTTGAAAGAATTGGGGACCATGCAGAAAATATTTCAGAACATATAGTTTACTGGGTCAAAGGTTCCGACGTGCGTCATCTTTCAACGAAAGAGATTAAAAAAGAACTAAAATCTTAGTCTAACTTATTCTTTTGGTGGGACGTAACCCTCAGCTTGGTCTGCGCCAGATCCAAAAAAATAATTTTCGGTTTGTTGTGTTAAATATTTTCTTGCCTCTGGATCAATTAAGCTTAGACGGTTTTCATTAACCAGCATGGTTTGATGTTTTAACCATTCGGCCCACGCCTCTTTAGACACATTTTCGAAAATCTTTTTTCCTAATTCGCCAGGGTAAGGAGGAAAATCTAATCCTTCTGCTTCTTTGCCCAACTTTACACAGTTTACAAGTCTTGCCATTATTTTCTCTCTATCATTTATAATGAATGAAAATTCTATCAAGGGTAAGTATCTATGGAAAGTCCTTTTAAAGGAAAGACAGGCATAAAAAGATTAATTAATGCTATTGGATACTCTTTCTCAGGATTTAAGGCTGCATTTCAAAATGAAGATGCATTTCGCCAAGAAGTTTTTCTTACAATCGTATTAGTACCCCTAGCTTTTTATATCGCTGATAGCTCTTTAGAAATTGTTTTGTTATTGTTCTCTACACTCTTAGTGCCCATTGTTGAGCTATTAAATTCTGCCATTGAAGCCACTGTTGATCGGATTAGCTTAGAACAACACAAACTCGCAAAGAGAGCTAAAGATATTGGTAGTGCCGCTGTTTTTCTTAGCCTAGTTAATCTCTTTGCGGTTTGGCTCATCATTATTATTTACTAAAACTCTCCTTGTAGGCCCATTAGGAAAGAGCGTCCTCCTCTTAAAAACTTATCCTTCATAAAAGATGAATGATCCCTTATGTCCTGATCCAGTAAGTTATACCCTTTAAGGAACAGTTGTAAATTATATTCAACAGGTAATTGATAAGAAGCGAAGGCAGTCACATTTGTATAAGCATCTGTTTTCAACTCATGAGCTGCAATATTATCTTGAGCAAATGCTCTTAAAACATCCACCCTAGCGTACCAATTATTTTTTTCATAAGCTATACCGGCGCCCAATCGAAGTGGAGAAATTCTTGGTAAATCATCTCCGTTATCCTGTTCTGCTCGGACATAGTCGCCCTTATAAGAAAAATCAAATTGGTCATTGATTTGATAGTTACCATCAAACTCTAAGCCTTTAAATGTAGCGCCGACAGAACGATATTGAAAAACGCTCATACCTTCAGCTTCAGCTTCACCTTCGTGAAGATGGTAGAGTTCGTTACCCGTATTAAATATGCTAATAAATCGATTAAATTTTGTATAGTAAGGGCCAATGTTAAAAGAATGACCATTGCCCTTCCATTTAATTTGAAAATCAATTGTATTAGATAATTCGGTATTTAAATTTTCATTACCTTTATGAACTTGGGCTGTAGCATGGTGGGCACCATAAGGAAACAATTCAAAGAATGCTGGTGCTCTTTCAGAATGTGCTACGTTAGAATTTATCGCCCAGTTTTGGTTAATTTTATAAACACCCCCGATGGCAGCATTATTAGTCTGAAATGTTTTTTCTGTTTCCCCAAAAGATCGATCATCCTCTGTTCCTAGGCCACCAACATCTCCACAAACGGCATTGTAAGTATGCGAACAACCACCATCTCCTGTGAAAGTATTTCTTTTAACATCATGATTACCCCGTCTAAATCCCAAGGTAAGCTTATGTTCATTGATTGGTAACTCTTCATAAATATATACAGATTGTGAATCGGTGTTTGCATTCGGTAGTAACACACCATTCGGTTGTTTGAAAGTTGAATTCTCAAAATGTAGTCCAACCACACCACTCATCCCAGCAATGGCGTGGTGACCTAATTCAAGCGTTCCATCTAAACCTCGGTTTTCAAAAGTATTTTCAATTTCTCCCGGCTCATGGTGTTCGTCATGCTTATAGTCGGTGTGAGCCATCTTAAATTTAAAGTGGTTAAAAAAACCATCCAAATCATGAAATTCAGAATGCAGGTCCCATCGATTGGTTTCTAAATCAAAGAATCCCGTTGGAGTCAGAGGATTACCTGTTTCGCTATCATGCTTCGCGTATGACATTCCTACATAACCCTTCTCAAAGAAGTATGAAGCACCAATTGCTCCACCATCTGTATCAGATCCAGAGTTTCTTAACTGCCCCTTTTTACCGTACTGGTTACGACTAATTTCGCTGTCAGATCGAGCTAATTTTCCAGAGACAGAATACCCTGGAATATTTAAGTTACCTGTTTTTCTGGAATAAGCATCCAGGTGAATGACAAAATTTCCAAAGCCAATATCACCTACCACTGCTGAGCTGCGCTCACTATTTGCTCCCCCGAATCGAGTCACTGCACGACCCGTAGCCCCAGAAATTTTTTGCCTTGGTATGCGATGGTCTATCGCATTCACGACACCACCTACGGTTCCTCCTCCATAAAGTACAGTTGCGGGTCCGCGAATAATATCTATTTGCTCTATCACCAATGGATCAATTGCCACAGCATGATCTGAACTGAACGAGGACACATCTAAAGAATTTATACCATTTTGCATAATACGAATTCGATCAGCAGACATTCCTCGAACAACAGGCCGTCCAATGTTAGGTCCCCAATTTGAAAATGAAACACCTGGAGTACCATCAAGTGTCTCAGCAAAGCTATTGTTTCTTTTGATATCCAGGTCATGTCCATTAAGCACTGATATTGGCACAATAAACTCATCCGAACTGACGCCCAAAGGATTTGCTGTAACTGGCGTAATAGGTAAATCTATGTCCTGATCTGCATAAGTATATGACTGGATTATCATTAGTAATGACAATGTCAAAAGTTTGTAATGTTGTTGCATTTGTATTCTCCTAAAAAAATTAAAACAATTTATTTAAGAGATTTGTGGCGGGCCCCTAACGGAATTGATGCTGTAGAAATGCGTGAAAGCAAATATCCTATAGCTATCATTTAAAGTTGAATTTAACTGTTTGTTGAATAGAGTGTGATCATCATTTGAAATCACATAGGCAAAATGATTAAAGATATTACAATTTTCACAATGGTTAAGCTCCTTACTATCTTCCTTTGACTCATCCGTGCAATGAGCCATATAAATAGCTTCTTGCAAATGCTCAATATCATGCTGCAAGGATGTCCATTGCATGAATGCAAAAAAGATAAGTGAAAAGATAGCAATTTTTCTTAAAACCATGCAGCGATTGTAGTCTTTCTTATGATATAGTCAAGTTTGATGGTGGCCTAAACATTAGGCATAATCGGGAAATTGGTGAAAATCCAATACTGCCCCCGCAACGGTAAAAGAGTGTGGATATAACAACGAGTCACTGAGATTTTCTTGGGAAGACGTTATATTTTGTCTCTTGAGTCCGGATACCGGCCAATCTTTTTTTATACGGGTGAGTATTAAGCTTCCTATCGACGCTTAATCATCATGATTTTAGTCTGGGAGGGCTTTTGTACCACTTTAGAATTCTTGTCTCTTTTATCTGTTTTAGCCTTTACTCTTCACTAATTTATTCTGAGAGCCTGAATACAGATGAAGTGATTGTTTACTCGAATAAATTCTATACCTCAGAAAGTAACTCTGCTCATCATGTTGAGGTCTATGATCACCAAGAAATTATTAATTCTGGAACCAATAATTTATTTGATTTTTTATCTAATAAGTCCTCGCTTAATGTTTCATCCTATTCAGGGAATAAAGCTGCCCCATCAATAGATATGAGAGGATATGGATTAGAAAATGGATTCCAAAATATCGTAATCAATGTGGATGGATATCGAATCAACAACATTGATATGGCGCCTAGTTTTTTAGGAACCATTAATACAAACGACATTGATCGTATTGAAATTCTAAAAGGCAGTGGCTCCGTTGTTCATGGAGATGGCTCTAATGCTGGATCAATAAATATCTATACCAAAAATCACAACAGAACACGAATCTCTTCTGCGTATGGTAATTACGGTCAAAAAAACCACTCTTTTAATACTGGAAAAACAATTGATAATTTTTCTATTTCTTTTTCATCAAGTTACGAGAGTAATGACGGTTATAGTCAAAAAGATTCAAGAGGTAACAAAGACAAGAGTAAGTCGAGCAACCAAACAATTAAGTTAAGCTATGAACCGGATAATTATTCTCAGATTAATTTCAAATACTCCAACACGGAATCTAACTCTCTTTTTCCAGCAGCCCTGACCAGGCTTCAGTTTAATAAAGACCCGTCTCGCAGTGGAGGACAGTATAATGAGTTCGATTACAACGATGATATCTGGGGATTAGATTACATAACCCATTTTTCAGATAACTTTTCAGTCAAAGTCTATCACCAAGGGCAAAGAAAAAAATATGATGCCAGGGACTACGCGACTAACTTAAGAAAAACAAGTGCAATTGTTAATGGACTTGAGCTTGATTACTCCGGTAAAGGTTTTAATTTAACATCCGGAATGTCTATCGGCGAAAGAGAATTAAACGCATATCGCAACTCACAAACTCTAGTTAACCAGGCCAACAAACAAAATGAGGCAATCTATTTACAAGCAAAACATTCTCTTGATGATGATGATAAATTGTCCGTTACTTATGGGGCAAGAACAGAAAGAGTAATCACCAAATTCAATAACACTAGTATCAACACTGATCAATCTGACCGTCTGTCCATGTTTGAAACTGGGTTAAATTATATTGTGAATAATCAAGTTAACTTATTTTCTAATTTTTCCAAAAGCATGCAATCACAAGATATTGACCGCATGCTTCCTTATAACTTTGGCACCGGGAACTACGATACCTTAAATCCAAATATTAAACCGATGCAAAGTAGGACAATTAATTTGGGCTTAAATTATATTGATCCGAAACAAAAATTAAAGATTAGTACATTTTATGCTGATCTGGATAATGAAATTGTTTATAACCCAACAAGCTATCAGAATGAAAATATCGACCGCACTAATAAATATGGTTATGAAGTTTTTTTAATGCGCAAACTTAATGACAGACTTAATTTTAAATTCAACTACAGCTATACGATTGCTAAAATTTTAAACGATACAGACAGCACAACATTCCCAAGTGGAAAATTATTACCAGGGGTACCAAAAAACTCGATTAATTTAGCAATACACTATGATTATGATAATTGGAACGCTTCAGTTAATCATGTATGGCGAGATAGGAGTTATATTTTTGATGATTTTAACAACAACGCCAATATGATGTCTCCGTCTTATGAGTCAACGAATGCATTCGTTAAATATAGCTTGAAAAACATTACTCAATTTTCATCAATGAGTATTTTTGCCTCGATTAATAATATTTTTAATCAAAAAAATGGTATAAGAACATATACGGATGATACATATGGTGCAATATACCCGTTTAATTATAGAAGAACATGGTTTATCGGAATGGAAGTTGAAATATGATGCAAGTATTTAATAAAAATAATTTACTTTTGGTTAGTTTCTTAATTTTTTTGATGTTTCTCACAAGAGGGAGTCATTTTTTAACTGAGTTTTCAATTCCTGATGCTAGTCTAATTATTTTTCTATGTTTAGGTCTATTGATACCTTCCATCTTACTTTTTTGTGTATTTTTTATTCTTGCTGCAATTATTGATTTTGGTTCTGGTTTTTTTGATAACAGCTTGGCATTTTGTTTAACGGATGGATATTGGGGCCTGATTCCAACTTACCTTGTAATGTTTTTCGCTGGTAAGATAATTAAAAATTACGATATTAAATTCAACATATTTTTTGTGTTAGTTTTTGTCAGCACAACACTCGCTTTTATCATCTCAACAAATACTTACTACATGTTCTCCGATAGGTTTGGAAGTCCTTCATTCTTCACATCAATTAAGTATGGTTGGAATTATTTCCCTGCGTATTTGATACCCAACCTAGTATACGGATCGATTGTCTATTCTTTATATCAACTTGAACTTAAAAACTATTTCTTAAAATTCATACAAAGAAGTTAGCCTTTCATTATCATTATTTGATATAATTTCACGTTCAAATTTGGCCAGATAGCTCAGTTGGTAGAGCAGTGGACTGAAAATCCTCGTGTCGACAGTTCGATTCTGTCTCTGGCCACCACTCTTTGTTACTTATCACTTATAAAAATCGTCGCAAAAATTACACCGATTACAAAAAACAGTAACCACATTCTTTTAATTTCAGATTTTCTCTCATCATTGGCAACTTTAAATTCTTTGTAGCCATCCCATGAGTGTTTGAAAATAAAGAAAAAAAAGATTAAAGCTATTAATTGGTAAATATAATCCATAAAACCATACTAACAAAAACTTGACCAAACTTTAATTTAAAAATATATTTTTCTCGATGGGAGAAAAATTTAATATCGGGATTGATCTTGGTGGTACAAAAATTGAAACGATTGTACTAAAGGATCAATTACCTATATTTAGAGATCGTATTCCAACTGAAGCCGAAAAGGGTCCTGATCATATCCTTAGCCAAATATCAAAAATTTATACTCAAGCATTGGATGAAGTTGGATCAGATGATTTTACAGTCGGTATTTGCACGCCAGGTTCCATTGCGCCTGACACAAAGCTCCTAAGGAATTCGAATACCACATGCCTAAATGGCACCGCCTTGCACTCAATGATTGAAGAAAAGCTTAATCGCTCTGTCAAAATCGAAAATGATGCGAATTGTTTCGCTCTAGCCGAAGCAACCCTAGGAGCTGGCAAAGGCCATGAGCTGGTATTTGGAATTATTATGGGGACAGGTTGTGGTGGTGGCTTTGTATTTAATAATCAAATTCGCCTGGGTCCAAATTTAATTTCAGGCGAATGGGGCCACTCTGTTCTTTATCCAGATGGTAATGAATGCTATTGCGGTAAAAGAGGATGTGTAGAAACCTACATATCAGGTGGCGGGTTAGAAACGCAATTAAAAAATCATGGCATTAATTACTCTGCCAAAGAGTTTCTTAATAAGAAAACTAAGAATGGCATAGAAATAAAAATTTTTGATGAGTTTATGAATAATTTTGGGAGATCTGTTGCCAATATCGTTAATAGCATTGACCCAGATATTATTGTCTTAGGCGGTGGGTTGTCTAATTTAGAAAATCTTTATAACGACGGTATTAATGAAATTCAAAAGTATGTATTTTCTGAATCTTTCAAAACACCAATTGTCATGAATAAGCTTGGAGACTCTGCTGGAGTTTACGGAGCAGCCCTGTTGTAATAAAACCATATTTGAATATAATCTACTCATTATCTTTTAGAGACTTAACATGATTCCTGTAACTGCCTTATTTAGTTCAATACTATTTTTCCTATACTTCTACTTAGCTAAAAATATTATACAAATACGACGCAAAAATAAAATTGCGATAGGATTTGCAAAAAATAAAGAGCTTGAGCAAGCCATTGCAGCCCACTCCAATTTTAGTCAGTATGTCCCTCTTGGGTTAATCATGATGGCATGTATGGAATTAAATAAAATTCACTTCTCACTCATATTTATAGCTGGCATTTGTTTTACCTATGGCAGGATTGTCCATGCAAAATCATTTTTGAAAAAAACCATGGATCTAAAACAGCGAGTTCAAGGAATGAAGTTTACCTTTTGGACCATGATCGCAATGGCTATTCTTAATATTGTTAGTTTTCTAATAAGAATCTAAATAACAATCATTCTTGTTTCTGCAACCGTTTTGATTTTATGTTTAAATCATCTTAAATTTAATCTTAGGGATTTATTATGGATAACAAAAAAATTATTGATGCACTTAACAAAATACTAGAATTAGAACTGGCTGGTGTGGTTCGTTATACTCATTACAGCCTTATGGTTTATGGTTATAGCCGTATTCCAATCATTTCATGGCTAAGAGATCAAGCAACTGAATCTCTTGACCATGCAAATAAAGCTGGGGAGGTAATTACCAATCTTGGAGGACACCCATCTCTTGCAATTGGACCTTTATTAGAAACTGAGAACCATGATATCGGTGATATCTTAAGAGAATCTTTAGACCATGAGATGTCAGCTTTGAACTCATATAAAGAGTTACTGAAACTGGTTGAGGGCCATTCGGTGATGCTAGAGGAATATGCCAGAGAGATGATTTACAATGAAGAATTGCATTTAGGTGAAGTTGACAAGATGTTAAGAAATCCTGGTGATATGGAACCATTTAATAAATGAGTGAAAATCGCAATGAAGTAGAATTAGATGCCATTGGGCAGAAATGCCCAATGCCTCTTCTTTCTACAAAAAAAGCTTTAAGCAATATTGAAAAAGGTCAGATTTTAAAAATTATGGCTACAGATAAAAATGCGGTTAAAGATCTTAAGGCTTTTTGTGAATATACTGATCATGAGTTTATTGATGACCGAAGTGAAAATGAAACTTTCATCATTCGAATATTAAAGGGCTAGCTACTTAATCTAGATAGTTGTTCTTTAAATTTTTGCAAATCTTCCGAGAATTTTTTCTGTCTCTCTTTTTCTTGAATAATCACACTCTCCGGTGCCTTTTCTATAAACGATTGATTTGCTAATTTACCATCCGCTTTTTTCAACTCTATCGTTAATTTATCTATTTCTTTT
>Ga0181575_10001602_pt1 | contig 16280 bp, 24 predicted proteins | sample 101ome_23_FD_145599 | JGI IMG/M metagenome (GOLD analysis project Ga0181575, IMG submission 145599) | Coastal salt marsh microbial communities from the Groves Creek Marsh, Skidaway Island, Georgia - 101411CT metaG (spades assembly) | ecosystem: Environmental > Aquatic > Marine > Intertidal zone... | reverse complement strand
CCGCGCGCACGTATATCCAGACCGCGCGCACGTACATCCAGACCGCGCGCACGTATATCCAGACCGCGCGCGCATACATCCAGACCGCGCGCACGTATATCCAGACCGCGCGCACGTACATCCAGACCGCGCGCGCATACATCCAGACCGCGCGCACGTACATCCAGACCGCGCGCACGTATATCCAGACCGCGCGCACGTATATCCAGACCGCGCGCGCATCGGATCAGAAGGGGAAGCGCGGGCGTCCGAGTCTGCGAGAGTTGGGCGATTGTCCGATAGGGTATGAGGTAAAGAGCGCGTACATACGCAGCGCGCGTACACCCACAGCGCTCTAACACACCGCGCGCCGCGTTTCAGTTGGCGTTTGCTTCCTTTTACGAGGATGATGACGAACACAGCGTCCATGGCATTGTTTCTACTCTACACGATCATGAAGGGGTCGAGCATTGCAAGGGGTGGAATGGTTCTAGGCTTGGATTACTTCCTGCGGGGGTTGATCCCTCGTATGCCTTTTGGCGCCTGGAGTCGACCAATCGACGCTCTCTACACTTGATCAAAAAGGGTCAGCATCCGCGTGTTAAAGTTTTGATTCCTCTGTGCGTGGCCCAGAAACACGGTCTCGTGGAGGATCTGGATGCGCCAGACACGCACTCGGTCCTGGCGCACGGTACGATCACGGATTGGAATTGCGTGGGAACCAACCATTATTCTGGCAAAGTTGAGGTGGACCCAGCCCACAAGAAAAATGCGTGGAGCTATGGTGGTGGTGGTTCCTTTGAGGTTTCTGTCAACAGCGATAAATATTTAAAGACGCCGCTTACACCGGAAGACAAAGGCTGGGTGATTGGTTTGTCGATTGGGGACCCGGGCGTGCCCTCGAAGAGGGCCAGAACGGAGTGATTATTGTACGTGGGTGGACCTGACACGCATGATTCAATATTGATTGACCGGACTCAATCGTGACTCGATATTGACGGACCAGAATCAATTATATTCATGTGACTCAATCATGACTCAATTTGACGCATGGTACTCATATATTGACTCACGAAAGTCTACCGCCGACAAGTCACTTAGGTGTGAGTGACTTGCGGTCGGTTGACTTTTCAAATTGACTCACGTGAGTATGTCGATTTTTGACTCGCGAGAGTCGAGATTTTGACGCGAAAAAGTCAAGTTGACTCGTGGCACTCTACGCATTGACTCACAAAATTCACATTGACTCATGACACTCTATATATTGACTCGCGAAATTCAAATTTACAGCCAGTTCCAAAAGGCCTCGTCCTGCTCCCAACGAAGCCGGCGGCGCTCCCCCGAGGCCGACTCGCGCCGGGTACGCACGTAAAAAATAAAATTGACGGTGGGTGTATGAAAACTCCCACGCGCTGCACGCTGCTCACGCTGACTTTCCTGATCACGGGTTTGTTCGACGCCGCTCTGCAGCTCGCCGACCGCGGCTGGCTGCCGCCCGTGACGTGGATCGTGGGCGACAGTGATTGGTATATTGCCTTGACTAAGGAGGGGGGGTATTTCGACAGACACACAGCACTGGCGGCCATTCTGCTCGCTGGGATCGCGGGCTTCGGCGCGCAAGCAATCATTTTATCACTCGTTGACTTTCCGAGTGGATTTCGATCATCATTCAAGTTTTTTCTGGTTACATTTATAATTAGCGCACTGTTTGGATTGCTCATGAACGATGCGTATGTGACCTCTACCAAACTATTCCCGATCATTTCAAATACGTACTATCGAGACCTCGGTAAATTGCGATCCATGGTTACGGACGGCGAGTCCGGGTTGATCGTAAACCTAACATTGCTAATCCTCATCCGCTACATGCGCCTATTATGACAACTCCGATCGCGAAGGCTGCGAACGCTAGGGCTATCCAGCTCAAGAACATTTTGAATTTTTAAAGAGCCCTTCGATCCAAACCTCACCAATACCCCCACGCATCCCAAAAACATTTTTTTACAGTCCCGCACGCATGCGCTTCATGAGTACGCTCATCTTCTTCACCGTGATCAGCCTGGGCTTGATCTCGCCCTGCTCGTCGTAGATCTCAATGTAGGTGCGGAACCTGGCACACTCCGGCTTGTTGTAGTACTTGTCGTACTTGGCGAACGCGCGGGCGCGGGCGATGGCCTCGCAATCAGTGTATCCGCCGGTGACGTCTTGCTTGCCGGTCGCGGGGTTCCTGACTTGGGTGTACCACTTTTTCCTCTGCTTGTGCCAACAAACGCCGGGGTAAATCGAGGTCTTTGCCGCGGCGCCCTTGGGGTGCTTCACCTTGAAAAAAACATTCAGCTTCTGCATCACGATTTTCGAAACGTGCTCGCGCGAGAAGGAAACTTTACACCCGGTATCATGCTCGGCGACAGCCCCCTTGGAACCATTGATGACGAATCCAATCTTCTCAGCGCGCCCCCGGTGCTGCTTGCTAAGTTTGCTGATGATCAATTCGGAGACGAGCGCACCGACGGAACGCGGGTTCCCTTCTCCATCCGTCTTCTGCAGCGTCCCGTATATGACAATGGGTTTCGGGTGCAGACGCGACTCCTTGGAGCGACCCACCAAGCGTTGATCCCACGCGTGCTTCTCAATCAGCAAATCCCAGAGCTTCTTGTTCAAAACACACGTGAACCCCTTGGTCAACTCGTAGACGTAATTCTCTTTCTCGAGCTCTTCGATCGACGCGCCCGCAAAAATCTTCTCCATGGCGGCTTTGGAGTTCGCCTCTTTGGTCGCATTATTCCTCTTGTATTTCTCGCTGCGCTTCTTCTTCGCCGCCTTTTCCTCCTTGCTCAGCTTCCTCTTCTTCTTCGCGCTCCCCACACCCTTCTTCCCCCGCCCGCGCTTCCTCTCCCCCCCGCCCCCTCCCCCGCGCGCGCGCACCTCGCGCTTCCCGCGCTTCGGCGCCGGCGCCTCCGGCGTCCACTCGCTATCGCTCCCTCCGCCGTCCTCCGCCTCGCGCTTGGAAGGTTTGGTGGACATCGCTTGGATGTCTCTTGATTTTTGCAACAATTTCCCGCGGGGCGATTTACCGGGTGATTTTTGATGGGGGAGCCAAAATCAATTTTTAGACAGATATCGTGATGACCCAAATCACAAGAGTCCACCTATACAAAAAATCGAAACTCGGATGACGACCCTCCTCGCCAAACGACTAGGGCTGCAGCCGACGGCCCCCGCTCGAGCCTCCTGGGAGGACGCCCCGATCGATGACTCCGATCTCACCGCCCTCCTCCGCATCTGCGCGCGGTTCTACAAGTTAGCCGCGGGCAAAGTTCGCGCGGAGTTCCAAATCGACAACCTCGTCGAGCAACTCCACCTCCACCTGCGCACCATCTGCGCCTCCTTCCAGAGGAGACACGCGAAGCTTTGCTGGCGGGACCAAAAGCAGTTGAAACTAGCTCGCGACACATTTTTTCCCGGCGATTCAAAGTCGCTGCGAATGCTGTGCGAGTTCGCGGCGTACGTCATCTCTCTCGATAAAATCAAACCCAACTTAAGAAAGGCCGAAAAGGAACAAATCATTGTAGAACACGACGCCATTCTGAACACCGCGATGGCGGCGCAGCGGAGCGTGGCGGCGGCGTTCCACCGAATATACTTTCGCTTCAAATGGAACACATCTAAAACCCCCGAAGCATTCTGTGTTTTCGATCGACCTCCAGCGCATACGCCCACCGATCGTGCAGATAAACAAGCTTGGTCGAGAAATTAAAGTCCTCGCGGAGCCGCGATAGAACCCTGTAATCAGTCGAAGTCACGCCCAACTTGCTCGCGGTGATTCTTACCAACTCGCCTTCTCGTGTGAGCTCGAGAAAGTCGAACCCGCTCTTCATTTGAAACCCAAGGCGCTTTGTGAGTTTTTCCATCTCGTCAGATGTATTATAGACCTCGGAAACGTGCCTCCAATCCATGTGTGTTGTCGTAAATAAATAAAAAATGTTTGTACAAATAAACACAATGGACTTCAACGTTGAAAAGATTGTACAGGCAGCGGTAACGGGCGTGATTGCGTGTCACGTGCTTGCCATGGTCCTTAAGGGCCAGAAAATCCCGCAGCGCAAGATGGTGATGCCCGTGCTCTCGAGCATGGCCGCCTCGTATGTAATGGGAAACAAAACACTCAGCCTCAAGGGTGACGAGAACCTCCAAGTGTTCGTTGCGTCCGCCCTCGCCGCATACCTGTACCAGATGTAAACTATCTAACCCTATTCTTTTTCTTGAATAATATTTTTCTAACGCCCGTGGACTTGATCCCCGGAAACAAGAACCTCAGAACCTTCACCTGCAGATGGTAGAGGAGCGGCGTGCTATCCTCCAGCGCCCCGCGCAGGACCCCCGCCCTCTCCGCCGCCGAATAAACGAGGGAGCCCTCGATCGCGCCGACCGACTTCAGGTTCGAGGGTATGCATATACCATTCGAAACCGTCGGTCTCATAGAGAACCGCGGGTAATATATGAAGAGCAGTTCCTTGAGTCGGTCGCCGACCTCCCTGATTTCGCTCATCCGAGTGAGCACGTCGGCGTAGATCTTGAGCTCGATTACCTCGAAGCTCCCGAACCGCCCGGGAAGCGCCTCGCTCACGATGAAGTTGGACAAGTCGGGGTGTATAGGAGCGAGGAACTCATCTCGCACGCGCTCGCGGCTCATTGCATATATGTCCAAGTTCCGCGCAGGAACCACCATCTGCGGGTCGTAGCTTCGAATCGTATATAGCAGGTACTCTCGCGCCCGCAACATAGCCCTTTTGTACGCCAGCAGCTCGTCCTTTGCAAAGTCGCTATCGGAATTGATATTGAATGACGAGCCGGCGAGGCGAACGTGCAGATCGCGTACCAACAGGAACTTGTGATACTCGCGAGTGTACTCTGAATACAGTTGAGTACACCGCTCGATACGGGAGCACTGTTTTTTTAGGTAATTCTTCTTCAGTTCTCGAAACATGCCTGAGGCCAACATGTCTCGCGTTTATTATTCTAACATTTTTTTCTGTTAAATATTAAAGAAAAATCGATGGCAGTTGCGTCCCTAAAATCCTTCTTGGATAATAAGAAAATAAAGAACACGTTTGCGAAGATCGAACTCATGCCGACTGCGTTCGAGGGCAAATTCCTCGAGCCGGATTTTGATCCTCTGTTTAGAAGCGTTCCCAAGCACCACAGTTACTGCGGCAAGCTTTCGAAACAAATCAAAAATAACTCAAGGGTCGTGTGTTTCGATACACCCATCGGCATGAACGTGGTCGCCATAACTCCAAGCGATGACGTTGTTCACTTTTGCTTGGAGGAGAACCAAATTTTTACGTGGTCGCTGATGGACGCGATGCGGCGGAGAGGCATCGACGTGAATAGAGCAAACATCTCGACTCTGGAGATTGGATTACCGGAAAACTTGGACCTGAGCACCAAGAACTCCATATTGGTCTTTCTAGCCATCTCTCGCGCACTCGGCAAGGCGAAACATTTTGGACTGGCCTCCATCAAACGAGACCCGACCAGGTTCGCGAAGAGGCTGAGCACCGACGCCAGCAAAATATTTTCGAACGAAAAATAAAATGAGTATCTTGGTTAACTGAATTGAGGCGCCGCCCGCTAGCATCAGGATGTAGAGAATGAGGATGGTCTGCGCTAACACCATGTAGGATTGAACCCTTTTTTGAATGAGCAAATCACATTCGTTATTGAGCCATATCCTCGGCGCGGTGCCGGTGAGGTGCGCGCAGATCTCGTGCGAGTCTGCGCCCTCAAAGAATCCCAGAATTGCCGGTCCCTGCCTGTAGAGTCGCTCGAGAAGCACCTGAATTTTGATTTTTTATATGCGACATTATTTTTAACTGCGAAATAAATGTTTCCAATTATTAAAAGTATGCAGAAGCGCCAAGCCGCTTACAACAAGAAGTTGGACGAACTCACCACGGCGAAGGCGCTGGCGCTTCCGGTAGAATCAAAGCCAATTGTGTACGAACCAGAGGATTTGGTGATTGCTGGAACCGACACTGAATATGATGGGCCTCTGCCCAAAAAGGTGACTGTGGCGGCGCCGGGCGTGGCGAAGCAGCAGGTGGGAACCACCGGCGGCGGTCCGCCGTTCAAGAAGGGCGAGGGTGCGGGTGAGGATGAGGTCGAGGGCGTTGAAGGTGTTAAAAACAACTCGGACCAGCGCATCCTGGGTGCGATCGCAGCGGTGGTGGCTCTTTCGTTCTTTATGAGCGGAGAGAAGGCGTTGTCAAAGACGACCCTGACTACTTTGATGGCGATGGGGGTGGTCGGCGCAGTCGTGGTGGCCTCGACGCGAACCCCGGGTGTTCCCGCCACCAAACACAATCCGTCCATTGAGACAATCGAGATCTAGAGATTTAGACGCGCGCGGGTGGTACGGAGGGCGGGGAGGGGCGCTCGGCCTTGGAACGCGCCCCGGAACCGTAGCTGGCGAGACCGAGAATGAGGCAGGCGAGCGCGAAGGCCACAATGAGCTTGTTATTGACGCACCAGAGCACGGGCGCCGGCGGGGGCGTGATTTCGTCTTCCGGTGAGGCATTTTGAATCTCTGCGATCTTATTGGTTTCGTACAGAGAGAGCAGACCATAGAAAACCAGACCCACGAGAACAGCTCCTAGAATGGATTTGAAGTCGACAGCGCTCATGTTTTTTATACTGTTGCAATTTTTTTTCGGTCGCGAGTTAAGACGTTTGATATATCTATATAAAACTCATAGAAAACTCACTTCCATGAACCGATCATTGAACTCATCGCTTGGCAAACGAGGGTCAATATCCCGGGATCCAGAACCAGAAATTCCAGCTAGAGTCAACAAACCAAGGTTAATGATGTTTTGCATTGCTGGATTCATTCGAGAGTATGTATCATACGTTTTCTGTATAATATTTACAGCAGCTGCGTTCACTACCTTTGCCTTCTGTGAAATATGATTAATAATAGTAAGTTTGGCATTTTTTACTCTAACCGGCTCTTTTGCTTCTGATGAACTTATTACGTTCAAAATAGCACCAACGTCTTCCGCTTCCTTTTCTTTTGCAATAATTTTAAATTGTTCCCTCAACTTCTGTTCCATGAACGCATTCAGTACGATCTGAGTGTGCACCATTGCCATCCGCCTCGCATTCTCCAACATTTTTTCATTGCTGAGTTCGGCTGCTGCCATTTGCGCAACCTTTGCTTCTAGACTCAACTTTTCTTGTTCTAGACTCAACTTTTCTTTTTCCGCCTTATCAACCTGCCCTGTTAAATCATCTACCTGCCCTGTTAACTTTTTTTCATTTTCTTCTACCTCTTCGAATTTAGCAATGACCTCTGCTAAACGCTTCGCGTGCGCCTTTGCAGCATCCTCTCGTTTTTCTGTTGCTTTATTAGTTATTTGTTGGATTGACAAAAATCTCTTATTCAATCTCCTATTCAATCTCCTATTCAATTTCTTTGCTTTCTCTATCAGACCCGCCTGTATGCCAATTTCCTCGTTCTTTTCTACGATATAATTTTTCAACTCAATAATCCGTTTTGCCAAGACCAAGTTCTTCCAATTAGACAGAAAGACTCTTCCTCTTGCTTTGGCAACATTCCTAGAACTCGATTTCTGAAATAGTTCATTGATTCGTTGGAGCCTCTCGACTTCCCTTCTCAAACTTTCACTATTTTCTTTCTCTTGACTCAAAATCGTCCGCACCTTGGCGATATCCACTTTAGATCCCCCTAATTCCTTGTCAATTTCTCTTCTCGCCCTTTCCAATTGATGGTTTTTTTGTTCAAATCTCCTATTCAATCTTTCATACGTTCCTAATTTACGTGCATCTACCTTCTTTGGGGTTTGAGATTGCATTTCTTGAATTTTATTGTTAAGGATTAGAATTTGTCTGCCAAGGTCTTGTTCTGTTTGCTCACAAAGCCCTTTTGATTCTTTAAACTCTTTCTCCACATCTTTCAATTCTTCTAACTGCTCCTCGAGTCTCGCAATCTTATCTCGTGATGCACGCAACGCTGCCTCGGCCACACCTGTCCTACCTGCTTTATTATTTATAATCGAAAATTTTCGATCAAAGTTATCTATCGCTCGGGCTCGAGTGTTGAGGGCGCTGCCGAGCATCAGCGCTGGAGGCAGCAGCCCGAGTGCTGACATGGCCAGTACGGAGCGTCGACGAGTCATTTATTGAAACAAATAATTAAATTTTTATAGGTAAATGACATCGCAGGAGGAGGAGGAGTTTGTGCTGGAAGAGGTTCCGGAGGATCCGAAGACCGCGGGGTCGACGCGGCTGGTGGTGGCGTACGAGGACGCAACGATCAAGGATCTTCGCGAGGAGATCAAGAGGTTGCATAAAAAAATCGACCGCATTCACTGGCTGAACGCCATCGCGCGAGTTGGGTGGGTGGTGCTGAACCCGAGCTTCCACCTTCAGAACGCGTCCAAGGACGTGCTGTACCGCGTAGCAAGCTACGTGGCGCGGCAGTTCATGTGATGTTACGGGAGATGGTTTTAATTATTTCACTCAAACTTTGTCGAACGTCTTAACTCTCCGCCAAATTATTGTTTACAAAGGGAAAACAAAATGGATCTTGTAGAGAAAATGATGGGTATGTTCGGGGGCTTCGGCATGAAGGACGTGCAGGATAAATCCCAAAAGGAGGCGCTCGACAAGTTTAACAAGATGTGCCTGGAGTTCGCGCTCAAGCTCGACGGCTCGGTCGGCATCGAGCACTCTGATCGCATCCTCAAGGTGGTGGTGCAGGTGGCCAAGCACTCCGACTCGTCTGTCTGCGACAACTTCCTGCGCATGCTCCGCAGCCGCGGCGAGCTCTTTGAAAAGAAAAATCCCGCCTTCCTCGAGCTGTTCCCAATCAAGGCCAAGGTGGATTATGAAAAAATGGATTCGCAGACCAAGGGTTCAATCTGGGCCTACATGAAGAGCATGAAGAAGCTAGCCGAGGGGTACAAGAAAGCGTGCAGCGAGAACCCACTCGAGGAACTCAAGAACATCAAGCTTGACGGAATTTTCGGAGAAACCATTGCCAAGGTCAACGATGTGCTCGACAAGCACAAGGTAGACAAGTCTCGAATGGTCAAGGTCATCGGCGAGGTCTTCGATTGCCTCCCAATCGACGACCTGGTCTCACAGGTGCCGTCGGGAGCGCTTCCTTCTGAACTCGGTATCAACCTGGACGAGATGAAGCAAGAAAAGATGGGCGACCAGCTCACCAAGTTGTTGCGAAACGTCTTCGAGTGTGATTGAGCCTCCAAAAATTTGTTCGCTCTAATTGTATCCAAACATGCCCGTTACAAAAGTGCCCGAAACGCCCAAGTTTCCCAAAATTCCCACTTCGATGACCGAGAGCGCGGTCGTCGTGGACCGCCCGATCAAGGTCGAAGTCGTGCAGAGCGCCAAGACGCGCCTCTCCGGCTTCATCGACGCCGGCGTCGCCCGGATTCGCCAAAAGTATGCCAGCGCCCGCGCCGACCTCGATAAGCGCGAGGCGCGAGAGGTCGCGCAGTTTGTGGAATCGATGTGCGAGCGTGCCAAGACCGCGGAGGACGACGCGCCGCCGCCGCGCGCGTCGTGGTTCTTTTAATTATAAATAGTCCATAAAATTTATTACCTGGTTGTGGTCGCTCCATGCTCTCGTCAATTGCAGCAATCGCAGTCGGGTCAGTTGATACACTATACACCCCACAACCACGCCCATGTCTTTAAATTGCGCATATATTTTCATCGCTATAACTAAAATGGGTAATACGCTCAACACCCAGCTCAAGGCCAAGCTCGAGCGTTGCGCGAGAAACCAGAACGCAATGATGAGAGAGCTAACCGCTACGCGCAGAATCCTCAACGCGCACTCCAACCACCTGCTTGCATTCAAGGCCGAGCTCAGAAGTATGAACACCAGTATCACCGCAGAGGACAAGGCTGATGAAATTCGCGCCGAGCTGGAGCTCATGCGTTCCGAGCGGGTTGCGCTCGTACGAGAAAACAATGAACTTAAAAAACAAATTCAGACAAACGAGGAGGATTAACCTGTCATCGCTCCAATTGATTTGCGGATAGTATGCGCCAGAAAGTGGAGCGCCTTGCGTGCGTCGATCGCAATCACGCCAATGCCAATACTCATGATCAACATCAGAGTTATGAACATGGGCTTTTCGAATGCGATGAACGTGCGCCCACCCTCCGAATAAGTCGAATATACAAAATGACGCGACCCGCGACCCCGGCCGCTCCCCGTGCCCTGCCCTGTCGCTTTCTGCTTAAGCCGACGGAGCTGGTGAACCCGCGCGCGAGCCATCTCCTCCTCCTCTTCCCGCGCGGCACGGCGGATGTCCTGCGGGGCGTGCTGCTGTGCCTGCTGGCGCATGTGCGGAGCAGGGCGGTTTGCACTGGCGTACTGCTGCGCATACGAGTGTAGATTATGAACTGCGGTGGGCTGACCTCGGTAGTGCGGAGCGAGGTCGTACATCTTTATTCTTACGCAGAAAATAATAAAATTTAATTTCTTTGCGGAAAATAAAAATGTCACAACCAAGCACCAGCGGAACGAATATGTTTTTCTACGTCGCTCTGGCGGCCGCAGCGTACTTTTTTTTCATCAAGAAAGGCAGTGACGGCAAGCCAGCCGTAAGTGCGGCCAAGGTGGTTGAAATGGCGAACGACCAAAAGAAGGCGGTCGAAAAGGCTATCGGGAGCGCAGTCGCCGAAAAAGACCCAGATGACGGTGACCTGACTGTACCTACCGCGAAAAACTCGCTGGTTGACATGAATCTATCTGGTAAAGAATTGCTCGGACTCCAGGATGGAGCAGGCACGCTCCTTAAATAGGATAAGATCGAGGTGTTCGAGCCCACATGTGGTGGATGCGAAATGAAAAAGAAATTCGTACCTATTTAATTTAAAGGCTGAACGGAGTGAAAACGGGAACAGACTTCATCTGAACCTTGCCCACCTTCATCAAAATGTGAGCGAACGCCATGGCAACCATGAACTGCAGGACGCCGTCCACAACGGCCTCCATGTTGGCACCCACACCCAGGGTGATGTCACCGACGTTGATCTTCTCAGTGAGCTGCCTAGAAAAGTAGGAAGAGAAGGGGGAGAGCAGCGCGTTGTTGAGCGTCTTGACGAGCTCGAACACGTTTGTGATGACAAACAGGCCGAGCGCGAGCTGCATAGCCTTTTGCGACATCATGAATGATTTAAGCGATGCAGCGGTAACAGCCATGGTTATATTTAATAAACAGCAACAAAAAAAAACTCAACAATCTAGATGCGAGTGGTGCGACCGTGGAATTTCCACCCCAATGCGCTCGTGAGCTTCGACCACAAAAAATCCTGGCGGTTGACTAGCTGCACGCTTTTCAGCAGTCGAACATCGCGGTTGAGCTCGGGGCGTCCATTCAATTCGTTCAGGCGATAAAATAAATACGGGTAGCTGAGGAAATTATTCCGCTTCTTCGCAAACTTCTTGCGAATCTCGTCGAATGGTTTTTCCATTTGAACGAATTGGAAAATCAGCTTCTCCTCGTACACCGGCGTCAGCCGGATGGGCTCGAAGCTTGGGTTGATTCGGATCGTCAGGCTGACAACCGAATCGTAATAGCGGTGGCAGCGCAATTTCTTGAGAATCTTGCGGATCGTGAACGATGTGATTTTATTCCTCTGGATTGTGATCTTTGCGAGCTCCACGTGAATCTTGTCAATAACCTCCTGCGGCACCGTGGTCGTTGTGCGCCCCTGGAACTGGCGGAGCAGCTCGCGAAGGTGGTTCACGCGCTTGTAACTGAAAGAGGACGCGGCGCTCACGTTGCGGTTGTAGCTCAAGCACCGCGACGGGTTCGCCATATCAATAGTGGTCGAGCTCATCACCACCAGCCCACACTTGGAGCACACCACGCTGCAATCGTCCTGCTGGATGCACGGGACGCCACAGTGCACCAGCTTCTTCTTCTCTCTGAATGCAGACACCCTGTCGATCGCCTTGTCGCGGTTGAACTCGGGATAAAACCGGCGAAGGTAGCCCACGACCACGATCTGGCGCTGCCTCTGCAGGTCGTCGAGCGCGTCCATGTCGTTGCGGAGCTTCGCGGAAGCGATGGCCGCGTTAACTCGGTGGAACTCATTCAATATAGGAATGGAGTCAAGAAGGTACAATGTGTGGAAATCACCCGCAGCAGCTTTTTCAAGCTCGCGGATCTCGCTTTTCAGCTTGCGCTTCAGGTGGTTATTAACGGTCGTAGAAAGCAGCTGCTTCTTCTCCGCCAACATACTGGAAACGCGCATAGCCTCCTTTGTGCTCACATTCTTCAAATATAACGCGTGCAGCTTTACAATGTCGTATTCACGTCGCTTCTTCTCGATGAACGTGCTCATCCCTCACCTACTCGAAAAAAAAAATTTACTCCAATTAAACACATGAACGATATTGCGAGCATTGCTATTATTGTTCTAGCGTGCGCGGTTTTACTGCTCCAGCTGTACGGTAGAAAGCGCTTGGCGTGCGATCGCATGCGAACCGTTGTGGTGGGCGCGTTTGTTGCAGCCTTTGTTGCGCTTGTGGTTCTTGAATTTTATGATAGATTGACATAGACTCCCACGCAGCAAAATTCGGGGTAGCCTCGGCTGCCGCCTAAAAATACATTTTGACCCCTTCCCGCCAACACTTTATTTTTTTGGGGTTTAATCACGCCCAAAAAAAAAGTGATCAAAAATCAAGACAGCCAGGAACCAACCCCACCATGTCGACCCCCAAGATGATAAAATTCAAGACGCGCGCCGGCGTTCGCCTTCGTACCTTCTCGGAGACAATCTCGCCCCTTCTCGTCGAGGGCACCGTTGATTTCAATAACGAGGAGGTGCGGGCGCGCGGGAGTTCCCAGATTGCGTATTGCGATGGTCGTTTCTTTGGGTGCGAGGAGGACACAATCGAATACATCTATAACTGGCCAACAGAGTCCTACTCTATTGGGATCAGCTTCGAGACGCTACACTCGTGCCTGAGTGCCGTCAGCCCGAATGACATCGTGACGATCCTCATCACCGAAGAGAACCAGAACAACGAGCGCCCGAGCGTCACCATCATCATCGAGAACGTCGACCTCGGCTACAGTTACGAGGATTCGATCTACCTGCTTCTGCTCGAGACCCAGGAGCTCGACGATGGCAACAAGACGAAGCAATTCGACAAACTCGTGTCTATGTCGAGCTCTCTCCTCCTGCGCGTGCTACGCAATGCGGCGAAGCGGAGCGACAGCGTTCAGATCTACACCCGCAAAACGAGCGACGGGGGAGAGCGTATTTATTTTCGATCGAACGGCGACGACGCGTCGCTGCTGTTCTCGCTCGAATTCGATAACAAACCCGGTGAGGAGATCAAGGAGTGTCTGAAAAAGGACGTCTATTCTTTGAAGTTCCTGCTGCTGATCACCAAATCCACCAACCTTAGCAACGCCGTCGGTTTGTATCTGGGCGATCAGCAGTACCTGGCGATAAACTACAAGATTGGAGTCAAGAGCAACGTCTTGTTTTGCCTGGCTCCTCAGGTCGATCGTGCCGATGCCTGTCCACGAGGCCGACTCGAGAAAACCAAGGTCGAGAAGAAGACGGCAGCGGCGGTGTTCAAGCGCCCAGTGAAGCGCCGTAAAAAGCGCGTGGCGCCCAAGATCGTGGGAGACAAAGAGGAGAAGAAGGAGGAGGAGAAGGAGGAGGCAGAGCCCCCATAGCTCACGCCTTTGACGTAGATGGGGACCGAGAGGCCGGAGTGGATGTAGATGGACGTCGATTGCGCTGGCTGGATTTGTAGCCACGCAGGAGATATGTGCACGCTTTTAGCAGTGGTCTCTTCTTTCTTGTTTGATTTCGTGTTCGCAGGTAGTTGATAGCTAGCGTCTGCTCCTCACTCAACACCATTCTTGTTTATAAGTATCATTATTTATTCAAATTTACTCTAGATTGATTACAACTCGACCGCTGCCATCTGTTTGTGGAATATCCGCCGCCTTCTTGGTGGGAGGTGTAGGCTCGGGCTCGCGCGAGCGCTCGGGCTCCCGCTCTGGTTCCTGGAACCGCACCGTGCGAGATGGGGAGGGGGGCGCTTCGGTGGAAGTGACCGATTTGAACCCGACCGATACGTTGTCGAGCTCGCTCTCGGAAACGTCGTCCGTCGGTCCGCTCATGCTGGTCGATGAGCGGTTACGCTGGCGCATGAGTTCGGCGATCTCATCGTCGCGTGCCTTTTGCTCTTTTGCTCGGCGGCTCGCGGCGGCGTCTTGGGCCTTGGCCATAATTGTCTTGGTTGCAGAATAGACTAGCATTTGAGAGCCGATAGAGCCGATGTAGATAAGGAGCGGCGAGGCCTCGACGATAACGTCACTGTAATAGTCATAACAGTCCTCGAGAACTGAGTCGAATGAGTTGATTGATAACATCAAATGCTCCGAGAATCCCTCGAGATTGAGTCCGTACTTCTTCACCATGGGGAACCGCGCACAAATTCCTTCGATAAGCCTGCACAGGAATATAGTGCTGCGCTTCATGAAGCTCACGCTCATCTTGAGTCGTCCAGCGTGCGTTGCAAGTCGATTAAGCCGCCGCAGAGTGTGTAGACTGTCAACGTTTGGATTGAAGCTTATCGTAGGAAAGTTTGGCTTGTGGTTGAGCCTCGTCAGTCTCGTTATTATATGCTCGCGCTCGCTCTTCTCGGCCGCTGCCTGTAGCTCAGCCGGGGTCGGACCAGTGCGAACGATCGACCCATAGGGTCCGTATTTAGCTTCAGTATCGGGCTTTGGAGCCTCCATCGATGGGACATGAGAATCGGTCACAACCTCTGCCGATTTAAGTTCTTCCGCAAGCTGACCAATGCCGACACCGGGCGAAACGGTAGCAGCTGGGTTTTGGAAACCTGCCAAGCTATCATTGTCATCCATTTTTTATTGATACCAAACAAAAACAAAAACCTCGATTAAGACGCACGAACACTCTACTTACCGCGGCGCGCGCGCTTGCGGCCGCGCTTGGCGGCAGAGAAGGGGCTGGCGGCGACGGGCGGGAGGCGGGCGTAGATAGCCTGGCGGAGGAAGCGCGCGAGCTGGCTGAACTTCTTGAAGACCTTGAGGCGGGGCCTCAGCGTGCCGTCATCGTCGTAGAAGATTAGCGCGGCGCGGTACTTAGCGTACTTGGCGGGGGCGAGTGCCTTGTCCATTTCGTTGAGAACCTTGCGCGCGGCCTCGAACTCATTGTTAAAATAGCCCAGACTCTTCTGCTTGGAACCCGGGGTCAGACTGGCTCGTACCAACCATTTTTTGGCTCTTGGATGCCACGAAACGCCCGGGAAATCCGAGGTAGCTCGCGAATTTCCCTTGAATTTATCGTTGGCGAACCCCACCACCGCCGCGTACACATTGGCGCGCGAATAATTTGGCGTGTTGGGCGTCGTGTGCTCGCACATGAGCTCGCTCATCGCGAGCTTGATCTTCGCCGCAAGCGCCTTGGATTCGTCGCTCATCCGCTCCCACATCTTCGCTTTGACCATATAGTTGACACTGTCATCCCCCTGGAGGACGAGGCGTCCACCCTTCGCGTAGGTGACGCGCTCGGTCTTGATTCGCGGGAGCAGATCGGCGATCTGGCGGTCGATGGAGAACTTGATAGTCAGCGGCTCGCCAATCTTGCGCACCATGCTACGCACGAGGTTCGTCTTGACATCGGTGTACGCAGATGTAAGCTTCTGCACCTCGTACGCTGCCTGGGCCCTGTCGGTGCACCCCTTCATCTTCGCCTGGATCTGCGCCGGGGTTGGGATCAGCTTCCCATTCTTGTAGCGCCCGCGCGTCTCCTTCTTCTTCTTCTTCGGCTTCGGCTGCACCTCCTCCTCCTCGCTCTCGCTCTCCCCCTCGCCCTCCGACGCCTCGCTCTCCGACTCCACCGCCTCGGCCTTGCCGCTGCGCTCCTCCTTCCTCTCCTCCTGCTCCGCATCGCGTCTCCTCTGCTCCCCCTCGGCGGCGGCGGCGCGGCGCGGGCGCGCGCTCTCGGGCGCGGGGGGCGGCGCGAAGTTGTTCGTGTTGTTGTTCAACACTCCAACATTCACGTGCACGTTCACCGTGGTCGGCGGCGGTATAGATGCTAGCACCGCCGCCAGCTTCGGCAGGGGGGTGTCCATTGCTATTGGCCCGCTCTCGAAATTTGACGAGCAGTGAGTTTGGTTTCGAGGTCGAAATTAGACGGGGGCAAAATTCGTTTTAGGTTTCAAAATATCTCAGAATATC
>Ga0181575_10001592_pt1 | contig 16311 bp, 14 predicted proteins | sample 101ome_23_FD_145599 | JGI IMG/M metagenome (GOLD analysis project Ga0181575, IMG submission 145599) | Coastal salt marsh microbial communities from the Groves Creek Marsh, Skidaway Island, Georgia - 101411CT metaG (spades assembly) | ecosystem: Environmental > Aquatic > Marine > Intertidal zone... | reverse complement strand
CTCTGGGCGCTCGCTTCCCTTTTGCCGATCCCAGCACCTGCCTGGCAGAGTATCCGGATCGTGAGCTGGCAGACATTCCTCAGGGCCGATTCCCCGAGCAAATCATTCGCGAAGCGGAAGAGGATATCCAGCGCTTTGTAGAGACCTTGGAGGCGCGCGGCATCCGGGTGCGCAGGCCCGCACCCTGGCCCCATGAGCAGACGATTAAAACCGTGCATTGGGAAACAGAGGGCTACTACACCTACTGCCCCCGGGATGTGCTACTGGTGGTGGGCGACACCATTATTGAGACACCCAATGTGATTCGCGGTCGCTCTCTTGAGACGGGCGCCTATCGCCCTCTGCTCATGGAATATTATGAAAGCGGCGCCAACTGGTTTAGCGCGCCGAAGCCGCTTCTTGAGGATGCACTGTTCGATTTCGATCCCGCCGCGCCCACCCCACAGAATTTCGAACCCGCTTTTGATGCCGCGAATATTCTGCGGTTCGGTCGTGATTTGCTCTATCTCGTGAGCGCGACCGGTAACGAATTGGGGGGACAATGGCTACAGCGGGTGCTGGGTGATCGTTTTCGCGTGCATTTCATGAAAGATGTGTATTTTGGTAGCCACATTGATTCGACCCTCGTGGCGCTGCGCCCTGGCTTGGTACTCGCCAATCCGGAACGCCTATCTATGGAAACCATCCCCGCATTTCTGAAGGACTGGGAGATCATTTTCAGCCCCCCGATGGAAAACCAGGCACGCCACAGCCGTGACTATCTGAACCAAGCCATTGGTAGCGAATGGATAGACATGAATCTCTTTAGTCTGGGACCGGATGCAGTTGTGGTGGACAGTGACCAACGCGCACTGATCACACTGTTGGAGTCCAAAGGGCTCGAGGTCATTCCGCTCAAACTGAGGCATTCGCGCATGCTGGGGGGTGGATTCCACTGTGTCACGCTGGATACGCGGCGCCGTGGCACGATGGAATCCTACTTTTCCTGACCTGAGCACTGAGGAACGCTCGGGGGAGCGCCTATGACGCTATTGTGGACGCTACTCATTCCGGCTGCGGTAACGGCCGCCTGGGTGCGCTACCGCTCTGTCGTCGCCGATGAACAAACGGCGCCATCTCCCAGTCTTACCCTCACGCAGCCTCTTCCACGGCGCTCATGGGGCACCCACCGACATCAGCGGGGTGCACGCTGGCTCCACGAAATTTTTGAGCGTTCTGCGGAAAGATTCCCAGAGCTGACAGCGCTGTCGGTGCCCGATACCGGCGAGTCGCTCACCTACGCGCAACTCAACCGCCAATCAGACCAGCTGGCCGAGGCCATGAGTCCATATATAACGGGGCCCGATCAGGTGGTTGCGGTCTGTCTGCCGCAAAATAACGCTACAATCGTCGCGCTTCATTTGGCCATTCTCAAGGCTGGCGGGGTTCAGTGTTTTATCGATAGAGAGTCGCCGGCGGCTTTGATCGAGCGGGTACTGGAGGATGCGCAACCCGTGCTGCTCATTACCGACTCGCAAATTACCGATTCGCAAACAGCAGCGTGCGGGACGCCCACTCTGTCGCCCACCGAGCTGACCTCTGGCGACATACCTGCCAAATCGCGTGCTGTTGCGGCACCTTGGCTTGACGAGCCTGGCGAGCGACTGGCATCTCTCTTCTACACAAGCGGGACCACCGGCTCACCCAAGGGGGTGGAGTGCCCTCACGCGGGCTACATCAATCTTGCTCAGTCCTACGCTACCTTCTACGACTTCGTGCCCGGTAGCGACGCCTGTTCGCTGACTTCGTCTCTGGGATACGACGGCAGCATCTCAGAGATGTACAGCGCCTGGACCGCTGGCTGCGAAGTCGTGCTGCTCAGCAAGGCCACGCTACGCTCTGGTCCCGACTTAATCCCGGTGCTTCGCGCGAGCCACGTCACCGCACTGTTTTGTCCACCCGTGCTGTTATCGACTTTGACCGCACAGCCCGAGTCAGACCTTCCCTACCCCATCTGCCGCTACATTGTGGCTGCTGGAGAGGCTTTCCCGGCATCACTGGTGGAGCCCTGGTCGAGGGCCCGACGGCAAATTGTTAATACATATGGTCCCACCGAGGTCAGTACCGACACCAGTCGACAATTGCTGAGACCCAACGAGCCCGTCACGATAGGAAGCCCCTTTCCCGGGGTCAGCTATACCGTGGTCGATGCCGAATCGCTGACGCCACTCCCCCACGGCGAAGAGGGGGAACTTTGCATTGGCGGCGTCCAGTTGGCCCGCGGCTATCGCAACCTCCCGGAGGTCACCGAGGCGCGCTTTATCGATCATCCTCTGCTGGGGCGGCTGTATCGCTCTGGAGACCGATGCCACGTCGACCCCCTGACGCACCGCGTTCATTTTCATGGCCGTATCGACGCGCAGCTAAAGGTTCGCGGTTATCGCGTAGAGGCACAGCCGATTGAGTCGTTGTTGCAGGATCACTTTCCCGCCATCGAAACCGCGGTATTGGACTGTCAAAACGATGAACTGGTGGCCCTGCTCAGGGCGCCCTCACTCCTTCCAACAACCGCATTGCCTGGCAACATTCACAGACTTGACCATGACTTGATTGATGACGCGCAACGACTGATCTCGGAGCGCTACCCTCCTTATAGTGTACCCAGCCGATTTTTTGTCGTGCATGAATTCAAGCTGGTTTCCGCCTCCGGGAAGATAGACCGACAAGGGTTACCCTCTGTCAACGACGCGATCAATCTCTCGGAGCCGCCGGTATCGTCATCGACGCCGCCTCACGCGGAAACCGATCCCTCTCTGTCGCCAAAGATCCTTGAAATATGCAGGGCCGAGCTGGGTGCGACGCTGGACTGGCACGACGACTTTCTAGACTGGGGCGCACACTCCATCGCGATCGCACGCCTGTCGCAGCGACTTCTGGAAGCGGACTGCTTCATTTCTGTGAGAGACCTGCTGACCGATGCAAGGAGCGCCGCAAAAATTGCCCGTCGCGAAACCTCCGGTTCTGCTGCCATGCCGGTGACCGGCAATGCTACCGAGATCGGCCGTGAGGCGAATAACCCTGCAGTAACCCTCACCCGACAATTCACATTTCGTCAATTCAGCCTGTTTCAGGGCTTTGCGGCATTGCTTCTGAGGGTGCCGCTCCTATTCATGGCGGCGCTCGGCTTGGCCATCGTCGACCCTGAAGAACTCCTCCTTGCAGGCGAAGTACTCGGCTTTCTGCAAGCAACGGTAGTTGGCTACTGCATCTATATGTTTGTGCCGTTTACGAATTTGGGTTGGGTACTCTGTATACGCACCATTCAGCGTCATGTTGGGGGGGCGCCCGATATGCGCCCTGGAAAATACGCCAAGTTCTCAAGCCATCACCTGCAGCTCTGGTGGCTAGAGCAACAAACGGACTTTGTCATCAAACCACTCGTGAGCGGGTTGCGGAGCCCCATACTATTTAATTGGGCGCTCAAATCGCTTGGCGGCAGGATCGACCCACGCGCTTACATTGCACAATCCACGGAGTGGTACGGCCCCCTCTCTCTCATAACGATTGAGTCGAACGCGATCGTTCAAGCGGGCGCGCAACTGAGTACAGCTCGCTGGGAGGGGGAACACTTTTTTCTCGGGGAGGTAAATGTCGGTCGAGGGGCACGCGTGGGGAGTCGGGCAATGCTGTCTGGCGGGGCTTCACTGGGGGACCACTCTTGGCTCACGCCGCTGTCGAGCCTCAGTACCGACTGCGGTCACAACCAACAGGTGAGCGGCGTGCCAGGATCAGTGGTGGGAACTTACTGCCCTCCCCGCACCCCTCCCGCGCGAGAGACTTCACCGTCAGTTACGCACCTGATCGAAGTACGCAATATATTGACCCAACTGTCGCTGGAGCTACTGCTGGTGGTGATCCCCGGTGCTTTCATCGCGCTGCTCACCACTTGGTTTCTGGGGTTTGACGCGCTCAGCAAAGTGAATCTGGACTCACAGACTCTGACCGTTGGTGACATGCTCGTGATGAGCGGATCGGGCATCCTGGGTATTTGGCTTGGGGTGCTGGCGAGTTCGCTGATCCTGTGCACCTTTTTGCGACTCACCCCAACCCCCCCAGGTTGGATCGCTGCCTCCAGCCTTACGGGCACGCTGGCTCGCTTTCGGCAAACCAAAATGAATCAGGTTCAGCAGATGTGGGGCTGGAGTCTGACTGGCCAGTATCTTCGTGCCTGGGCGGGCATCAAGTTTTCTAGGGTGGGCGCGTCAGAATGCGATGCACTGATCAATCTGCTACCCGAGCAACTGAGTGCAGATGCCAACGTCTTCATCGCCCAGGGCTGTTATTGCAATGTGCTCGATGAACACGGCGCCTTTCTGCTCACGCGCCCAATGACCATGCCAGCCGGGTTCTTTGCCAGCAACAACGCGATGATCGAACCAGGTCCGGTTCCCGGCAATATGTTGCTGGGGGTATCGACTCCGCTGGGGCCGCACCTGTACCGACAACAGTACTCGAATCGCCATGATCCCCGGCGTGTCATCAGCGGCAACCCACCGCTTGAGATGGGCGGGATGAACCCGCTGTCGCCGCCCGCGCACCCATCGCCGTCGCTGGGGATTTTTCTGGCGCGCTTTGTACTCAACGACGTGGCATCGGTAGGCATCATACCCGGCGTCACGATTTTCCTGGCCACCTGTCTGCTTGTGACGCTCAACCTATACGGCTTCAGTAATATTGCAGCGGCCTTGCTGGCCAGTGCCATTGTCCCGATCTGTCTCCCTTTATTCGCCCTCGCCATCAAAGTCCTGTTGGTGGGTAATCGATGGGGTCAACAGAACACAGCTGCCTTTTGGTCAGTACGTCACTTCACCTACTTCCTCGCGCAAGACTGCTTCTTCAGGCTGATGGCGGGATTCATGAGCACCGTCTCGGGCACTGCCCTCGCCAACCCTATCCTGCGCCGTTTTGGATGCCGAATCGGACGACGCACCCTTATTGGCCTGCCGCTGCAAATGTCTGACTGGCATGCAGTCGATATTGGTAATGACTGCGTGATTAATGGTCAGATGCAATTACACAGCTTCGAGGATCGAGTCCTCACTGTCTCGCGCACGACGATTGGCGATGGCTCGGTGATCAACCACGGCACCATGCTGATGGGCGGCGCAGAGCTCGCTCCGGGCACATCGGTCCAGCCACAGGCTCTGGTACTGAAATCCATGCACCTGGAGGCGGGTATTCATGACGGCAGCCCGACACAGTGGGTCAAGTAAATGAGTGGTTTTGGATAGTCGGGAAGCGTCTTCGATTAGCAAACCTTGTCATGCGGCGAGGCGCCCATTGAGGGTGTTCATGGACTTCTGTGGCTGTGCGACCGGTTCCCCAAGGCGAGCTTAGCGCCGTTTTTTCATGGGTTCCCAGCGCCAGTAGGTGAGCGATCGCCAGACCCACTCGCAGGGACCACGAACAAAGCGTGCGCACCACCAGTGAGACACTATCAGTTGAGTCAGGTAGATCACCACGGCAAGGCAGGCCACCTGCGCAGGCCCCCAGAGAAAGGCTACACCCATTCCATAGCCATAAAATACGAAGGTGAAAATGAGCGTTTGACCAAGGTAATTCGTCAAACTCATTTTGCCCACGCAAGCAATCCGGGCTTTCAAGCCCGTGCTGACTTCGCTTAACACCCACCAATACACGCTGAAGAACCATGCGCTAGCGAGGCAGACGCTTGCGCTAAGATAAGTCACATCAGCGAGAAGAATCCGCCCGGGCGACGCGTCAGTGCGATCAAACGGTCGGTAACCGATGGTGGCGGCCCAGTAGCGCTCAGGGACCATAAGCAGTAGTCCTGCACACCAACATATTGCAGTGATGCGAGTGAGTTGCGCTGGCGTTAATCGCTGAAGATACCCCCAGCCATCTCGCATGATGGCAACTCCGAACAAAAAGCAGGCCAGTACCAACCACCCGGAATCCGGGTACTGCCAATCTATCCAGAACCACTCCGGTATAAACCCGGCATGTTCGGTCACGACGTCAGCGAAGCTACCGGCTACCAGAAATGATTCCCGCCGCTCCTCCTCGAGCCACTGCGCGGCCTCAATGGCACCCTCAGGAGGCAACTCATCTCCCCTGTCTCCTCCCAACAGATGTCCGAGCGGAAAAGTGCTGCAAAGCAACAACCCGACTAACAGCATCAGCCGGGGGGGAAGACGATACAGGACGAGCAAGAGCACACCGAGTTGGGCATAGAGCATCAAGATATCCCCCTCAAATAACAGGGCGTGCAGACAACCGAATATCATGAGAATGCTCAGGCGTCTGATGGACTGGGTGATGTGGTATGCGCTCGACTGAGCTTGCAGATAAAAACCCATTCCGAATAACACGCTGAAGAGCATCCAAAACTTGGTCTCAAAAATCAGATGTTTGAGAAGCCAGATCGTTTGATCAGGCTTGGCTTTCCAGGCGGGGATATCGGCACCAAAGCTGAATACGTTGACCATCAGGATGCCGAACAGCGCCACACCCCGGAGCACATCCAAAAATTGGATGCGGTTGTGATCAAAGGGGTGAGTGATCAAAAAAGGACTTCCCACTCCTCATCGACCAGATTCAAATGCTGGCCCAGACCTTTAGCCAGAGCCCGCTCATACAAAGCTGATGCGACGGCAATATCTTCAATCGCCAGGCCAAAGGGATTCCAGAAAATTCTCTCGTCATCCCTCTCGCGTCCGGCAATGTGTCCCGCCACTACTGCGCCGAACTCGCCGTGAATCGTGTCACGCGTCACCAAACCCTCCCGATGCATCCGCGCCAGCACACGGTCAGAGTGAACGCTCTGATGCCAATCGTCGACGACGATTTTATCTGCCGCGGAAACCAGCTCAAAGGTCGGATCCATCAGCGAGACATTCATAAATAACGAGCCACGTTTAAACTCAGCCTCGGTCACGTAGGGCTCGGATTCTGTGGTCGCCACAATGCCGATGTCGGCATCACTCAACGCGCGTTGAAAGCTCGATTCGGCTGTTACGGTAATACCCTGCGCTGCCATATGTGCCACGAAGGCGTTGAGTCGCTCCGCGCTTTGATCATAAGCGCGGTAGGTCGTGATTTGCGGGAACCAAGACGCCAGCGCCCACAGGGTCAACGCGCCGATCCGACCTGCGCCCACCAGACCGATCGACTCCGAGTCCTCTCTGGCGAGATATCGCGCCGCCAATGCCTGCACCATTGCTGTGCGCATGGCGCTAATCAGGGCGCCTTCCATGATCGCCACCGGAAGCCGATGAACCGGGTCATTCAACACGATCACGGCATTCGCCCGTGGGAGCCCGAAGTCAGGATTAACATGCGAGCTCGCGATCCATTTCATACCTTCCATGTTGAAAGGCTCGCCCACGTGAGCGGATAGTCCGATGATCCTATCGGCCACGTGCGGGCACTCGGGTCTTTTCAGAAAGCTACTGGGGGGCGCAGTAAAAGCCTGTTGCTCGTGCAGCAGGAATACCTGCTCCAACACGCTTCCAACCCATTCCGGGTCGGTCGCGCCCGCAGCCATCACATCCCGCTGACTCAGAAATAATGTACTGCCCAGTGTCACGCCCCCTCGCCAGGGCTGAGTGCCGGCACGTCGATACCCATCTCGTCAAGCCATTGCATATCAAACTGGGTTTGAGTGTAGCGGCTACCGTGGTCGGGGATGAGCGATAGCAGGCGCGCACCCTCGCCATACCGCGGGGCAACGTGCTCTCGCATAACATGACATGCCGCTCCCCCTGACCCCCCCATAAGGATGCCCTCGGAGCGCGCAATTTGAGCGGCCGTCGAAATTGCTTCCCCCGCTTCGATATACACAACATGGTCTACAAACTGATCGAAGGAGGCACCGGCATAGTTAGCCGGCTGGATACTGGTTCCCATTCCGTTTAGGAACCGCGGTTTTGGATCCTCACTACCGGGCAAAGCCAGCGAGCCGACCTCATCCACCAGCCAGATTTCCGTTTTTGGCGAGTGCTCCCGTAACCACCGGGCCACCCCCATGGCGCTGCCACCCGTGCCAGCCACCATGATCATGGCATCGAGTTCCCCACCCGTTTGTTCGAGGATTTCCCGCCCTGTGGACATGCGATGTGCCTCGATCGCTGCAGGTGAATCGTACTGGTCAAGATAGATCGCCTCGGGACGCTCGACTTGTAATGTCTGCAGGCGCTCGAGACGGGTCAGGTGATAGCCGCCGGTGTGATCCCGCTCGGCAACTTTTATCAGCTCAGCGCCCAGCAATTCCAAACTGCGTTCTGTAGACGGATTGAGTTTGGGGTCAACCAGACAGACCAGCCGGTAACCCTTCACAGCGCAGATCATGGCCATACCAATACCCAGGTTTCCCGAGGTAGAGATAATGATCTCAGCACCGGGGACTAGTCCGTGCTCACGCTCTGCCCACTCAATCATGCCGAGGGCTGCACGATCCTTCATGCTGCCACCGGGGTTGGTAAACTCCAGCTTCGCCAGCAACGAGGGGCTCACCCCTGCGCCAAAACGATTGAGTTCCACGATGGGCGTATTGCCAATCGCCTCCAGAACAGAGGCACTGAACCCTGCCATATCGGCTCTGATACCTTCTCGTGTAAACCTCGATGTAATCCCGCCCGGACAAGATTTGAAAGCGCAAAAGGTGACAGGCTTCCGCGTATGTCCAGCGCCTCAATGCCGGTACCATGGGCGCTTCGAGTTTATGGGCACTTCACCCCGGCCACCACACGGATCACAACGACAATGCAAACCTCCCTTACCTCCACCACCCTAAGAGGTTCATTCGACGCGCTACCCCTGTTTATACCCGCCATTCCCTTCGCTTTTGTATTCGGAGTGGTTGTCGCCAATGCGGGGATACCCCAATGGCTGGGCTGGTCATCGTCGCCCATTATTTTTGGTGGAGCGATACAGGTTACCCTGCTCACGTTGCTTGGTGAGGGTGCATCGGTAGCCGCTGCCGTCAGCGCTGCGTTGATCGTCGGTGCTCGCCATATGCTCTACTCGGTCACACTGGCTCCGCGATTCCAGAATCAACCCGGGTGGTTCCGCTGGGTGGGCCCTTATGTATTGATAGATCAGGTTTTCGTGCTGAGTCAGATCAAACCTATTTCGGATCCCATCACCTTCAGACGCTATTTTCTCGCCGCCGGCTTTACCTTTTGGTCGCTCTGGATGGTCTGCACTGCAATGGGCGTCATTCTGGGTCCGTCGATTCCACCCGAATGGGGGGTCGAGTTTGCGGCGCCTGTTTTATTCATGAGTTTGATGATCGCGGCAAGTGATCGCCGCGACAAAATGGGCGCAGCAGTCATCGCAATGGGCATTACCTATTTACTGGCCGCATTACCCAACCGCTCGGGCCTTCTGTTGGCGGTGGTGATCAGCGTCGCGCTTATGATGCTTGTACAAAGGCTGCGAAGGCCATGATTACCGCAGCAATCATTGTTACCGGGATCGGCTCCTACCTCATGAGGGCTTTCTTTATCTTTGCCTTGGCGCGTTACGCCTTTCCGCCATCGCTCCTGCGGGCACTGGAGTACGTTGCGCCCGCAGTCATGGGCGCGCTCGTCGTGTCCATGCTGACCAACACCGACGGCGAACTTGTTGCAGGGCTACCTGAGGTAATTGGTCTGATGACCGCGGCGCTCGTCGCCAAGCTGACCGGCAACCACATTCTCTCTTTGGTCACGGGTATGCTCACCTTTTGGCTGGTCGGCTGGGTGGGATAAAAAAGCAGCCCGGTTTCACGTGACACGCAACATGCCGGAACGCTACCCAATTGCGGAGATCAGTGCTACAACTTCGCTGTTTGGTGCTGCCACCAGACGTGACTTTAACGACAACACCGGGGGTTAAGCATGTTTCGACTGTCTTTGTTAGCTGGGGCATTGTTATTGGTCAGTTCGTTTACGCGAGCCGAGATCTGGGAGGACTATTCTCTCAGCGAAGAGGTTATCGAACACACCGTGATCTCAGTGCAAGGTAACTATCTTGATGAGTATCTGGTGAGACTGGAGAGAACATGGGTGCGCAGCATGGAGGTTCAGAAGGAGCTGGGCTACGTGAACGACTACACCATTCTGGTCTCGACGGCCGCAGATTCCCCGAACGTTTGGCTGCAGGTCGAATATCCCAATATGGCGGCCTACCAGCCCAATGAACAGAAATGGAACAAGGTCAACGAGATCCTCACTGAGCGCTTCGCAGATGACGAAGAGGAGTTGGATGCGATTGCCAAGGGTTATGAGGAAATTCGCACGATGGTCGATCATCAGATCGTCCACAAAGTGACCTATAAATAAGGTCAGCGCGCGACAGACCGCAGGCGTTCGGCGGGGTTCTCCCCCGAACGCTTCGCTAGCACCTAATCTGTCTCCCGTACGATGGGCACTCTGATTTCGGCCTAGATCGAGATCATGATTTAGCACTCTGGGTTTTCAAACTGTCACACTACTCCCCAAAAGTCGCCGCCGCAGTGGTCATCGCCAACATGGTGGGTACCGGCGTATTCACAAGCCTCGGCTTTCAGTTGATCGAAATCCAGTCGGCTCCCGTCATCCTGATGCTGTGGCTGGTGGGCGGTCTTTCGGCACTTTGCGGTGCCCTGAGCTATGCGGAACTCGGGGCGGCTTTGCCACGATCGGGCGGTGAATATCACTTTCTCACTGAAATCTATCACCCCTGTGCGGGGTTTATCTCTGGGTGGGTATCCGCCACAGTAGGTTTCGCCGCCCCCACTGCACTGGCAGCCCTGACATTCGGCGCCTATCTCAACGCGAGTGGCATCACGGTCGATCCCGTTTGGCTCGCAACGATTATCATCGCGGGCCTCACGGCCGCCCACTGCAGCACGCATCGCCACAGCGGGATCACACAGACGGGATTCACCCTTCTAAAAGTGCTACTGATCATCGGATTCTCAGTCACCGCTTTGGTTCTAGGGCCTGACCCAAGGGAATCAGAATTCAGCTGGACTAATGAAGCGACGACGTTGCTCGGCAGTGGTGCCTTCGCGGTATCGCTCATTTACGTCAACTATGCCTACTCGGGATGGAATGCGGCGACCTATATCAGCGGTGAACTGTCTGCCCCGCAACGGAGCCTGCCCTGGATATTGGGAGTCAGCACCGCGCTAGTGGCAGCCCTTTATTGCCTGCTCAACTTTGTGTTCTTGGCGGTAGCGCCCATGGATTCGATGGCCGGAAAGGTCGAGGTCGGCGTGATCGCCGCGGAGTCCGCATTTGGGCCTACTGTAGGCAGCTTGATGGGACTGCTCCTCGCGCTGCTACTGATTTCGACCGTCAGCGCCATGATTCTCGCCGGTCCGCGTGTCCTGCACCGCATTGGTGAGGATTACCCGCTGTTTGCCATGTTGGCACGCGAAAATGCCGACGGCATTCCGTTTATCGCCATACTGGTGCAATCGTGCACTGCGCTGTTTTTTCTGTGGACAGCGTCTTTTGAGCAAATACTGGTGTTCTCGGGCGCGACCATGGCGCTGAATACGTTTGCCACTGTCTTGGGGCTGTTCATATTGAGGTGGCGGCACCCCAATTTGGAGCGTCCTTTCAAAGTATCGCTGTATCCCCTCACACCACTCGTGTTTCTGGGGATTACAGGTTGGACGTTAATTTATGTTGTATTTCAGCGGCCTGCAGAGGCACTGATCTCCGCGATCATCATCGCTAGCGGAGCGGTATTCTATTTCTTGGTGCGCCTAAGCTCGTTTACCCAAACGTAACAAGCTTGGAGCCTCTCGTTGCGTTTTTGCAACATTCATGTTCATAAACGTTTCATCCTACCGAATTTTTAATCTGATAGTTTTTTTCCGGACAAGGCCTCCGTTTTTGACGAGAGGCTCATAAACAAAAACCACAAAGGGGAGACAACATGAATCTTTTTAATGCAGCGCGACTCTCGCTCGCGCTACTGGCGCTCTTGGCCAACTCCATGGCCTCAGCTGACAATCACACGATCGATGGCATCAACGTGCAACAGCCTTTTAATATTCAGGCCAATTTATGCAAGCTCAATGACGGTGTCAGCCTCGACGATTACCAAGCGATGATCGACGACTACTTTGAATGGGCTAAAAAGAACGATGTCGATCCAGTTTTTGTTCGCCAATTCCCACTGTTTTCGCATCAAAGCCTGCAGCGCCCCTGGCCCTATGATTTCGTTGAGTTTCTGGCCAGCGATCACGCGCGCTGGGGCAAAGCCTGGGATTTGTGGCTGACATCGAAAGACGGCATGGCACTCAATGCACGTTGGCAATCGCTGGCGGTATGCCACGTTAAACAGGCTCATGCAGTGATGCTGTATGCCGACCAGGAACAGCTCGCAAGCGATGATGAGCGCTACGTGACTTGGAACTGGTGCACCCGCAAGGAAGGTGTCACAGCCGAGGAGATTTCTGCCAAGCATAGGGAGTATGCGATGGATATGCAGCAAGACTCCGGCGGGATCATTGGCTGGCTCGTAATGCTGCCGCACACCGGCGGGGCCGACGCCGCTGGAGAGTTTGCGCATGTAGCGATTTATCCAGACATGGAATCGTTTATGTCGCGCCGCTCCATGCTCGCAAACGGTGGCTGGAAGGCGACTCGAGACTACTTCAATCTTTACGCGGACTGCACTGGCGAAATGCTCAATACAGAAACAGTGCTGCATCGACCCTGAACACATCATCTCGACGCTAGGGGCTCTGAGTAAATGGGCTCGGGCCCCGTCAACTAACAGGAGCTTCATTATGCGATTTCAGTCAATACTTGGCGCAATATGCGTTGCGATCTCATCGTCGGCTTTAGCCGACAACCATGCCTCGGGCGAGCCAGAGTGGAGTATGGGTAGCCCAGTCGAGATATACGGCTGCAAATTCAAAGACGGCATCAACGGTTATGCACAATCACAAAAATTTGCTGCAAGCTGGAACGCGTGGGCGGATGATCATGACGCCTTTGGTGCTCACGTGGCGCAGCTCATGTGGGCAGAGTTTTCTGATGGTAGCTATCCGACTGACTTTACCTGGCTGGGTTATTGGCCGTCCTATGAGGAATCGGGCAAAGATATGCAGACCCGCGCTACAAACGGTGCCCCCATGTACGCCGAGGCGAACAAATTTATCGAGCAATGCGCCCACAGCGAATGGGGCGCATGGGACCTGTTTCCTGCCGGTGAATGGACCAATGTCGATCACGTGACCGAGTTTTCAGATTGTTTTTATAAAGAGGGTAAGGGCGATTCTGATTTACTGGTGGCCAACATTGCATTTGCCAAAGAAATGACGAGCCGAGGATTGACGGGAGCCGACCTTGGCGCGGTGCAACTCTGGCCTCGCGCGGGCGCTCCTTCGGGACTTGATAACGCCATCAGCTTTAAGTGGGTAACAGGCTATCCGGATCTGCAGGCTTACGCGAACTTTACGCAGGCCTGGTGGAATGAGGGCCTGATCCTAGCGTGGAACGAGCTTTACGGAGACATAGTGAGCTGTGACGCAAGCAGGGTATATCACTCAGAGGTGATTCGAACACCGCAATAGCGTCGTCGCATGGAGAACCGCGGCCTCACAACCTTATTTAGCGCGGATTCAGGCGAACATCGAAAGCGATAACGTGGCGCTGTGCGGCTACCTTAAGCGGATGAACAAAGTGCATATAGTAGGGCGGAAAAAGGATGATCTGCCCTGTCTTGGGGTGGTGTAAACGCCCCGACGCCTGGTTACCGATGCTCACTGCATTCAGGTTGGGGTTGATGAACTCCAAACAGCCCTCAGGCTCTGGCACCTCAGGTACCCAGACGTAATACACGCCAGAAATCACCGTGTATTCTTTCGGATGAAAGTGTGGCGCCTGCCAATCACCGGCGCCCAAAGACACCGCCCAGCTGGCAATCGATACAGGCGTCATCAGGGGATCGCACTCCAATACCTCTGACAGGTAGCCCTCGATGGCAGGCCATATGATTTGGCCCTTCAGTGCCCTGAGGGCGTCGTGATCCCTGTCAAGAAAATCCACGCCCGCCGCGGTTTGAAAACCGCCCTGGGTGGTATTGTCTGCGGACAAGGCCGCGTTTGCCTCCGACAATCGCACCTCGTCCATGAGCGCCTTGAGCGCCGCCGTCAAGGCGTCAATGTCCTCGTGATCTCTGACGAGCACCGGGGTGGGAAAGTGCTGTTCGAGACGCTGGTCAATTTTCATTTCGCGACACTCCCTCTAAAGCGATCACCGGCCAATGGAAGCGGCATCGTCACTTTAGTCTGACGGCAGTGCCATTTGCGACAATAAACAACATGGACCTTCCTCCTCCACTGAACTCGGAATAATCGAGGTCCACGCCCACTACCGCGTCTGCTCCCACTCTGGCCGCCTCCTCCCGGAGCTCCTCCAGCGCCTGATTCCGCAGATCACGCAACGTGTCCTGAACCGATCCTGCTCTGCCACCCACCACATCCCGCACGGCTGAGAACATATCTTTGAAAATATTCATACCCACAGCGACCTCAGCGGAGATGATATTCACCACCTCTTTGATTTCTCTGTTCGGTACAGTCGCAGTGGTTGTCAGCACAATTCTGGCGGCCATCACTCTACCTCCGTGGGTTTCTAAAGCGGCGTTTAAAGTACTGCAGGGCCGCCATCCATTTCAAATCAAGCTGATGCAAGCGGAGCGTTCAGCGGGAAGTCACCCTGAAGAACAAATGGCCGCATATTGCTATCGAGCAGGCCTCGCATTCAACATTCCCGCTCGAGCAGAACGCACGTTTTTTAGTGCCGGCACTGGCCCCTGAAAGGAATCTTCATTATCGGTGCGAATGACCAGCGTTTTATCAAACATTTCGATCACCAACATTTCCTGCGTAACATACTCCTCCAGCCACCAGAGATTAGGAATGGTGGGCTCATCGCTGACTCTCAAGCCATCCCTACCCATGCGGAAGTAAGCGTCGCCATCGGGCGATACCAATACGATGAGACAACTGCCCGGAAGAAACGTGACCTCGTGAAATTTTTTTACCGTAACGCCCCTAAGTAACCCGTCATCGTCGATCTGCAAGTTTTCCTCCACAACGTTGGCCACATGGAACCAGCTAAAGCCATACCACTCCTGTGTGAGCAGTGAATCTGAATCCGGGGATTTGAGAAACCGCGACCGATATGGGCCGCACTCCCCCGTCTCTCGCGGTTGATTTTTTACCCAGCCGGCGTCGAGCTCGATTGACTCAAGCGCCTCCAAGGACATTGTGGGGTTGAGCCATACTCGAAAGCCGTTCGGGGATATGGGCTCCAAAATCTCGGCCCCAAACCTGCGCGCCTGCTCTGGCATCGGAGTCGACTTGACAGGCTCTGACGCTTGAAATGACGCCACTGTCTCCGACAAGCTCCCAAAGTGCTCTGTCGGGTCGCTGAATGCGGCGTCACACAAGAGTGTGGTAATCAGAAATATCTTCCATCTGAGCATCAGGCCGGCGTCTCAATATTTTGACAACAATTGGAATGGGCCAAGTGCCTTACAGCCAAATTCGTCTTGCGAAAGATGATATGCGCAGTGAGCACGCTTCTCGATCGGCCAAGATGTCACTCAAAGCTGCCGTATTGCTTTACAAGCGCTTCCTTGTGGCCCGGCCTGAGCACCTCGACTAGATGTAGCGGGCCCTCGCCAGCGTTGTAAATTCTTACCTGGGTGTTGATAGGAATGATAAATCCCTCATTTTGCTCAAAGGTCACGGTTTCATCCTTGAACTCAAGACCCAATGTGCCCCCAATCACGATACCCCTTAATTCATAGCCCAGAGCCACTATCGGCTCAGTCCAACCGACAGGTGCTCGCATCTGATTGAGACCTAGCTCGTCACTAGTGGAGTAGTCCAGAATCATCCGCTCAACGTTGTCTTGGATGGTAATGATGGTGGGAGTGATCAAGCTATATGAATCCGCCCGCAAGCCGGGCGACAGCGCTACAGCAACCAGCAACAGAAGATGTTTCATACAGTGAAACCTAAACCAGAACCTATTGGTTGAAATTTTCGCCCGTCAGCAGCTCAGGGCGGGAGCAATTTCGCAGAGTGGCAAAAGCCCAGTCGTTTCCGGTCGCGACCGTTGCCAGAAATCAATCGTCCTCCTGAGCCAAAATCGCCATTCGGCACAGGGCTTTGACAAAGTATCCATATACGACGGTCAGCGCCATCACTGCACACGCAGGGCCTATCCACTCTATGAATTGTTCGTCGATTTGGCCCAAGATCATGACACTGCCATAGAGGGCGCCCAGCCAGCAATTACTGCGCCCTCA